>JAABUX010003797.1_pt1 | contig 19693 bp, 17 predicted proteins | sample 5561851 | NCBI WGS metagenome assembly JAABUX01 (sample SAMN10711883, study PRJNA513361) | rock metagenome | isolation source: Antarctica rocks | place: Antarctica: Victoria Land, Richard Nunatak red sandstone | collected 2016-01-03 | reverse complement strand
TGGCCACGGCATTTCGCGGTGGCGACTCTGGCAAAGGTTGGTCGGACCGATGAGCAAGTTCGTGAAGGGGGCGGTCGTCCTGCTGGCGACCGCCGCGCTGGGGTACGGGATCGCGACTTATCCACGCGGACCTGTGGCGGACCAGCCGGATCGGGATCTTTATCTGAAGCAGTTGGAAAACAACGACCGCGTCCCGCCGCAGATCCAGGCGGATTACACCCGGCGCAACCAGGCGATCGCCTCCGAGCTGTGGATGGCCGGGGGTGGTGGCACGCTGCTGGCCCTGCTGTATGCCTTCGTGGTCCAGGCTCGTTCCACGAGCGACCTCGGCGGCAAATCGGCCGGCCACCGCGAGCTTTGAACCGCGTCCCTTGGTTCTCACCGCTTGGTTTGCTGACTTCCTGTCATGGAGACTGGTCCCGATGCGTGGCTGCAAGTACTTGGTTGCCGGGCTGCTGTTGGTGACGACGGGTTGCTCGTACCGCCCGGTCGAGCCGGTCAAGATCGAAGTGATCGCCCCGAACGAGGAAGGGTTCCTGATCCCCCTGGCCGGCGACACCAAGAAGCAGGTGTCGACGGCGAGCGAGGAATTCCTCCGGCAGAGCTTGGTCCTGACCAAGCAGATCCGGATTCCCCAGCAGTGGATTCAGACCGGCTGGCACGACTACCAGGGGTCCTGGAAGGATGCCGCCGTCCTGATCAAGGTTGACCGGACCCCCGTGACCCGCGAATGGACCGCCGACCCGAACTCGGGGACCTCCAACCGGAACGAGGCGGTCTGGGTCCAGAGTTCGGACCAGGTCGAATGGTCGACCGGTTGGACCTGCACGGCGCGAATCACCGGGCGTGAGGACGCCGTCAAGTTTCTCGCCAATTACCCCAACGGCGCGATGGCCAAAGTGATGGATGAAGAAGTCCGGAGCAAGATCCAGGCGATCTTCGGCCTGGCCGTCACCGATACCCCGATGGAAAAGCTCCGCAAGGAGTCGACCCCGGTCATGAAGCGGACCATCGAGGAAGTCACCGCCTTCTTCAAGGACCGGGGGATGACGATCACCAACCTCGGGATCACCGGCGGCTATGTCTACAAGGACACCAAGATCCGCGACATGATGGTCGCTGTTTTCAATGCCGAGCAAGGCGCCGCCATCGCCCGCGTCGGGACCGAAACCCAGCGCGAGAAGAACAAGGCCATCGAGCTCGCCGGCCAGGCCGAAGCCACCCGGACCTTGACCGTCAAGAAAGCTGAGGCCGACGGGATCAACCTCGTCGCCGCCGCCCGGCAGAAGGAAGTCGAGCTGGCCAAGGCCAACCCCGAGGCGTACATCCTCCTGAAACGGATGGAACTGGAGCGCGAAAAGCTGACCCGCTGGGATGGCAAGTTCCCGACCTATTGGATGGGCGGATCGGGCGACAAGGGGCCGGACATGCTCTTGCAAGTTCCCGCCTTCGCGGCCGAGGCCAGCGGGAAACCCTTGCAAGTCAGCCACTGATCGGATCGGCGACGATCGCTTGGTGCGGCGATGACACTCATAACCGCTTCGGCGGACGGCGCTTGGGCCGTCCGCCGAAGCGGTCGTGCTCGCTCCCCAGGTGACTTTTCCTTGTAAGAGTAGCTTTCACCTGGGAAAGTGAACTGACCCGAATGCCGTTAAGCTAAGCGGTAGCTCGTTGCGTGATCAGCTTTTCACGCAATTCGGCACGGGACTTATTCATCAGGGGAAACTGCTTGGGCCTTCGCTTGCGAACCCGAGGATCGAAGCGGTTGGGACGCACCGGATCGACGATCAAGCGAGTAAGCGGGTCGCCAGGGTAAGCTTCGGCCAGCCAACGCAGCGCGTCGATGAAGCTGATCCGGTCCGCCTCCACGCCCTGGCGACGCCCCGCCTCACCCATCACCTACCGCACCAGGTTGTACACGATCGCGTACGCCGTCAACTCCTTGAGCACCCCGTCCACCGTCTGGCACTTCAGCACGTCCATCGTCATCGTTTGCTTCAGATCCCGCAGGTTTTACTCCACCCGCCACCGTGATCCGTACAACTCCGCCAGCGACTGGGCCGAGTCGATCGCGGACTCCACCAGCGTCGTCACCAGCGTGATTTGCCGCGTCCGGTGGCCGGGTTGGCTCACCGTGTACCGCACTTCACGCACCAGGATCGACTCGGGCAATGCCGCGAACCGCTCGGCCCTCAGCCACGATGGCGGCTCGCTCGGCCGGAACCACTCGACCGTCTGGTCCAGCGGCCCCGACGCCTTGACCCACCGCGAGCGGGGCTGGCCCTTGGCGTTCTTGCCGCGGGCGTGCGGCCGACCCGGCGTAAAGTCGACGAGTTGCTTCTGATGAATCCGACACACCGCGTGCACGCCTCGCGCCACCAGCAAGGCCAGATGGGCATACGACCAAAAGCCCCGATCCCCCACCAGGACATCGCCGACCTGCAAACTCGGGTGGATCAACTCCACTTGCGCCATCTCGTGGGTCCGCAGCGGCGCGGCGTGGACGGCGATGAGCAGGCCGGTTTTGGCATGGAAGAGGGCCAGGATCTTGGCCACCGGGAAGCCGCATCCGGGCCTCTGGCCGCTGGGCTGGCCGAAGTGCTTCTGGAGTTGGGGCGTATCGGGCATGGAGAACGCGGAGCCGTCGGTGAGAAAGACGCGATGCCCGTTCCAGCGACCGTCCTCGTGGTCGGTCGCCACGCGAAGCGACCCGACCAGGGCGTTGAGGACCGCCTGAAAGACGGCCAGTGGCCGCCGAGCACGAGCCTGGCAGATGGCCGAGGCGGTGAAGGCTCGACCGGCCAGAAGGCTCAGGTGGTTCAACGCCGTCTTGCCGTGGAGGACCTGGATGAGCAACCAATGGATCAGTGCATGAGGGGTCAAGCCGCACGACCGCCAGTGGTGCCCCACTTGAAGACAACTCTGCTCGATGAGGCATTGGTCAAGGTGGAGGTCGAGGTCTTGTCGGATCGAGCGGAGCGTGCGATCAAGGAGTCGATGCATCGCGAGAGCCTCCGGCAGTATGGGTGTGTGACAACGCCATGACGCCGCGAGGCTCTTGTTTTTGTAAATCTAGTCAGGTGAGCAGCTTAGAACTAGCTTAACGGCATTCGGGTCTGACCCTCTCGGGTCAGACGCAAGACCTACCGGTTCAGCAAGGACTGGCGATCGCACGAGGCGGCGACCTACTTCACCATGTACTCGTATAACTTCTGCTGGGCGGTACGGACGCTGAGGGCCAAGGACAAGGACAAGGAGGGCCGTTGGCAGAATCGGAGCCCGGCGATGGCCGCCGGTCTGGCCGATCATGTCTGGTCGATGGCCGAATGGTTGGCCTTCCCGGTCGTGCAACGGTGATCATCCACAACCCTCATCGCTTCTCGCAAAAATATCGTCGATAGTTGTCCAAGTCAGGAGCTTGTCGTAACGTGGCTCCTGCTCCTTGATCCCGGAGCAGCGGCCGCCCGACTTTCGCGATTCATCAATCCCAAGAGCGAATTGGCTTATGCGTTCCACCCGCACTAACTTCTTGATTCCGTTTGCCGTGTGGTTCTCGCTGTCCGTCGCTCAGGTGGCCTGCGGCGACTATACCCTGACCAGGCTGGGCTCCTTCACCGGTGCCAACGGCCTTTACCCTGCCGCCGGCTTGACGATGGACGCGCAAGGCAACCTCTACGGCACCACGGCTAATGGCGGGATCAGCGGCGGTGGCACGGTCTTCGAGGTCGCCGTCACGACCCATGCTCTGACAACCCTGGCCAATTTCAACATCGCCATCGGCGAGCACCCCACTAACGGCTTAGCAGTGGATGCGCAGAGCAACCTCTACGGCACGACATCTCAAGCCGGACCCAACGGTTTTGGTTCGGCTTTCAAAATCGCCGCCGGGAGTCACACTCTCACCACGCTGGCCAATTTTAGCGCCAATCTTTTCCCTAGTGTCCCCGATCGGGGCTACGTGGTGGTCGATGCGCAGGGCAACCTCTACGGCACGACGTTGGGTGGACCCTCCGGCGGGGGGACGGTCTACGAGATTGCCGCCGGGAGTCACACCCTGACCACGCTGGCCACGTTCAACGGCGCCAACGGTAGCGGTCCAAGCGGCTTGACGCTCGACGCCCAAGGGAACCTCTAGGGCACGACGTCATCGGGCGGGGCCAACGCCAAGGGCACCGTCTTCGAAATCGGCGCCGGGAGTCACGCTCTCACCACGGTGGCCACGTTCAACGGCGCCAACGGCAACATCCCCGCTTCCGGCTTGGTGCTCGACGCTCAAGGGAACCTCTACGGCACGACGTTATCGAGCGGGGCCAACAACTCTGGCGTTATCTTCGAGATTGCCGCCTCGACCCGCGCCCTGACCACGCTGGCCAGCTTCAGCGGCAACAACGCCTTCGGACCTGATTCCGGCTTGGTGCTGGATGCGCTGGGCAACCTCTACGGCACGAGGACGTCAGGAGGGGCCAACAACCATGGTGACATCTTCGAACTTGACGCCGCGACCCATACCCTGACCACACTTTTCAACTTTGATGGAACTACCGGCGACCCCACTGCCGGCCTGGTGCTAGACGCCCAGGGCAATTTCTATGGGACAACGTCATCGGGGGGGGCGGACAACGGTGGCACGGTATTCGAGCTCTCCATCGCCGTGCCCGAGCCGAACTCGCTAGTCATGGTTGGCGTGGGGATTACCGCGGTAGCCGCCGCCCGGTCAGCCCGCCGGCGCATCGCCGTCGACTGACGCGACCCGTTCGCGAACAATCCCGACTCGGATAGCAGCTACGGCCGAGGACTTCCAGGGGTCCCCGGCCCTCGTCTTTGGGAACCATCCGGGACCTGTCGCACGGCTCGCACGATGCCGAGCGAACATTCGTCAAGTCGCTCGCGCAAGACGAGTTTTCATCCCAGCCCCAACTCACCATCCTCGCCCAGACATCTACCCAGGCATCCCGGTCCGAATACCGGGTCGTGGCGGATCATCGTTGCACCGCACGATCGGGACGGTCATTCTGGAGTCTGTGACGCAACTAGGCGCCGCCTCGGGTGATCGGACCATCAAAGTGAGGCGGTTTGGGTTTACTTCAAGCTGGGCACGATTTGCGAGCGACTTGAGCAGCGGACCCAGGCTGATGAGGCGTTCGACCGCTCCTTGACGATCTTTGAAGAACTCTCGATCCGTCATCCTCGGACGCCCGCGTATTTTCCGAAGTTTCTCCGCGTCTGCTCGGCGATCAACCCGTGGCAGACCGACCTGGCGATGCGGACGGTGATCGAGCACCGGTTGGAACGGATGAACGCCGCGCTCGATCGGCTGTTGCTCGCCAGGGCGACGGACGTCGACTACCTCCGGGCCAAGATGAAGTTGCTCGCGAAACTAGGTCTGATCCGCTACCAGCAACGCCGGCCCGACGTCGAGGAGTCGTTCCGCCAGGCGCAGAGGTTGGCCGACAACTTGATCGCGCGGAACCCCGAGGAAGGCTACCCGCACTCCGACCGATCCGACGTCCTGGAGGCCCATGCGCTGGTTCTCGAACACCAGGGGAAGGTCGCCGAGGCCGGCCAACTCCTGAACGCCGCGATGGAAGACCTGGAGTGGGTTGCGGCCGACGGTTTACGATCGCTCTCGCTCGCCACGAGAATGGAAAGCCTGGCCGATGACTTCGGGTGGATCGGTGACACGAAGCGCGGCGACGAGGTTTAGAAGCGGGCCGACGAGATCGACCCCAGGGTGCCCTACCCCAATCGCCCCCGACCGGGGCGCCCGTTCGGACCCCGCCGGCTCGACCCCGGCCCAACCCAAGATGACCTCCAACCTCGTTGATCGAAGTCGATAAGCATATTGAGGAAAGGTCGGCGTCGCAACGCCGTTGCCTACGCGGCAAGGGCGTTTTCCGTCGGTCGTTCCGGCAAATCCGCGTTGAAGCCACGGCAAAATTGGGGAAGTCCCCCGCCGGATCGGTCGCGAGATCGGCGACTCGGCGTTATCACCAGTGGGCGGCAATCGGCCGAATTTTGTTGTGGTCCAGCCGAGTTGGCGAAATAATGACGGTCTGGTCGTCGCAAAACTCACTCACTTCTTGGGACGACCTCCGTTCCCACTGACCCAGCCCTTGATGGGAGATGATCCCTCGATGAGCGACTCCTTGTTCCTACCCAACCGACGCCTCGTCCTCAGCGCGTTCGGGCTGTCCTTGTTCACCACCCGAGGACTCTTCGCCGAGCAGCTCGACCGGACCCCCGCGCGGACCGAGGGGCCGTTCTACCCCGACAAGCTCCCGCTGGATACCGACAACGACCTGATCCTGATCAACGAGACCATTACCCCGGCCGTCGGCCAGATCACCCACCTGTCGGGCCGGGTTCTGACGGTCAACGGCAGCCCGGTCCCCAACGTCACGGTGGAAATCTGGCAGTGTGACGCGAACGCGGTCTACCTCCATAGCCGGGACTCGATGGGCAAGCAGGACCAGCGAGACCGGAACTTCCAGGGGTTCGGCCGGTTCACCACCGGGAGCACCGGCGAGTATCGCTTCCGGACCATCAAGCCGGTCCCGTACCCGGGCCGCCCCGCCCCGCACATCCACTTCGTGGTCAAGAAGGGGAGCCAGGAGTTGCTGACCTCGCAGATCAGCATCGCCGGTCACCCCGGCAACGCGGTCGACGGCGTGCTCAACGGCGGGATCACCGTCTACGACAAAGAACTCCTGCTCGCCGACTTCGTGCCGATCCCCGACTCCAAGCTCGGCGAATCCGCGGCGCGGTTCGACATCATCCTCGGCCGGACTCCCGATGAGCGGGCGTTCGGACCGCGAGCCACCCGAACCCGTTGATCGGTCCCCTCACGTTCCAGGCTTGGATTGGAGAAACTTCCTATGTTCAAGAATCGCCTGCTGACCCAGGTTTTCTGGCTCGGCGCCCTGCTCGCCCCGACGATCGCGACCGCTCAGGACCTAGCCGCCGAGAACCCGTCCGACTTGGTCGCCCGGATGATGAAGTTCGACAAGAACACCGACGGCAAACTCACCAAGGCCGAGATTACCGACGTCCGGCTGGTCCGCCTCTGGACCCGCGCGGATGCCGATGGAGACGGCTCGGTGACCCGGGGCGAACTCGAAGCCCTGGAGAACGCGGAGAAACCCACCAACCGCAACCCGCTCCGCGCTCCCGGCGGCGGGATGGGCGGACCCGGTGGCCCGATGGGGCCTCCGCCCAAGCCCGGCGAGGTCCTCCCGGCGATGGTCCGGACGCGCCTCAACCTGACCGCCGATCAACAGACTCAGATCGACACTCTCCAGCGTGATGTCGACGCCCGGCTGGCCCAGATCCTCACCGAGAGCCAGAAAACCCAAATCAAGCAGATGAGCACCCGAGGTCCGGGCGGCGGTCGGGGAGGCCCCGGCCCCGACGAGGGTGGATTCCCCCCACCTCCGCCGCGATGACCAATCCCGCGCCGCGTCGCTCGATCCGACCAACTTGCCGAGGGTTGTCGGCCTCGCACCCGGGTGCGGGCCGGCGACCCTCTGTTCGCGCTGATCGAGTCCAATCTTCGAGCGAAATCCGATCCTTTGGATCGTCGAAGCCCGGAATTCGGATTAGAATCTTGAGCGATGGATGATCGTGTGGATTCGTCTTGTCCTCTCATTCCCGTCGATCCTGGCTAGTTGCCCTTCGCCCCCCTGCTGGCGGAAGTGTCTGGAGTTAGCGCATGATGACTGCTCTTGTTCGTGTCCGGGCGGAGGAAGTTCGGAGCCGTTGTCGCGGGGTGGCCATCATCCTGGTCCTGCTGGCAGGCCATCGGACCACCTCCACCACCACCGCCGCCCCGGCCAGTTCCTCGGATGAACTCACCGCGTCCCCGGTGGCGGCCTATCGCCGAGCCGTCCTGGCGGACCCGGGCGACGACCCGGGGCGGGGTCGTCGGCTGTTCGAGGACGTCGCCCGGACCCGGTGTCTGGCTTGCCACGCGATCAACGGTCAGGGGGCCAAGCTTGGACCCGACCTCCTCGGGGTCGGCGGCCGGATGACCCCCGCCGAGATCCTCGGGTCGATCCTCGACCCGTCTGAGAAGATCCACCCCGACTACGCCTCGACCACCATCGCCACAACGGCGGGGCAGGTCCTCGTCGGCCTGGTCCGCCCGATCAACGATGCCGAGGTTGAGGTGGCCACCTCCGCCACCGATACCGTCCGGCTCCGGCTCGACGCGATCGACGAGCAGGCGGCCAGCCCCGTCTCGCTCATGCCGTCAGGGTTGGAGCAAAGCATGACCCCCGCCGAGATGGCCGACCTCATCGCCTACCTCCACCGCCTGGAGGCCCCTCGGTCGTCGGGGGACAGTCGCCAGGCGAACGACGTCCGCGAGATCCCCCGGGCGATCCGCCCCGTCGACTTCGTTCCGATCCACCCCAAGGCGACCCGGTTCGACCACGCCGTCTGGTTCAGCCCGATCCCGGGGCAAACCGGCCGGTTCGCCGTCGCCGAGATCCAGTCCGGGCGGATCTGGCGCTTGCAACCCGACGCGACCGGGAGTGAGAAGACCCTCTTCGCCGACCTGGCCGGCGAGATCCTCTCCGGCGAACTGACCGGCCTGATGGGGCTGGCCTTTCACCCGGACTTCGCCCGGAACCACCGCTACTTCGTCAAGATTCATGGCCCTCGCGAGTCGGGCCGCCTGGCCGTGGCGATCGTCGAGCGCAGGGCGACCGACGACAACCTCAGCGACTCGGGGCAACCGTCCCGCTTGATCCTCAAGATCCCGGTGGTCTCGGAGATCCACAACGGCGGCCAGGTCGCGTTCGGACCCGATGGCCTGCTCTATGTCGGGATGGGGGATACCGGGCCGCAAGGAGACCCCCGAGGCCACGGTCAGGACCTCGGGCAATGGCTGGGCAAGATGCTCCGGATCGACGTGGACCGGACCGACGGCGACCGCCCCTACGCCATCCCGCTCGACAACCCGTTCCGCGAGCAACCGGGGGCGCGACCCGAGATTTTCGCTTCTGGTTTTCGCGAACCCTGGCGGTTCAGCTTCGACGCGCGGACGGGCGAACTCTGGGTGGGCGACGTCGGTCAGAACCGGATCGAGGAAGTTTCCGTGGTCCGCAAAGGGGACAACCTCGGCTGGAATGTCCTCGAAGGTTTGGAGAACCACTCCGATCAGTTCCGGTCCGCCGCGGCCCATTACGTCCCCCCCGTCTTCTCGTACAGCCACCGGGTCGGCGTGTCGGTCACCGGGGGGTTCGTCTACCACGGGAGCTTGAACCCATCGCTCGCGGGCAAGTACATCTTCGGCGACTACGAGACGCGATGGGTCTGGGCGGTGGGCTTCGTCGACCGCGAGCTGACCTCGGTGGTCGAGATCGGTCGTGCTCCCGACAAGATCGTCAGCTTCGGGGCCGACGACGCGGGCGAGATTTACCTCGTGGGCTACGACCGGGGGATGGTCTACCGGATCGACGCCAGCCGCGCGGACCTGGCGGCGACCCGGACGGTGGAGGTTGTCCCGACGGCGCGGACCTCGGCCTCGTCGTGGCGGTACACCCTCGGGCGTCCCGCCGCCCTTAACTGGACCGAGCCGGACTTCGACGACAGCCATTGGACCGCGGCGCCGGGTGGCTTCGGGCGGTCGGGGACCCCCGACGCGGTGGTCCGGACCGAGTGGACCAGCGGCGACATCTGGCTCCGCCGCGAGTTCTCCCTGCCCGACCTCATCCCCTCCACGATGGCCCTGGCGGTCCACCACGACGAGGACGCCGAGGTGTACCTCAACGGAGTCCTCGCCGCGACCCTCCCGGGCTTCACGGGGGCCTACGACGACGCCGTACCGATCCAGGCCGCCGCCCTCGCGACGTTGCGCCCGGGCCGGAACCGCCTGGCGGTCCACTGCCGCCAGACCCAAGGCGGACAGTATATCGACGCCGGGATCGTCGCAGCCGAAACCCGATGATCCGACCGACCGAGTCGAACCGCCCCACGCTCCAGCCGCGACGACGCCCGGAGCGACCTCCCAACGGTCGCTCCGGGCGTTGCCGCCGCGTCCGAGCGGGACGATCCGCCGCCAGCCGACTTGTTCCCCGAACCCGTTGCCGCCAACCTCCTCGAGCCGACGGAAGGCGGGTTGTGACTCCCACGCACCAATGAGTGATGGGGTCTTGAATCGGTGCCCACGATGGCGACAATCAGAGTCGAAGCTGAAAGTGAGGGTGAGTGAACAAGCGGCAAGCCGACACAAATCATTACTTCATCTTCGCGCGTCAGCCGTCCCGACCTCGCCTTATTGAACGAGACCTTGGTCTTGTGGGGTTCACACCCCAGCGGATGATTCCTCTTCTTCATCGAGGTGATCATGGCGACGTCTCGGCATCCAAGCTCGAGCGACACGCCGGGGGAAACCCGCGGTAAACCGCTCGGCGACGGGCTTCAGAGGACCGACTTTCAGTCGTGGCCAACCCGGCGGTCCGTTCGTTCCGACCGGTGAGATCGGCCCGAGTCGTCGAACCGTATTTGGAAAACCGACCGGGAACGGGTTGACGAAGCTGCAAAATAGCCGTATTTTGACGACCGTCTAATGCGGACGACTCTTCGCCGATCTCCGGTTGAGACGCCAACCCAATCGATCCCATCATCGGGATTCCCTTCTCGCCTCGCGGTTTCGCACATTATCATGTGCGAAACTTTGGTACATGAAGCGTAAAGAGATGTGACGACCCAGGGCGGCCAAGGATGCGCCAACCGGGTTCGCCGCGTCGCGCCGCGGAGGTCGCGGGGACGCCTGTTGTTCCCGCTCGCCTTCGGTGGAAGGTCGCTCGGTCCGCGGGTCTGTTTCGGCAGGATGCTGAAGCACTCGCGGACCGCGTTCGACCCACTCCTCATCGCCACTGAGAGCCGAGGTTGAGGTATATGAGAAGACTTGCCATAATTTCTTTGTCTTTGGAGAGATTGGATGCAAGTTGCAATGCAGGAATATGGGCCGATCGCGCCATAAAACACAAATCTGGACTCGCCCCCTTCCCATCGATGAGATTTGGATTTGGAAGCTATTCGGACTCCCCGAGTGGTCCGATTGGGCGTCTTCCTCCGAAAAACTGGCGAGTTTCGGCTGAGGCGCCCCGAAAACCGTGCAACAGCCTTTGAATGCGGGATCGTCATGCCTAAGCTGGCGAGTTTCGTGCGGCGGTGCGACGAATCTTGGGGCTGGGTTATTCCCCTTCGAGCGGCTGACCCCGATACAGCTTCAGGTAGCTGTCGTACCGACCAGGGTGGATCTGGCCCCAGTAGATCGCCTCGCGGACCGCGCAGTCGGATTCGTGGATGTGCGAGCAGTCGGGGAACTTGCACTTGGGGATGTACGGGCGGAACTCGATGAAGTGGGCTTCGATCTCCCCCGGCTCGATATTCCAAAGCTCGAACTGGCGCAGCCCCGGGGTGTCGACGACGTAGCCGCCCGACTGGAGGCGGATCAGCTCGGCCGTGGTGGTTGTGTGCTTCCCCTTGGCGTAGCCTGACACCTCGCGGACCCGGAGGTTCAAGCCCGGCTGGAGGGCGTTCAGGAGCGAGCTTTTGCCGACGCCGCTCTGCCCCGTGCGAGAGGATCTCCCGGAGCCGGTCGATCCCCCGCCCATCCGCCGCCGAGGTCGCGATCGTCTCGTAGCCGAGCTGGGTATACAAGCCGATCACCCACTGGTACGGCGCGAGGTCGACGAGGTCGGCCTTGTTCAGCACGATGATCGGCCGGACCCCCCCCTTCACCGCCGAGATCAGGTAGCGGTCGACCAGCGGGAGCTTGAGCCCTGGTTCCGCCAGGGCCGAGACGATCAGGAGCTGGTCGACGTTCGAGACGACGACGTGTTCTTTCCGGCGATACCCGCGGGTCAACGTGCCCTTCCGCGGTTCGACGACCTCGATCATCCCCTCGTCTCCCACCGGGCGGAACCAGACGAGGTCGCCGACGGCGACCACGTTCCGGCCGTCGATCGCCATCGTCTTCAAGATCCGCCGGACGTTGCAGCGGACCTCGCGGCCCCAGGCGTCCTGCACGACCGTCGTCAGCCCGTGGACCCGGATCACCCGCCCCTTCTGGCAGGTGGAGAGGTCGATGGCGAGCCTCGGGGCGTCGTTCGGGTCAGCGCCCACCTCGGGGACTTCCTGCATCACCGTCCGGTGCCGCGACAGGTCCCCTTTGGCTCGGACCCGCTCGGCCGAGACCGCCGAATCGGAGTCCGACCCCTCGGCGGAGTAGCCCCGGGTCAGGTCGTTGATCCGTGTCCGCTTCTGGCGGTTCTTGTTGAACGCGACCCGGACCTTTTTCTTCTTCGCCACGCGGACACCTCAAAGCCAGTCGGTCGGAGCCGCCCCGCGCGCCCACGACGATTCGTGACATCCCTCCGAATAGTATCCGAGCCGCCCGCTCGCGGGACGAGAGTTTCCCGCAAAGCGGTCGATTCGGGTCAGGGCGGATGGTCGGCGAACCAGCGTTCGAGCCGACCAAGCCCCTCGTCGATTGAGACCGCCGGGACGTACCCGAGGTCGCGGGTGGCGGCGGTGGTGTCGAACCAGTGGGCGGCGGCCAGTTGGTGGGCGACGAACCGGGTCATCACCGGTTCGCCGGGAAGCCGGAGCACGCGGTGGACCACCTCCAGAGCGGCACCGGCGACGTGCGCCACCCCCGGCGAAACCGCCCGCGTGACCGGTGGCAGACCCGCGGCGCGGAGGATGCCGTTGACCAGCTCCCAGAGCGGCCTGGGTTCGTTCTGCGAGATGAAGTACGCCCGACCGCTCGGGGCCGACGCAAAACCCGAGGCGAGCAGGCGATCGGCGGCCAACAGGTGAGCGTCGGCGGCGTTCTCGACATAAATCGAATCGACCCGGTTGGTTCCGTCGCCAACCCGTCGGAGCTTGCCCGCCCGCGCCCGGGCGATGATCCGGGGGATCAGGTGGTTGTCCCCCGGCCCCCAGATCAGGTGCGGCCGAAGGCTCACGGTCCGCAAGTCCGGGCTGTTCGCCGCCAGGACCATCCGCTCGGCCTCGGCCTTGGTCCGGGGGTAGGCGGTGACGTACCGGTCGGGGTACGCGAGCGACTCGTCGCCCCCCTCGATATTCCCCCGGGGTGGGGCGATGACGCTCGGCGAACTCGTGTAGACCAGGCAGCCGACCCCGGTCGCCCGGCACGCTGCGATCACCGCCCGCGTTCCCTCGACGTTGGCCCGGTGGTACTCTGCGTACGGACCCCAGACCCCCGCCTTGGCGGCGACGTGGAAGACGACGTCGCACCCCCGCGCCGCCTCGATCACGGTGCTCCGGTCGGCGATGTCCCCCCGGATCGTCGCGATCCCCTCGGCCCGGAGCATGGGATAGTCCCCCCGAGCCAGGCTCCGGACGCGATCCCCCCGGGCGACCAATTTCCGGGCAATCGCCAGCCCGAGGAACCCGCCTCCGCCCGTGACGAGTGCGTTCATCTAACTCAGCTTCCTGGTCGCCCAGGCCGCCAGCTTGTCGCGGAAAATCTTGGCGTTGTGGCGGATGTCGACCGGGAAACTCGGGTGGCGGAGGAAAGCGTTGATCCCCCGCGTGATCAAGTTGCCGCGACCCAGTTCGATCAGTTCGAGCCGCACCCGCTCCCATGCCCGCCGACCGAGCTTGTCGCGCAACTCGACGCAGACCACCGGGAGCGCCCGCCCCGCCTCGCCGACCCCCACGAGCGCCGTCCGGGCAACGGCGGAGTGGGTGTTGAACACCCCCTCGCTCGGGATCGTGAACAAGGTCCCGTCGGCGGTGACGACCCGATGCGCTTTCCGCCCGCAAAACCAGATCCGTCCTCGCTCGTCGAGGTAGCCAACATCCCCCATCCGGTGCCAGACCTGGTCGCCATCGGCGATCTTGGCCAAAGCGGTGGCTTCGGGGCGGGCGAAGTAGCTCCGCGTGACGACCGGTCCCCGGACCGCGATCTCGCCGATCGTCCCCCGCGCGACCCGGAGCGAATCCGCCCAGGTCGGGATCGGCCCGTCATCGATCCCGATGATCGCCACCTCCATCCCCTCGACCGGGTGGCCGACGCAGACCCCCTGCCCGACCTCGGTCTGCGCCCGGGTTTCCCCCAGGATCGTGTGCGACCCGATTGAGGCCACGGGCAGGCTTTCGGTCGCGCCGTAGGGGGTGAAGATTTCCACCTCGGGCCGGAGCATAGTCGCGAACGTCGCCAGGACCGAGGCCGGGACCGGCGCCCCCGCCGAGATCACCCGACGGAGCGACGGCAACTTGATCCCATGCCGCTGCCCATAGTCACCGACCCGCCGGATCAAAGCGGGGGAGCCGAACAGGTTGTTGACTCCAAAATCCCGGACCGCCTCGATGATCTTGGTCGGGTCCACCCGACCGGGTCGGGTGAAGTCCATCTCGGGGACGACCGAAGTCATCCCCAAGGCCGGGGCGAACAGGGCGAACAATGGGAAGGTGCAAAGATCGACCTCGCCCGGCTCGATCCCGTAGGTTGTCCTCAGTGACTCGACTTGAGCTTGGAAGATGGCGTGAGTATAGACGGCTCCCTTCGGGACACCGGTCGAGCCACTGGTGAAGAGGATGGCGGCGGTCTCATCCGGCAACCGGGCGGCGAATCGCGGTTCGCTCCAGGGTTCCAGCGCGACGAGGTCGAGCCGGCCGCGCGGCCAAGTGCGGGTGATCGTCTCGGCTGTCCGGATCGTCGCCTTGCCCCACCCGAACAGCCGTCGGGCGACGTGGGCCGCCGGGATGCCGACGAACGCCGAGGGCGCCGCCTCGGCCAGCGCCGGGCCGATGTTCTTGATCCCCAAGCCCGGGTCGACCAAGACCGGCACCGCCCCCGCTTTGAACAGCCCGAAGGTCAGGGCGAAGAAGGGCAAGCCGGGGCGGACCATCAGCACCGTTCGCGCCCCGTCGCAGATCCCCTCGTGGGTCAAGCCGGCGGCGGCGAGGTCGCTCAACTCGTCGAGTTGGCGAAACGTCAGGTGGACATGGCGCGTCCGCCCGGCCGGATCGCGGCCCGCCGGGGCGAAAACCGCCATCGCGTCGGGCCGCTCGCGGGCCATCGACGTCAAGCCGTCAGCGATGTTGCCCACCACCGGCCTGAGCGTCGGCGGTTGGGGAGCGGACGCGATCATCATCCGACCCCCTGCCCGACCGGGAGGGGATGACGCTCCAGGAACGACTCCACGAGCGGGATCACCTCGTCGCGGGCGTCTTCAAGGATGTAGTGGCCGCAGTCCGGGAACTGGTGGACCTCGGCCTCGGGGAATCGGCGGACCCACTCGGCGAGGAAGTGGTGATCGAAGACGAAATCCTTCAGCCCCCAGGCGATCATCATGGGGACCTGCCGGAACTGGCCCAGACCGTCGGCGGTGCCTTGGATCAGATCGAACCCGCGATCCCCGCGCCGGAGCGGGATATCCTGGACGAACCGCAAGGTGGCGATCCGGTGGTCCCAGCTATCGTAAGGGGCGGTGTAGGCCGAGCGGAGGTCATGACTCATCGGGTGCCGCTTGCAGCACTCGCGGGCGGCGATGGCGGCGAAGGCGTTCCCCCCCCGGACGAGCCAGGCGCCGAGCTTGGTGTTCCGGCAGATCCAGAGCGGCCAGGGGAACCATTTCGACCTCGGCAGGGGGAACGCCCCGGTGTTCAGGATGACCAGGCGAGCGATCCGCTCGGGGTGGCGGACGGCATAGGTCATCCCGATCATCCCGCCCCAGTCGTGGACGACCAGCGTGATGTTCCGGGTCAGGCCGAGGTGGTCGAGCAAGGCGTCCAGGTCATCAACTCGGCTAGCCAGGGTGTAAGCGTACCGGTCATCCCCCGGCTTGTCCGACCGGCCGCAGCCGACGTGGTCGGGGACGACGACGCGAAACTGCCCGGTCCCGACCAGGCTCTCCGCCAGGTTCCGGTAGTAAAAGGACCACGTTGGGTTACCGTGGACCATCACGACCGGGGCGCCCGCCCCTTCGTCGAGGTAGTGGAGGTTGATCCCGTTCCCCCGGTCAAAGTCGCGGCCGGGGTGGCGGGCCAAGAAGGTCTTCAAGCTGGCGCTGGGGTGATCGAGCAACAACATGGCTTACCATTCCACCCCGAGCATCAAGCAGTTCAGGCCCGAGCCGATCCCGAGCAGGCCGACCCGGTCGCCGGGCTTGAGGAAGTTCCGCTCCTCGGCCACCGCCGCTGTGAGCGGGAGCGACACCGTGCCGATATTCCCGAGGTGGGCGAACGTCGAGAATTCCTTGCGGGTGTCGATCCCCAGTTCCTTCAAGACCGTTTGCCGGTGACTGATCCCGACCTGGTGGCAGATGACTTTATCCACCTGCTCCTCCTTCCAGCCGAGCTTGCGGGTGAACCCCTTCCAGGTCTTCAGCCCGAGTTCGACGCCGTGCTTGAGGACGGCGATCGAATCCGTCGCCATGAACTGGTGGAATTGCGACGGCGCCAGCGATCCTAGCGCCTCCATCCCCCACCGGCAGAGCGAGTGGAACTGCGGCGCGGTTTGCGTCACCCCACCGACCAGCCGACGCCGCTTCGGCCCGGTGAACGACCCGTCGGTCAGGATCACCGCGACCGCCCCCGACCCGCCGGTCAGCGTGGCCAGGCTCTCCTTGAAGGAGTTCATGTTCCGCTCCTTGAGCATCTTCTCGATGGCGATTTCGACGATCTCGCGCGACGTTTCGCACGAGACCACCATCCCCGCCCGGATCTGCCCCAGCTCGATCCGGTTGGCGATATCCACCATCCCGTTCAAGACCCCGAGACAAGCGTTGCTCAGGTCATACACCGCCGCCCCCGAACTGACCCCAACCCGCGCCGCGACCCGGCAGGCCGTCGCCGGCTCGAACAACTCGCGGCAGACCCCGGCGTAGATCAGAACGTCGAGGTCTTTCGGGTTGACGCTCGAACCGAGGAGTGCGTGCCGGGCCGCCGCGACCGCCCCTTCGGACAACGGATAACCCGCATCCCACCATCGCCGCTCGACGATCCCCGTCAGCGACTCGATCTGGCCGAGCGGGATGCGCAAGGTCTGGTACAGGCCACTGAGCCGTTCCTCGATCTCGTCTGACGTGACAACCACCGGCGGCAGCTCGTAGCCGATCGCCTCGATAAACACCCGCGTATATTTCATCGGCCGGCGCGTCCTTCAAAGGCTCCGCAGCGTGAAGTCGTTCATCCCGTAGATCACCCGGCCATCGACGTCGAGGAAGCCGTCGGCTTTGATCCACTTCCCCGGATCGTCGACCTCGGTCACAACCAGGCGGGTCGTCACCACCGAGTCCGTCGGCAAGATTTGCCCCCGGTACGTCCAGCGGTGCAAGTCGTGCCGCCCGACCGACTCGAACCGGGCGTCCGGCCCGAGGTTCCACCGCTCCCGTGCCACCACTTTAAGGAGTTGCTGCAAGGATTCCAAACCCAACGACCCGGGGACCACCGGATCTTGATGGAAGTGAGCCGCGAAGAACCAGGCCGCCGGGTCGACCCGGAGCGTCCCCCGGACATACCCCAGCCCGCTCGGCCCGCCGTCGGGGATGAACTCCTCGACCCGATCAATCATCCGCCAGCGATCGTCCGGGAAGGGTGCGTCAATTGGGTAATCGAACCGGGTCGCCCGGGCCAGTTCCTCGGGGGATGGCCGATAGAGCGCCGCGTCGCGGATGCCCACCTGATTGCTCAATGCCGCCTTGGAGAAGAACCCGAACGTGGTCTCCCCCCGATAGATGGGACGGCCGTCGGCCGTCATCTCGATGTCGTAGCTCTGGATGATCATCCCGCCCGACTTCGAGACCTTGGTTGTCGTCACCTCCGTCCGCAAGGTCCCGGTGTACCGGTTGACCGCCTCAAACTGCGTGGCCGACCCGCCGAGGTTGCGGAACGACAGGTCGACGTCGCTCGTCAGGGCCGACCCCATGTAGGCCGCCAGCCAGCCGCACGGTTGTAAGGCCGCTTCGAGCAAGACGGCGAAGGGCATGTTCTCCTGTCGGTCGGCGTCGAAGTACCAGGCATCGGCGGGGATGTCGTATTCGGCCACGGCCCGCGCTCCCGGAGCCATCACCCACGGCTCGCCCACCGTCGCGATCACCCGGTCGAGGAACTGGTATGGCGGACCCGGCAACCGGGCGATCACGCGGTCGTGGTCGAACACCCGATAGAGCGAGCCGAACGCCTCGGACGGCTTGCCGACGGCGAACGCCCGGATCGACGCGGCGTCGTAGAGTGGCCTGATTGGTTCCGCCGACCCCGCCCCCGCCCCCGCCCAGATCGCGTCGAGCTTGTCCCGGTTCAGCCCCACCATCCGGAGCGACATGGAGGTGATCTCGACGATCGGCTTGCCGTCGGCGTACATCAAGGCATCGACGATCGCGTACGGCTCGGGCCGGAACCCCAGCTCCTTGATCTCGACCTCATAAGTCACCTTCGCCGTCGCGGCGACCACCTGCCCCCGGCACTTGAGCCGACTGGCCACGCCCGGCACGGGGTGGCAGACGACGTTCGACTCGCCGGTCCAACCCATTCGCATCAGGAAGATCCGGAGCGTGTGCAGGCAGCATTCGAACATCAGGGTGCCCGGCATGACCCGATCATCGACAAAGTGGCATGTCATGAACCAGTCGTCGGGCCGGATGTCCGCCTCGGCGCGGATCAAGCCCAGGCCATAGCGCCCCCCGTCCGGCTCGATCGCCAGGACCCGGTCGACCAGCCGCATCATCCCGCCCGGCAAGACGGCGGGCTGATCCAAGTTCAGCCCCGCGAACCGTTTCCCGAACGCCGCGACCAGATCCCCCCGGCGGAGCGCCTCGACCTGCTCATCCGCGAGCGCTTCCCGCTCCATCTCGACCAAAGGCCGCCAGTCATCCGGGCGAATCCCCGCAATCGGGCGGAGGTCGAGCGCCGTCTTGATCACCCCCTGCCCCGCCGCCAAGGCTTCCTCGGTAAAGAACCCGGCGATCCCGGCGCTCATGGTCATCAAGAGTTCGCCATCGACCGTCGCCTGGAACCGGAACCGAAACAGCCGGGCGTCCCCTTGGCGGAAGAACCGGTCGATGGCGATGTCGTAGACGATCACCGCGCCCGGTCCCGGCAAGGGGCGGTCGAACGAGACCACCGCGTCGAGCAACCGGTAAACCGCCAGCCCCTTCGTCTCGAAGTCGATTCCCAGGAACGCCGACAGGAACAGGTCCGCCTGCCCCGACTCGACCGCGATGCACGTCGGGATCACCCCGGCGTCGAGATACCACGCCCCGGGATGGATGTCATGCTCGGTGACGACCCGGCCCGACCCCATCGACCGCGGCTCTCCCTCGATGCTCGTGATCCGGTCGACCAACATCAGCGGCTCATCCGGCAACCGGACCCGCGTCGGGTGGGCGTCGATCGCGGCGAAGTCCGGCCCAAGCACGGCGGCGAGCGACCCGACGGCGAACTCCAGGCAAGCCGCCCGGTCCAGCGCCCGAGGCGGCATCTCGACCGGAACTGGCTCCGCGACCGTCGCTTCACTCACCCCGCCATCGCAGCCGCCCGCCGCCAACTGGCCGATCAGGTTCATCTGGAAGGCGATCTGCCGGGCCATCGCGTCGCCGATCCCCGCCGACGTCCGCAAGAACGCCGAGTGCGCCCCGGCCCGCGCGCCGTCGGTGGCGACCCACTGCCGACGGAGTGGGTCCCCGACCGCCGACGCGGCTTGATCCAGCGG
>JAABUX010003796.1_pt1 | contig 19694 bp, 16 predicted proteins | sample 5561851 | NCBI WGS metagenome assembly JAABUX01 (sample SAMN10711883, study PRJNA513361) | rock metagenome | isolation source: Antarctica rocks | place: Antarctica: Victoria Land, Richard Nunatak red sandstone | collected 2016-01-03 | reverse complement strand
GGGTGCAGCTCGCGGCGCTGCTGGTTGTCGTGGTGCTCGTGCTGGCCACCGCGCCGCTCGTCGCGTGGCCGGTGGTGCACTGGCTGATCGGGCTCCTGCCGTAACCGGCGGTATCCTCTCGCCCGACTATCCCGAGAGGAACCCCGCGTGCGCCTTGCCATTGGCCTTGCCATCACGGCCGTTGCCTTCGCGATCACCGGCCGGCGGCTGTTCTGGCTCTACCGCCTTGGCCGGACCGGCCAGCCGGCGGTAGGCCGGCGGGACGACATCCCCGGCCGGCTCGGCGTGCAGGCGACCGAGGTATTCGGTCAGCGCAAGCTGCTGAAGTGGTCGGTGCCGGGCCTGGCGCACTTTTTCACCTTCTGGGGCTTCGTCGTCCTGGCATTCACCATCGTCGAGGCCTACGGGGCGCTGTTCACGCCCGATTTCGCCATTCCGCTGATCGGGCATTGGGCCGTTCTCGGCTTCGCCGAGGACTTCTTCGCCGCCGCAGTGCTCGCCGCACTGATCGTGTTCAGCCTCATCCGGGTCCAGCAGAACCCCCACAAGCTCGAGCGCAGGTCACGCTTCTACGGCTCGCACACCGGCGCCGCCTGGCTGGTGCTGTTCATGATCTTCCTAGTAGTGGCGACGCTGGTCATCTACCGCGGCGCGCAGTACAACACCGGCCACTTCCCGTACGGCAAGGAGGCGTTCTTCTCCTTTGGGGTGGCGAAGGCGCTGGGGACCGGCGCCTACAACTTCTGGGTCGAGACGCTGTTCATCGAGCTGCAGCTCGCCGTCGTGCTGGGGTTCCTGGTCCTGGTGGTCTACTCCAAACACCTGCACATCTTCCTGGCGCCGCTGAATGTGTCGTTCTCGCGCCGGCCCAACGCGATGGGCCCGCTGCTGCCGATGACCTCGGCCGGCAAGCCGATCAACTTCGAGGACCCCGGCGAGGACGACGTGTTCGGCGTCGGGAAGATCGAGGACTTCACCTGGAAGGGGATGCTGGATTTTGCGACGTGCACCGAGTGCGGCCGCTGCCAAAGCCAATGCCCCGCCTGGAACACCGGCAAGCCGCTGTCGCCCAAACTGCTGATCACCGACCTGCGCGACCATGCCTTCGCGAAGGCGCCGTACCTGCTCACCACCGAGGGCAAGCGCGACGGGCTCTCCGCTGAGGTCAAGGCGTTGGCGGAGCGGCCGCTGGTGGCGCCCCTCGATTCCGGCGGGGTGATCGACCCGGACGTGTTGTGGTCCTGCACAATGTGCGGCGCGTGCGTCGAACAATGTCCGGTAGACATCGAGCACATCGACCATATCGTGGACATGCGCCGCTACCAGGTGCTGATCGAGTCGGCGTTCCCCAGCGAGGCTGGCGTGATGCTGCGCAACATCGAGAACAACGGCAACCCGTGGGGGGTTTCGCCGCGCACACGCAATGACTGGATCAGCGAGGTCGGCTTCGACGTTCGGGTCATTCCCGCTGGCCAGAAGATCCCCGACGACGTGGAGTACCTGTTCTGGGTCGGCTGCGCCGGCGCGATCGAGGATCGTTCGAAGAAGGTGACCAAGGCCTTCGCCGAACTGCTGCACACCGCCGGGGTGGAGTTCGCGGTGCTCGGCGACGGCGAATCGTGCACGGGGGACCCGGCTCGCCGCCTCGGCGCCGAGTATGTGTTTTTCGGCCAGGCCAGCGCGAACGTGGAAACGCTCAATAGTATCGGCGCGGACACCAAGAAGATCGTGGCCACCTGCCCGCACTGCTTCAACACGTTATCGCGTGAATACCCGCAGTACGGCGGCAACTACGAAGTGATGCACCACACCCAGCTACTCGCGCATCTGCTGGAAACCGGCGCGCTGACTCCCGTCACGCCGGTCGAAGGCCTGGTCACCTACCACGACCCGTGCTACCTCGGGCGGCACAACAAGGTCTACACGCCGCCGCGAGAGGTGCTCTCGGCCGTGATGGGGCTGCGCCAGCAAGAAATGCACCGCTGCAAGGAACGCGGGTTCTGCTGCGGCGCCGGCGGCGCACGGATGTGGATGGAAGAGAAGATCGGCAAGAGGATCAACGTGGAACGCGTCGATGAGGCGCTGGCGTTGGACCCAGACATCGTGTCCACCGCCTGCCCGTTCTGCATGGTGATGCTCTCCGACGCCGTGACCGCGAAGAAGCAGGAGGGCGCCGCCCGGGATGGGGTCGAGGTGCTGGACGTGACCCAGATCCTGGCCCGCTCGCTGGTGGGCAGCGGCGGGGCCGGCGCGGAGCAGCAGCACTGAGGTGAGCGAACCCCCGTCCGAGCCCGGGCGCCGCTGGCAGCTGCCAGCGCAGGAAGAGGATCCCGATCGGCGGGGGCTGTTCCGGCCAAAGCGCCGGTTCGTGGTGGGCCTGCTCGCGATCCTCGCCGTCCTCGCGGTGGGCCGGTCCCTGACCGGCGCAAAGAACACCCCGAGGGTGCCAGTTTCCTGCTCGCAGGCAACCTTCTCGCTTCGGGACGCAACCGTTGCCGCTGGGGGCAACGTCACCTTTGCGGTCACCGGTCCGGCGGGCGACGCGTACGGGCTCTATCTTGATATTTCGGGTGTGACGGTGGGGCCGGACGGGCGTCGGCAGATCACCACTCGCGGCGGCATCCCGGTCACCGCCACCGAGGCCCTGCTCGTGGTGAGCCATCTGGACGGGTGCTACGCCGAGGGTAGTGCCGGTCTCACCAACGGGATTGCGCGAGGCGCGCATACGGTCACGCTGTTCCGCCTAGCCCCGGACGGCGCTACCACCGAGCTGGCCAGCAAGCCTCTCACCATCAACTGATCGTGGCCGAGCTGCGGCCCGAGAGCGCGGAGTCAAGCAACCAGACCGGGTAACATCGTGGCCGCGCGCGGGTGTAGTTCAATGGCAGAACATCAGCTTCCCAAGCTGACAGTGCGAGTTCGATTCTCGTCACCCGCTCCAGGCAAAAGCCCAGGTCAGAGACGGGTTTGACCCCCTCCCCGAACCCTTCTTCTACGTATTGGATCTTTGCGTGCCCGCTGCGTGCCCGTTCGATTCGGGACTGGGGGCCGACGCCCCAGGGCCGCCCCGGTCAACCGCCCCTGCACCACGAACAATTCGGCAGGAGCCCAGCCGCCTGCCAACCTTGTGAGAGCAGGTCAGCACCCCCACATCACTTCCATCACCTCCCGATTCGGGAAGGTCCCAGCGCCCCGCCCGTCACAATCAGAAAAAGAGTGGCTGGAGAACGTCGCGCGGATGCTCCGTGACGCCGCTCGCCGGAATACGGGCGCTGGGCGCTGACGGCGGCAAGAGTGTGCTGCACACAGGCCTCACGAGTCAGAGCAGGGTGTAAAGCTACGAGCGTGGCACTCTCCTTCGACACGAGCAGAGCCCCGTTGCGTGAGGAGGAATTCGCCGACCTAGTCCGCGCAGTCGTCGGCGCGCTCGAGAGCGATGAGAGCTCGTGGATCGAGTGGAAGGGGACCTTGAACCTGCGGTTGCCGGAGGGCAAGGCGGCCGTCGTTCGCTGCATCGCCGGACTAGCGAATCGACAACCGGACGCCGCGTCGCGGTTTTGCGAAGGCCGTGGCTTCATGATCGTAGGCGCCGAGCCCGGCAGGGTTGTCGGGGTCAGGGAGGAGGACCCGGCGGACCTAAGCAACTGGTGGACGCCGTACCTAGGCACGGACGGCCCGCGGTGGGTGCCGCATTGGGTGAGTGCCCAGGACACAAGCGTCCTCGTGATCGAAGTTGCCGCCCCGCGCGTCGGGGATCCACTGTTCGTTATCCGGAAGGCGACGCTCGGCCTCAACGATGGTGACGTTTTTGTCCGCCGGATAGGCAAGACCGAAAGGGCATCATCGGCGGACTTCACCGCGCTCGTGCGGCGGAGCTCGACCAGGCCGGTCCTGTCGGGTGTCTCTGTTCGTCTGGGCCATCGGGCGACGGTCCCCCCTGTCGAGTTCGGGCCCGAGGAGTTGGATGCCTGGGTATCGGCAGCCCAGGCGGACGCCATGTCGAGCCTTCCAGCAGCAGAGACGGCCGCGTCTATCGAGCCTAGGACGGCTACGTTCGACGTAACGCCCTCCGAGACGAGCAGCAGCATGAGCATCGCCGAGTTAACGCGGCTGAAGCAGCGGCAGGCCGACGGAGAGGAGCTGACCGATCAAGACCGGGCACAGCTGGAGTTGGCTGAGCAGGCCGTTCGCCGAATAACGGAGTTGATCGCCGGTGTGAGATCGACCCTCTGGGACACCGACCCGGAGGACCGCTCGCCAGAGCAGTACCACGCGGAGGTCCAGCAGTATGCCGACAAGCTCCGGACGGCTCTGCCTAGGCAGCTTCGAGCAAGCGCAAGCCGGTTGCTGGACCCGTGCGTTTTCACCATCACTAACGAGACGGCAACGAACCTGCCGGAGGTCCGCCTGCTCGTCCACCTACCAAACGATGCCGACGCATCCGAGCCCGACCAAGACGGCCCGGGCCTTCCCCAGCCGCCGCGGCCGTACGGTCCGCGGACGCGGGCAACGTTTCGCGACGGCAACGGCCTAAATTTCCCCACACCCGGGAACACTCTCGGCCGTTCCACTCCCCCCTGGCCTCTCGTCGAGATCGAGAACCGCGGTTCAGTGACGCTGCGGTTCAAGCCTGTCCACCTACGGCCCTACGACACTGTCCGGCTACCTCCTGTAGTGTTTCTACTTCCCGCTGTCGGCTCGGTCGTCGCGAGATGGGAGGCGACATCCACCGGTGCGGACGGCGTGACGACGGGGACCGTGTCAATACCCCTGGCTCCGATAGCGGTCACTGTCGCCCGGGCACTCACACCGGGCAAAGAGTGAGCAGAATGCCCAAGCAACTCTCTCGCGCGCGGAGATGCAGCGCCGCAAGGAAACACATCCCGTTCCCTTCCCGTCTACGACTCCTTGTCTGACTGAATCAAGGTCGAGGCGGGGCGATGGCCGGCTGGACAGCAGCCGCCAAGGCCGACAGGGCCGTTGCGATCGCGGCGTCACGGTCCTCGGTCGCATGCTGATAGATCAATGCCGCGCGTATCGAGGAGTGACCCATCCGCGCCATCAGTTCGCGCGTGCTCGCGCCGGTGGCAGCGGCGAGGGTGTTACCCGTGTGTCGAAGATCGTGGAACCGCAAGGTCGGGAGCCCAGCCTTCGCTCGGGCCCGAAGCCAGACACTGCGGAAGGAACTGCGTTTGATCGGCTCGCCTTTCGAGTTGGGGAACACGTAAATGCAATCGGAGGGCACGAACGTCGCGAGATGGTGCTGCACTTCGGGTAGGAGGTGTGGCGGGAGGTGAATCGTGCGGACGCCGGCGGCCGACTTCGGACTGTCGGGCTGCAACCGGCAGCCGCGCAGTTCGACCAACTGGCGGTCGATCTTCATCGTTCCGTGCAGCAAGTCGAGGCGATCGCGGGTGAGGGCGACTAGCTCGCCCCACCGCGCACTTGACCAGGTGGCGGTGAGGATGAATGCCTGATATCTCGGCGGGACCGCTTCAGCGAGAGCGAGTATCTGCGGGATGGTCGCGACCGGCCGCTCGGTCGCGTGGCTGACGCCAGCGCCCTTGATCGCGCATGGATTGCGAAGGATCACCTCGTCGGCGACGGCGGTGGTCAACATCGCTCGCAGCAGCGAGTAGGACTGACGAACGGGCGTCGGCGAGCCGGCTCGGGAGATCTGGGCATGCCAACTCCGTACAAGGCTCGGCGTGACCTTCCCCAGGGGTACGTGACCAAGTCGCGGCACGATGTATTTCCCCAGCAGCCAGTCGTAAAGCTCCCGGGTCCGCACCTTCAGATCCGGGCGGTTCGCGAGCCAGATTCCGGACCACGCCTCGACCGTTGTCTGGCTGGCGGACGGATCGACCCAGTGCCCGCGACCAAGATCGGTCTCTGCGGCACTGAGCCATCGATCGGCATCGCGCCTTGTCTCGAAAGTCTGCGCAGCCGGCCGATCGCACCCGTCTGGTCCTAGATAGCGCGCTTGCCAGCGGCCAGACGGGAGTCGCCGCACGCGCCCGAACCGGCGTCGTCCTGTTGCCATGGTTACCTCCGACGTACATCGACGCCGCTCGATACAAATGGGACGTTAGGCCGTGCCTATGACACTCCGTGGCGCTTAGCCATCCCCGTTGTGGATAACTCCAGTCGCAAAGAATGTCTGGCGTGACCAGGGTTCGACGCGGCCGGCTTGGATGAAGGTGTCGAGGTCGGTGGTGCTGAGCCGGACGTGGCGGCCGAGTTTGTTGAAGGCGATGCGTCGTTCGGCGATGAGCCGGCGGATGAACCGGGTGGAGGTGCCGAGGTGTTCGGCGGCTTGATCGACGGTGAGTAGCTTATCCATGGTCAGTTCTCCTCGGTGATGATCGTTCCGGCCGGGTGTGGGTCGGCCCGTCCGGTATAGCGCCAGGTGGTCCATTCGCCCGAATCGGCTGTCCCAAGGGCGGTCCAGGCGGCGCGGGTCTGGCGGAGCTGGCGCAGGGTGGTGGAGTAGGTGCGGCTGCGGGTGGAAAAATGTCCGCGGTAGCCGAGCATGTGCGCCCACCGCCGCAGCTTGAGTTCTTTCAACGCGGGCTGGGCGCCGAGTTGCCAGCAGGTCAGCGCCATTCGGTCTAGGTGCCGGGCGGGGTCGAGCCCGGCGATGTCGGTCGGGCGCAGCGGCCGGTCCAGCGCGCCGCCGTTGTGGCCGGCGAGGCTTTTGGTGGCGTATTTGGCGATGTAGGCGGCGATCGCCGTCGGGTTGGCCGGCTCGCTGGCGACGGTGATGGTGCGGATGTCGAGCTGCCGCCCCCACCGGGCCCAGCCGGGCGATCCGGTATCGGCCTGATGGGCCGGGATGGGGACGGCGACCTGCATGGTGCTGGCCCGGATGGCCTCGGTGAGCAGTTCGGGAGTGAACTCGGGCGGTGGCGGTTGGGGTGGCTGTCCGGGGGTGGGGGCGGCGTCGAGCCGGGCGACGGCGTGCAGGTGGACCAGGCCGCGGGCCTGGAACTCGGCGACCTTGGTGTAGCTGATCCGCAGCTGCCGGGCCAGCCCGGCCGGGCGCAGGCCCGCTTGGTGGGCGAGGGCCCGTTGCCAGCCGATGCTGGTGCGCCGCCACAGCTCACCGACGTGGGCGTTCCACAGCACCGCCCCCGGGTAGTCGAAACACTGCTGGCACAGCGGGGTGCCCAGCCGCCGGTCCCCGGCCGGATGCCGCAGCGCGCAGCCGGACGGCCGTTGGTGTGGGCATTGTCCGGGCCGGGGCCGGCAGATCCGGGCCACCGGCCGGCGGGTGCGCCGGGAGTGCACCGGCCCGAACGCCGGGGCGGTGAGGGTGATGAACAGCCGCGGATGTGCGGTGATCGTGTCGGGCAGGCCTTTCCCGCCGCGCAGCCCGGCGGCGATCAGCTGCCAGGTGTCGGCCCGGTAGAGCGCGGAGCAGGCCGGGCAGCGGGCCAACCTTCGGTTCCCGCAGGCGGTGAGCAGCACCCCGCCCGCCCCGCCGGCGTCGGGAACGAGCTCGCCGGTGCGCCGATCGAGGCGGTGTTCGGTGCCGGCCAGCCGGATCGGGTGCGCGCACAGCCGGGCGCCCCGGCCGTAGCCGCTCACCGCCCCACCGCCTGTTCGTGCCAGGCGCGGTCGGCGGCGAGCGCGGCGCGGTGCTGATAGCCCCGGTCGGCCAGCAACCGCAGCAGCTCATCGCTCAGATAATGGGCGCGCAGCCGGACCGGGGTGCCTCCTTCGGCGAGCAGATAGCCGACCCCGCGCTGCGCCGGGTCGACGCTGCTCGCGCTGATCCCGTTACTGGCCCAACCCGAACCCAGGATGGTGTCGGAGGCGGCCGGGGTGGTGCACCGCAGCGCCCAGCGGTAGCCGAACAGGTCCCGCAGCGAGGTGGGGATGATGTCGCTGCCCGGCTTCTGGGTGGCCGCCACGACGATGATGCCGGCGGCCCGGCCGCGGGAGACCAGATCCCGCAGCAGGTCGGTGAACTCGGCGCGCAGCGCCCGGTCGCCGCCGGTCAGGTACATCGCGAGTTCGTCGATCACGACCAGGTGCAACCCGATCCCGTCGCCGGCGGTGACCTTACGCACCCCCAGCGCCAGCAGCCGGGCGAAGCGGTCCTCCAGGATGCGGTGCAGCTCGCGCAGCACCCGCACGGCCCGGTCCAGGTCGGGGCCGACGAACCGGTGCGCGGTCGGCGCCCAGAGGCCGAGTTCGACTTGTTTGCCGTCGAAGCACCACAGCGTCACGGTCGGGTCCAGCGCGGCGGCGGCGATCAGCAGCGACAGGGCGGCGGACTTGCCGGCGCCGGGTTCCCCGCCGAGCAGCAGGTTGTGCTCGGGCAGCAGCAGGCTGACCGGCTCGCCGTCCTCATCGATCCCGACCTGCACCGGGTCCCACAGCTGCAGCCGCTCGTGTTGCAGGGCCGGCCAGGGTCCGGCCGGCTCGGCGAGCGGGTCGCGGCGCACCAGGATCAGGTCCGCGCAGCTGGCCGACTGCCGGTCGGTTGCCACCCGCACCGCCCGCACGCCCAGGGCGCAGGCGAACCGGTCCGCGTTGGCCGCCAAATCCCGGTGCTGCCACCCGGCGGGAGCAGCAGGGACAGCCGGGTCCCGGCGCGGGCCTTGGTGACCTGGCGCAGGGTGGGGCGCCGCCCGTGGAAGGCACCGATGTGGATCGAGTCGACGGCGTCGTTCAGCCGGCGCTGCCAGCGGGCCCGGACCAGCCAGCCTCGCAGGGTCCGGCGCGCCCGGGGGACGGCGAGCAGCAGCACGCAGGCCAGCACCGGAACGGCGATCGCCGTGCGGGGCGGCTGCCCGGCCCGCCACAGCGCCAGTTCGGCGATCAGCGGCGGCCAGCACAAGCCGAGTTCCAGCGGATAGCGCCCCAGCAAGCGCAGCAGCCGGTCACCGTCCGGGGAGGTTCCCGGCACGAAGACCACCGGATCGGGCGTGGCCCGGCTCATCTGCCCTCACCGCCCTTGCCAGTTGCGGCCGCCGCGGTCGTCATGCCGGCCGGCGTCGGGGTGAGCCGGGCCGCCCGGAAGGAGATCCCGGAGCGTTCCCCCATCGCCCACGAGCTGGCGACCAGCCCGCTGACCGTGACCGGGGCGCCGACCGTCAGCGCGGGCTGGGCGCCGGCCAGTTTCACCGACACCACCTCGGCGGCGTCCCCGGCGAGCAGCACCAGCTGCACCGCGAACAGCGGTTCCCCGCTGACCGGGTCGGTCTTCGGCCGGCGTGAGTCGAAATCGATCACCGGTTCGGCCAGGCCCGCCGCCAGGATCGTCATTGCGCTGGTGTCGATCGGAAGCCTCATGTCCCTCACTCCTTAGCCCCGAAAAGGGGGGCTGCGGCCCGGCCGTTCCGGGCGACTAGCCGCAGACTGCAACACCAACCTCACCGCAACCTCACCGCAACCTCACCGCGGCGGAGAGGTTGCGGTGAGTTTCCGGTGAGGTTCGCAACTTGGCGGACCGGCACGGGCAACAACGGTCTGCCGCGGCCACCCACGTCCATCCCAGGCCTCGGGCCGCGCCCTGCTGGCCGCCCGGACTGCCGCGGACTCGACAACACCGGTCGAGCCCTTGCCCACGAAATCGTCATGATCTTGCCCGCGTGCGTTCGGTCCACTCGAATCCGGTGCGGCAACTCTGCCCCCGACGAGATCCACCACCACCGCTTCAGAAGATCATCGGTGAGAAGTTTCTATACGACTTCAAGGGCGCAGGCTGCGGGCGGCCGCTTCGCGGCCGTCCTCACCCGCGCAAGGACCGGAGCAGCAACTCGACGTTGCATGTGCCACCCTGCGAAACTGACCGCTCAGACGCTGCAAGGCCGGGGAAGTAAGCGCGGCGCGAACTGGCCCCGGACACCCTGCTCATATCCCGAGCGCGTTCACGTCGCTCACGGAAAGACCCCAACGTGCAAGGAACAGGTCCCGCAGCGTGGCACGGCTCGCCGCGATTGCTGCCTCGTGACGCTTCTCGTACCGTGTAGACACGCTCGGCGTCTTCATGTTGCGGGCACGCAGCATCCTCACCTCCTGGGCCACATCATCGTGGAACTGACGATCGGCCGCCTGTGTGAAGTCGAGCTTCGGAGCAGGGGCATCTCCGATGACGTCTGTCCCACGGGCGTAGTACCCACCGCGGAAAACGCTGCCACGCTTCCGTAGGAAGTACTCGATTGGAGCCTGGTCTAGAAGCCCGAGGACAAAGTCGAGGCTGTAGTCAAGGCTCCTGGGGAACAGAGCGACTTCGCCACCCGTGCCACCGGAGGCAAAGACGATGCCGACAGAGTCCAGGCCGTACTTATCGCCGCGTTGGTTGTTCGTGTAAAAGATCTTGGGCGCCAAAGTAGCGTACCCGATCGCTTGCGTCCGGCCGTAGACGTAGAACGCCTTCTTGCGCTCCTGCTCGGACATACTGCGCCTGTCCAGCTCGGCCTTGTTCGCCAAGAAGTACCTGTGCGCCAGTGGATACTTCCGTCTCATCGCCTTCTCGGGGATCACGGCCCAGCCCGAGGTTGACGACACGGACCGAGTTGGTTCGTACGGATAGAGGATGACCGAGTCGGGGATAACCTCATGGTTGGACTGAATCCCCTTCGAATCTTCGAGATACGGCCGGGTCACAGCCTTCTCGACTTGCCAGACGGTGCCGTCTGCGGCTGTCCACTCGACCAGTTGACCGATGACACGGGGGCTCTTGATTACATAGAGCCTTCCCCTACTCGTCTGGATCCCGTTTCGCTCCTCCACGACCTGCTCCAGTGGGATCGAGTCTTTGTGGATCGCGCGAAGAACCTTCTCTCCGAGCCTAGTAGTCGGCAGCACCCAAGCGCCCTTGGAGGATGTCGGTAGTCGCTTGGCGGAGATCGGGTAAGAGACCGCGTGGCCGTTGCCGTACTGGGCAATGCTGGCTGGCTCGGAGTAGGCGAACTTGCCCTGGGCGGCCTTCTTTGCGACCAGCGAGCAGATGTAGATCGACTTTCCGGGGAAGACCTGGACCTCGCGGAAGTTGTCGAGCCGGACGAGAGCGAGCGTCGTCCTTAGAAGCTGACGAAGGTTCTGTGCCGCGACGACGGTCATCCACTTGTTCGGGACGACCACACCGAGAACACCGTCTTGCTTGAGGTAAGTGGCCGCAAACTCCAAAAAGGCGAAGTACTTATCGAACTGCTGGAACGCGGTCTTGTAGTTGTCCTTAAGGTGCTTCAGTTCGACCGCGTCGAACTTCTTCATGTCCTCCGTTTTCATGTACGGGGGATTGCCCACCACCAGATCGACCGAAGCGGGTAGCGAAGTGGTTGCCAAGTTGAGCGGGTTCGTGAGCTCCTCCTGCTCCCTGGACACGCCGGATAACGAACGGACGAGCGTGTTGCCGCACCAGATGTTGTTGTCGAGATCCGGCAGGATGCTCGTGGTCTGAGTGCTCGGAAGCGTGTGCTTGTTCTCGTCCTGCAACAGGCGGACCAGCAGACTGAACTTTGCGACCTCAACTGCGTTGTAGTCGATGTCAATCCCAAATAGGTTGTCGGCGAGCAGCCGGCGCTTCTCCGCGAAGCGCAGCCGGTACTCGTTTGCGCCGGTCTTGATAAGACTGGAAGATCCTGGCTTTTGGCGAGCGGTTTCTGTCTCGATCAGTCGGTTGAGGACAGCCAACAAGAAGCGGCCCGAACCCACCGCGAAGTCGAGGCTCTCAGGCTCGCGCACCCCTGTTCCGAGTGCAGCCATGGCTTCGTGGACGGTCCGATCCACCAGCTCCTGGGGCGTCGTCACCACCTCGCGGTGCTCGTACTCACGCTTCTCCCTGAGAACGACCTCGCGCTTGCCGCCCCGACCGGGCGTCGTGATGACGAGGTGCTCAGCGAGTGTCGCCTCGTACACCAGTCCAAGGAAGGTCGCGTCAAGGACCGCGAATGAGAAAGGCGACTTCGGTGAGTAGAGGTTTGAGACGATGTTCTGCAGAACCTGGTCATGGACTCGAAGGGACGGCTCACCCCTCCGAGTCCGGAACAAGCCTGTGTTGTAGCGCCGGTGAAGCCGATTGAGCAATGTCGTGACCTTGGTGCTTCCCCCGGAGGCGGCGTCGCGAAGAGTCCGTTCACCCTCGATGCCGCGGTCCTCACACATTCGCACGAAAATGAGCCGGTTCAGGACACGCTGGACCGCATCGTTCAGGTCTATCTCGGAGATCGTCTTGTCCTGTGCAGACAGATCCCGTCCGAGCGCGAGCCGCCACTGGTTGAAGTGTCTGATGAACTCCTCGCCAGCGGGCACGGGCTGCTGTGGCGACTTGCCTTGGAACTGGCCGTCCCAGCCGGGCGTTGCGACGGCCGGACGGTCAAGGACTGCTCGGATCTCGCCGAACTTCGAGACGAAGTCGGTGTAGTGCCACGTGAAGAGGCGACCGGTGGCCGGCAAGTCGCCGGTTCCGATAGGGAACGACGTGTCGTAGACCACCAAGTGACGAAAGTTAGTGAGGACGGCGATCGGGTGGCCGTCGGTGTAGCCGTACCGGCGTGCCTGGCGGATTGAATCCAAGTTTGCGGTGACGTCGATGCTCGGCCTCTTTGCCTCGACAAACATGACCCGAACGCCGCCCACGAGGAGGGTGTAGTCCGGGTACTTAGTCGCGGAGTCCTCATGTTCTTGTGACTCCTCGCGCCGTACGTTCTTGAGCGCCGGAGTCACGCCGGCGACGTTGGCGACATCCCACCCCAAGGCGTTGAGCAACGGGTCGACGAACTCACTCCGGGTGTCTGACTCCTTGTAGATCCCGGACGCGTCGGTGTAGTGAGCCTCGTCGGTGGCGAACTTGTCGACCAGCCGCTGTACCGGAGCGAGCGTGGGGGCCGTCACGCCTCCGCCTGGCGCGCGAGTCGTGTGGCTTCGCGAGACCGCTGACTTGTGCACATGAGACAAGCATGTCGGCTTGCGAGCGCTCGGGGAGGGAACACGCCCGAAGTCCACAGATAGGAGCGCGGCGCCCGGGAGTGTCGGACGCGGGTGGAAGGATGCTCCTCGATGAAGACGAGCACCGAGGTTTCCCCCGACAAGCTGCGCGGTGGCTTCTACAGCCCCGACGCGCTGGTCGACGTGTGCCTCGACCGTGTGCTGGAACTCCTAGGTGGTCGCGACCGGGTCGCGGTGTTGGAGCCGTCAGCCGGCGATGGTAGCTTCCTCCGCGGTTTGTCCCGCCATGTGCTCGCTGGCCATGTCGGAGCGGTGACTGCCGTCGAACTTATCCCGGACGAGGCAGTGAAGGCCGCGCGGGTCTTATCTGAGTCAGGACTTCGGGGCCGGGTCGTAACGGCGAGCGTGCTCGACCCCACGTCGGTCCCGGAGCTCCACGACGTTGCTGTGGGCAATCCACCGTTCCTACGGTTCCAGTTTGTGTCTGACTCTGACCGGCGGTACATCGAGAAGTTCGGAAAACGTCTGGGTGTCCCTTTCAAGGGCGTTTCGAACCTGTGGATTCCTGTGCTGCTGACTGCTCTGAACAACCTGCGCGACGGCGGTGTGTTCTCGTTCATCATCCCCGCCGAATGCTTCACCGGGCTGTCGGCGCGCACTGTGCGAAGCTGGCTGAGTCAGCACGCTACGCAGCTACGCGTAGATCTGTTTCCGCCGGGGTCCTTCCCGCGCGTACTACAGGAGGTAGTTGTCCTCTCCGGTCAGATCACTCGCGGAGCAGCTCATGGGGTTAAGGTCTTCGTATACGACCATGTCCAACAGGACTCATGGCGTCATGTTTTGGATGAAAGCGCCCCGACTTGGACCGGACTTCTCCTCCGACCAGACCACCTTGAGGCGGTATCGACCGCACTTGCGCTACCCGAGGTCGTTCCGTTAGGTAAGATCGCCAAGTTATCGGTCGCAACGGTTACAGGCGCCAACGACTACTTCTGTGTTGATGACGCAACGCGGACGCTCTTCGAGCTTGGGGCTTGGACGCGGCCGTTGCTCGATCGCGTGCGCCACGCGCCGGGGCTCATGTATACCGCGGACGACCAAGAGACCAACCATGCAGCGGGCCACCCCTCCTGGCTCGTCGACAGCCGCCTGGCCACGGAGCCCACAGCGGGCGCTTTAGCCTATGTCAGCAACGGTGAGGCAAGGGGGCTGCACAAGCGCTTCAAGACCCGAATCAGGTCACCATGGTGGCAGGTTCCAGTGGTCCCTGCCGGCGCCCTGATGCTCTCGAAGCGGTCGAATCACTTTCCGCGTCTCGTCCAGAACTTCGCAGGTGCCGTCACGACCGACACGGTCTATCAAGGATCACCCCTGGCGGCCTTCGCCGGCCGGGAGCGGGACATCGTCGGCTCGTTTCACAACTCGCTGACACTGCTCACTGCTGAGATGAACGGCCGAAGCTTCGGTGGCGGCGTGCTAGAACTTGTTCCGAGCGAGATCGCCTCTTTGGCACTGCCGTTGGCCACGACACCAGAGGATTCCTTCGCCCGACTGGATCGGCTTGTCCGGGATCGTGGTGCTGAGAACTACGCGCTCGTGGACGCAACGGATACCTACCTCATGCAGCACTTGGGGCTGGACCACGACATGTGGCGGTTGGTTGCCGACGCACGAAGAATGCTCCGGGACAGACGACTCGCTCGCAACAGCGCAGTCCGCGCCTTGCCCAAGTAGCCCTTGCAGCGATTCGCGCCTACTGGCGGCCGCTGGTCGCACCGGTCAGCGCTGGCCTGCGTCGGAACCAACACCGGAGCCCGTTTTCAAATAGGGCGCGCGAGGAGCACGTGCAGCTTTGGCTACACGCGTGGCTACATCGTCCTCGTCGCGGTGCTGCCGTTGGCGACCCGGCACCGGCCTTGACCCGCGGCTCTATATGTTATGTGCGCTCGGCAGGATTCGAACCTGCAACCTCTTGATCCGTAGCCTGGGCGCGAGTTGGGTGGCAAGGCCGGCGTAGCACTCGTCATACACCTCCTCTGAGGGCTTCACGACTCTGGGCGGGGGCCCGAAGGGCGCTCGCGGATCCTCTGGGCTGTTTGAGAGCGGCGTCGTCGCCGACGTCGTGATCCCGACGCAGGCCTACGTCCGGTTTACCGGCCACTCCCGGCTCTGGCCCGGACTCTGCCACGCGTTCGGTCGGATTCCCTTCGGAGACCGACTGCACAGGATTTCACGGATGAGGGTTGGCGGCTTCCGCCATGGCCCACACAAGGCCCAGCGTGAGGGCGCTTAGGACTTAGGTGCTTCGAAGTTGGCAAGTAACCCGGGCAGCGACTCGAGGAAAGCACAAGCGCTCGCGTAAAGCCCAAAGATCTCGTCTGCCGTCTTCGGGACTGTCACAGTGGCGTAGTTCTCGTGTACGAGCTGGTTTCGCAGCGCCCCAAGCTCTAGGAAGGCCCGGATGGAGCGATCCAGTTCCGTCTCCGCCGCCACCCGCGCCGCTATGGCAGCCTTGAAGGCCGCCCCAAATAGGCTGAAGAACTTGTTAGCGTTGTGGGCGTCCCACGCAAAGTACGTGTGGTATTGGCGCGAAATCGCTGCATTGCGCACAAACTCTACTGCGATGGCACCAGGGCCCAGCAGCGTTTCGTAGTACCGAATAAGCAGCCTTTGGAACTCAAACTCCACCTCGCTCGCCGCCGCCAGTAGGAGCACCTTGGCGAGCGTGCCTTCCATGACTACGGCCATTGAGGGTTCACTCTCAATGAGATGACTCAGAAGCTGATTGTGCTCCGCCATGAGGCTGTCTAGAAGAGCGCTCACGGTCAACTATTGCGCGGGAGGGATAGAATTCGACGACCGACGGTGATTCGCCCCTTAACGTGGCTGGTGTTAGTTGTTTGCTCGGAGGAATGGCTTAGGAAGCTCTCGTCGTTGGCGACCTCTTGGACTTGGTCGAGCTCGAGTCTCCAGTCTTCGCCAAGTTTCTTAGAGGCACAAGCCGCTGCGAAAATGGCCTCGAACAAAGGGAGACTGAAGCGCTGCTGGCGTGTCAAGAAAGCTGAGCGGGGAACGTCTTTGCAGGCGTTTAAGAACCAGTCAACCTTGGCCGTAATTTCGGCAATCCGAGAGGTGTCGAAGCTTTGGGCCGTCTTTGAGAACCGATTTAGAAACTTCACCATAGAGGGCGCGTACGTGTCTCCCTCGAGCCACATGGCGATCCCACGAAGCAAGACCTCGATGTCCCTCATGTGCAGATCGGGCTCGCTCTGGCCAATTAGGGCGCGCCAGCGTCCGTCGAGATTCAGGCGGAAGAGCTCATCGTAGAACTTTGAATGGTAGAGACTCGACCGAACCTCTTGAGGTGTGAGGTTGATACCGCCGGTATTCAGGCGGTTGAACATCTCGTAGATGGATGAGTCGTCGCCTGATGGCCGGAGCTGCTTGACAATTACATTGCGAATCGTTCTCAATTCGAATTGGGTTCGATGGTCACCAAGCGTGCCATAATTGAGTCGGTTGAACTTATTCGCTTTTCCATCGGCGATGTCCGATAGGCGCAGGTTGAAGCTCTCGAAGTAGTCGTCGCTGTGTAACACTTCATCTGGAACTTTGCCGTACTCGTTAAATACGCGGCGAATCTCTGCGCGTTTCTCGCGCTTTGGAAAACGCTGTCGCATGAAGTAATACAAGGTCATGAGGCGTTGCTGCCCGTCAATGACTAGGAAGCTGTTGCGCCCCTCTTCGTACAAGAACACCTGGGGCACAGGAAGGCCAATAATGAGACTCTCGATGAGCTTGCTTGCTCGCTTGAGGTCCCACACGTAGTTACGTTGGAAGCCGGGAATCTTGACAGCGCCAGACTCGATGAAGTTGTAGATCGTCGAGATGTTAAAGTCGTTAGGCGTGGAAGTCAGGTCGTACTCGTCCACCTGAATGTCGTCGCTGCCTTCAGCTCCGCTGTCGAGCCATGCGGACGAATCCTCGGCCATTTCGCCTCCCGATTGGTACGCGTGCTTACGCGCTCCGTCTGAGAGCGCTTCCCCCGCGAGGGACTGCGCGACCTTACTGGTCGGGGGCCCTAGATCGGCGTGCCCCGATTACGGCTGCATGCCCCGGTGAGTCGATGCGCTCGATCGCGGCCCGGTTGGGGGCGTAGTCCGTCGAGGATCTCGCGGGAGCTGCAGCGCAATCTGTAGCCCCCGTGGCGGCTATCGGGCCACCACCACGCACAGGCCTACGAGCGCGCCTCAGGTCCCAAGCCGGCGAAGCTGGCCACCAACCTGGTGTTGCGGGCGAAGGTTGAGCAGGATCTGGAGAAGGAGTATTCAGCGGAGCAGATCACCGGCCGGCTGCTCGTGGAGTTCCCCGATGCCTCGCAGATGCGGGTTTCACCCGAAACCATCTACCAATTGCTCTGCGGGCAATCGCGTGGGGCGTTGCGCCGCGATCTGGCGGTGTGTCTGCGCACCGGTCGGGCGTTGCGCCGCCCGAGTCGCAGGGTCGGGCAGCGCAAGAACCGCATCTCGGACATGATCAATATTGCGGAGCGTCCGGCCGAGGTCCGGGACCGTGCGGTGCCCGGAAACTGGGCGGGAGATCTGATTTGGGAAGCAGAACCAGACCGCGATCGGCACTCTGGTCGAACGGCAAACCGGCTATGTGATGCTGCTGCACCTGCCCGATGGTTACCAGCCCGAACAGGTCCGCGACGTGCTCGCCGCGAAGATCAAGGAACTGCCCGAGTCGCTGCGCCGGTCACTCACCCGGGACCAGGGCCCGGAGATGCGCGACTGGAAACACCTCGCCGTCGACGCCGGTATCGACATCTACTTCCGCGACCCGCACTCACCGTGGCAGCGCGGCACGAACGAAAACAACGACCTGCTGCGCCAGTACTTCCCCGAAGGCAGCGACCTGTCCATCCACACCGCCGAAGATCTCGACTGGGTCGCGCAAAAACTCAACCACCGGCCCCGCAAACGGCTCGGCTTCGCCAAGCCGATCGAACTGATCGGCGAGCTGGTGATGCCCTCACCGCCAGCCGCGCCTCCGCGCCAGCCGCGCGTTTGCTCACCATCGCGGCGCGTCACGTTATCGGAGTGTCGACTGCGAGCAGTGCGGTTCCCGGCTGCCTCGACCGCTGCCCGGCGCCGGCCGTAGCATGATCTTCTGCTCCCGGCGTGCCGCCAGAAGGCCTACCAGGCCCGCGGCGGCAAAGCCTCCGGCACCACCGGCGCCCAACGACAACGCCGCTCCCCCGACCAAGATCACTCCGCCGCCGACCTAGGCTCGCGGAAACAGGTCCGTTGCGACCACCGCCAGAATCCGCCGGGACGCCATCCGGGACTAAGTGCCTTCGTGCAACTGCGCCGGCCCCGGTTCCGCCCCCGTCGTGCCCGCCACGTGCCCGTAGAAGGGGCACGACGGGGTCGTGAGTGGTCAGCGACGGTTACCCGCAACCCACCCTGAACTGCGAAAATAGCCATTCACGCCGGTCCCGCGCTCATCCAGAACCAGCTTCCCAAGCTGACAGTGCGAGTTCGATTCTCGTCACCCGCTCCGGGCTCTGAGCAGCGTTTTCCCAGGTCAGCGGCCAGTCCCCGTGATCAAAGTGCCGCTGCCTATTGACCGTTGGAGACCACTGAATGCCCCTCTGGGCCACAAGATGTGGCCCATCTGTGGCCCGTGGATCAAGGAACTCGCCCGAGTTCGCGTTGTGGGCGCGCCCGGCTCAAGCGCGACGTGAAAGCCCGCGGTCGTCGCGATGAACGCGGATCGGCGACCCCGAGGAACGTGCCTAATCCGCGGGTGCGGGCCGGCGGGGCGGGGCTTTGTGCGCGACCCTGGTCGTGCTGCCGCCGGTTTTCCAGAAGCGAGACGATCTTGCAGATGCTGGAGAGGGCGAGGCCGACGGCGGCCTACCAGAACGCGCCTCTGCTCAGCTCGGGGACGTACAGCGGGTCGGACCGTCGGTAGAGGTCGGCGCTGCAGTCGCTAAGCAGCTGGAACTGCGCGCCTGCCAGAACGATGTCCGCTATCGGAGTCAGCAGGGAGCGGCGGGATCCACCATCTATTTCTTTGCTCTGGATAACCGTTCCGCCAGGGCATGTTCAGTCTTTGGCTACGTCGGCGTCGCTGCATTCAACAGTCAGGGGGCGAGTGAACCTTTAGTTCTGCAGCGAGATTCTTCCAAGCCGTCCCGCACGGTACTCCTGCGTCCAGGAGCCTCGTCCTTCTTTCAGCTACAAGCGGGAAATCCGACGAGCCAATCAGCCGCAGCCTCGTGCGAGCGTGCCACGACCCTTCACGTAACCCCCTCCCGACGAGCGTGCATACATTGCAATCGAGGCGCACGACTGTCGCTTGCCAGCCTGATGGGACCAGGGGCTTGCCACGACCTAGGGACCACCTGGGTCGCGTGGTGATGGTCATCGGTTCTCCTCGGCTGGTCAAGGTGGTGGGTGGATGGGTTTCATCCGCTGTGGTCGAAGCGGTGTTGGGCGACGCGGCAGCGGGTCGAGCAGAACTGGCGGAGTCTGCCGGGTCCGCGGAGCCGGACGTGGATGGGTCGAGAGCAGAAGAGGCGTTGGCAGCGCGCCAGCAGGCAGTGCGGGTGGTCGGGGCAGGGGCCCGGCACGCGTTGGGGTGTAACGATTTCGATGGGCTCCGGGCTGGTGCTCATCGGCTCAGGGTGGGGCGTTGCTTTCGGCGGTAGGACTGGCCCTCGACGACGAGCTCGTAGCTGCTGGCGACGAGCCTGTCGATCGCTGACTGCGCCAGGAGCGGGT
>JAABUX010003793.1_pt1 | contig 19700 bp, 14 predicted proteins | sample 5561851 | NCBI WGS metagenome assembly JAABUX01 (sample SAMN10711883, study PRJNA513361) | rock metagenome | isolation source: Antarctica rocks | place: Antarctica: Victoria Land, Richard Nunatak red sandstone | collected 2016-01-03 | reverse complement strand
TTGGCAATGTACCACTGGCGCAGTTGCTCCCAGACATCAGTTGCCGTAATTTGAGCTTTGGGCAGGTAGCCAATGCCCACCTCTTTGCAGAAAGAGTAGATGTGGTCGCTTTCTTCCCGCGCATTCTCAAATGCTGCTGATGTGCAGGTATAATCAATACCTTCTACCATCAGCCGGTCGAGCGCATCAAGGACACGGTGCAAATACCACGGCAGCACCTCTGTCCTGACAAAGGTTTTATCGTAGAGGAAACGTGGATCGGCTTTCAGTTCACCTGGTCCTGGATTAGATTTGTAAGTCTTCGTGAACCCAAGAATCCCAAATCTTGATGTGATCGCCTCAATTGCCCCCAATAGGTGAGGCAGGCTGTTGACATTGAAAAAATGCACGCATTTGGGATTAAACTGATACTCGTCCCTGCCTTTCTTCTCCGCAGATAGGGGGTCGCCGGTGATGGCAATCTTAATCGATTGCAGCCGGTCGAGCAGCATACAGTCGGCATTTTCGCTAGGCCAGTTGATCAGCGCTCCATCCAGCTTGGCTAAAGGAAACTTCCGCCCCTCATCGTATTGCTTGAAGTCGCTTAGGGATGCGCCTACCATGCCCCGATACCCAAACATCATGGCCGTAGTTTCGCGTAGGGTATCCTTACCGTTGTTGCCCAGACCCCACATCAACAAGGCTTTAATCTCACGCCCCTTGTGGATTCGCACTGTATTTAGATCAAGGGAAGCGCCGACGATTTTGAGGAAAATATCGCGTTGGGGAGCATCCAGGCAACTTAGTAGCGCATCGCAGGCATCTGGCATGACGACAGCGGGAATGTTGTAGGTAGCTTGCGGCGGGTACAGATATAAGTGGGTTTTGGGGTCGTGGGGAGTTAAGTTACGCTGCCACTTCTTGCTATCGGGGTCGTAGCTCAGTTCCAGCACTCCATCAAGGCAGTTTAGTCCAGGGGGGTTGATCCGAGTGGGGTCGATGCTAAGTTTTTGCGTTACCCAACTAAACACCTCATTGACATACTTAGGCCGAGCATAGGGGTAGGTCACGATCTGTTCAATCACCTCCCCGGTTTCTGGATCTCTGACTTCTTTTACAGCCTCATAAGTATCGCAGTAATGGTTGATGCGGCTAATTTCAGCATTCGTGTCCACCCCCTCATAGTAATTTTCGTTCCAGTAGTACAGATGATTGAAAACCCAGAGCCAATGCTTATCGCCGTATAAAGCCTCAAATGCTTTCTGACAAAACCCCTTGACCTCTCTTCGGTTGGGGCGACACTCACCAAAATTTTGCCCCGGAGAGCTACCTGACCCGCCATTTTCCGTTTGTAGTCCAGACTGGGCAGATTGATGCTGTTGCCAATCCGACTGCCAATCCGCTTCCCCCTGACCTGTTGGCGAGTACAATACTATAGATGTATTCGCTTTATACACCCTGTCAGCAGCAGCACTGAAATCCGACCACTGGTAGCCATCGGCAAGTGCATCTGACACGTCCCAGCCCTCAACCAAACAGTTCTTAGGGATCGGAACTTGGGCTGCAAACCCGTGACCTGATAAGACCTCTACTAGCTTGTTCGCCCCCAACTCGCCTGGTCGCAACCCTTGCTTGTTCAATCTGTCATTGCGATCAAACCATGTAAACAAAGGCCAAGGCAGTGCATTGAGTTGAGCCAGTGGTGGCACCGTCCCACACCCCCCAGTGCTACACGCTACAGCTACCTTCTCCCCCCGCTCTAGTGCCAAAAAGCCCAGGTGCATCGCATCCCACTCCCCCTCGCAGAACCATGTCTGGGTAGCATCTTCAGGATTTTGCGTCGCCCAAACTGTAGTCGGTACGCCGTACTGACTCCACCGCCTCACATAACTAGGGCGCTCATTTGACGCTAACCAGGGAGCGACACGTATCTTCCTGTAGTAGCGGCCAGGTCGATCCGGAACCGGGATAAATATTCCAATCCCCCACCACTCCTCCCAGGCACCGGAATCATTTCTGCAATGCACAGGTTCCAGCCCTAGCCGGTAATGCGCAATCATCTCGTGGCTAAAGTTGCGGCTTGGTCCTGTCAACCAGGCGAGCGCTTGTGATTGAACCGAGCCAGGGTGAAATAAGCGCTCGTGCGATCTCTTAATATAGACTTCATTAACCGTCACCTCCCTTTCTTCCTTAACTCCCTTGGGCTTGGCCTTGGGCAATTTGGGTTGTGGATGTGGGAGGGAGGCTGAGAGATTGCGAAACTGATTGCCCCTGGTGCTATCGATTGGTACGCTGAATTGATGCGCTAGATGCTCAACCGCATCAGCAAACTTAAGCCCCAAGTGATCCATGAGGAACTTAATCGAGTCTCCACCAGCAGTACAACCGTGGCAGTAGTACAGCTGCTTATCGGGGTTGACGCTGAAGCTCGGAGTTTTTTCCTCGTGGAAGGGGCACAGCCCTACGTACTCTCTTCCACTCTTTTTGAGAGCTACGTATCCAGATATGACTTCAAATATGTCAGCGCGGAGCTTGATTTCCTCAATTGTCTCGGGTTGAATCAGGTGCGCTGAGGTGATAATAGACCGATTTTCGGGGGATTTTGACATTTTGGCTCCGATCCTGGAGCCGAGAACCAAGTTTGAGTCCGCGATCTCTTTACGGTGTGCGATCGGAGGCGATCGCCTGACAGCCAGGGCAGGATAACTTTTTTGGCAAAAACAGGTGGAATTGGGTTATCCTGAAGAAATGAATTTGAAACTAGTTTGGAACTAGTTTTCTGCTGTCAGCAGTCGGGGAGAAGTTGGAAGCTTGGTTCCCGGCTCTGGCTTTTTTTTGTAGGGTTTACAACGAATCACAAATGGAAAGAGCGTCAGCCAACCCGGACGGTTGCGTCAACGCTCTGGTATACGGATAGAACTGGATTTGATTTGCACACAGACTACTTAGGGTAGCCTCAATGTGGAGAACATGCATGAGTCAAACACCTTTGTGGTTTTAAGTTGTTTCAGGTAACCAGCGTCACCTTGAACTACTATCGTCTTCAGAGATAAAAACTGAGTCGATCAGACTGGAACCAATATAGCACAGGGTATTAAGTGGAGCTGCGCCTAGCTAAGTTTTTCACTCAATCACAACGCATCTTTCCCACATTATCCTTTCAAACGAATCAAACCGGATCTGGTTAAAAAAGATGGGCAGGCTGGTCTTGAGTTAGCGATCGCCGCTGTTTAGAATCCAGCCGATTACTCAAGATGTCTAATCTGGTCAAGCATTTGTTCTAGCTCAGTTAGTTTGTGCTCCAGAATATCCAAGCGATCGCCCGATACTTTGCGACTTTTCCAAATACCCCGACCTGCCAGCTCATCCCGATAGAGCGCTAATAGCTCGCTCAGGTAGCTGGCTAGTTTTTTCCCAGGGGAGGGGTATCCTTTTCTGGGGCTGAGTGCGAGCTAAAGCTCGCCAGTGGGATAAGGCCCCGAGAGAAACCTGGACATTATTGGACAACCCTCGTCTAGGATATCTGTCGGCACCTATAGAAAAGCATGTTGTTAAGGGTTGTCCAATCTTGTCTTGAGTCTTTGTAACCCCCGTGCTATCTGCTCTACAAATTCGGAGCGTGACACATCATATTGTTCAGCCAAGTTATTTAGGCTGACTACGCCACTTGGGGTCAGGGTGAAGGTGACGAACTTCTTAAATTCGCCATAAATTGCGGCATGGCCAGCGTGCCAAGCCAAAGATGAGCTCAGCTAATCTGCGCCTGGTAGTCGTGATTGCCAAAAAGTCCCAGAATCGCCACCTGGAATTTTTGTTCAAAAGCGCTGCGTTTGACCCCTAGATTTTTCCCGGACATTAAGCTCTGGCCGTGTATTGAAGATCACGCGAGAGCGCCTAGAATAACCTAGTTGACGGCCAGAGCTTAATGTCTGGATTCGTTGTAACCCCAAACGCTTCATCGGCCATGTCGCACTCGTGAGCGTTTGAGAAGAGCTATAACTAAAGCCCTGGATTTTGGATTTCCCGGCGCTGCGGATTTTTGCAAGTATTGACATGCCAGAGCGAAAGTTACAGGCGTAATCGGTCTCGGCGCAGCAACAATTTCTCGTAATCAAGTGGACAGCAGTCAACAGGGATGACTCGCTAGCGCACCACAGATAACTCGAAACACGGCTGTCCACTTGATTACAGAATCATCTCGCACCTTCAACTGAAAATTTCGTCCGTTCCAAGTGTAACATTGGAAATCTTGTCCCAGTAAGCTCTTGAGGTACTTTGAGCGACAAAAACGTCACATTGAATTGCGCTGTTTATTCACGACTTCTGTGGTCAGAGCATAGCTGAGTCGGTAGGTGCTATCTGGGTTACAAAAAAACCAGACATTATGGGCCAGCCGTCAACTAGGCTTATTCATGGCTAACGATGAGATATTCAATACACGGCTGGCCCATAATGTCCGGGAAAAATCTAGGGGAGCATGGCCACTTCTAAAGAGATATAGCCAATCTGGATGATAGGGCGTTGAGCCTGATAACTCTGGGATGACAATGTAGTCTCCTAGTTTTCAAAAACGCCAGTTGATAGTCTTTTGGCGAGCAGGTCAGTAATTATGGCGCAGCCATTCATGCCTTCAAATACGGCATCGTCTTCATGGCTCAAGCTCTGGTACATTTTCTCAATCCGCGCAATGCCTTGGTCAGATCACTCATCAGCGTCTGAGCGCTGGCGCTCAAAAGCGCTGCGGTTGACACCAAGCGCTTGATCTGCTGCATCATAGATAGAACGTTTAGCCAAAGCTATAAATGTTTCTGGCTCCCTTCTACCGCTACTTTCTCAAACAGCGAAAATCTGGAAGTCTCCCCCAGTCTGCCTTTCAACTGCTTCGAGCCCGAAGCAAGCGAAAATAGAACGTGCTGGTTTATCAAGTTGAAAGGCTTTTATGCAGAAGGCAGAGGGTTACAAAAAAACCAGACATTATGGGCCAGCCGTCAACTAGGTTATTTGTGATGCGCCCAGAGATATTCAATACTTAGGCGTGCCCATAATGTCCGGGAAAAATCTAGGGGCAGAAGGCTTTTATGTAAACATAAAAGTCCGAGGGACGATCTGCTTTAGCGACGGAAGGAGTCAAGGGTCTTGAGTCCCCCACAGAAATCTTTGAAACAGTTGCATCTTCGATTTGGTAGTGGTCTCTCATCCCCGAGAGATTTTCAAGGGGTTACAAAGACTCAAGACAAGATTGGACACGCCCTGTACAACATGCTTTTCTACATGACCCACAGATACCCTAAACGAGGGTTGTCAAATAATGTCCAGGTTTATCTCGGGGCGTTATGGACACGCCCTGTACAACATGCTTTTCTCGCTTTGTGCCGACAGATACCCTAAACGAGGGTTGTCCATAACGCCCTTGAAAAGTTGTAACCCCGCTCCATATCTGCCATAAAAGCCTTCTGCCTTCTTTTCAATTGTTCGGGTGTCGAATTCAGAATCCAGTTCTGGTATGGATTTGATCCACTTAGAGCCCGAAAAGCGTCGAATAGAAATCTCCGGGTTATCAACAACTTCAGTGACTTCACTTTGGCTCCACACGTAACTGCCATTTGGTAGCATGGCGACTTCTGGGGTTACAAAGACTCAAGACAAGATTGGACACGCCCTGTACAACATGCTTTTCTACATGACCCACAGATACCCTAAACGAGGGTTGTCCAATCTTGTCCAGGTTTATCTCGGGGGGAATGCCACTAATCTGAATGGTGCGGCGCTGGGCTCTATAAACTTGGGATGACACTCTAATCTCCGGCTTGAAATAAGTGAGTTTAAGAGCATATTTGCACTTAGTTCTCGCCAAACCTGTCTTCAAATCCTGCATCGTCTTCATGGTGTAGCAAGTTTGGTGGCGCTAGGTCACCTCAAGGCGGCTCAATCGCCAACTCGCTAAATTTTCCATTACTCTCTTGCGGACTTACTTCGACCCTTGACTTGTTAGCCACTCCGTGACCGTTACTTAATTCATACTTAGGCGGCATCCGCCAGCAACGCGGCTGCGGGTGAGGTGCTCGAGTTGTGACGTGACCGTGTCAAGAGTCAAAAAGTACGATAACTCGATATTGATGTCGTACTTTCAATCCGCTGCTTCTGATTAATTAGAAGTAAATGGGAATTGCAAGGGAATTGTAAGGGAAATCTCAGGAAAAGGGAGTTCTAAGGGAAAATCTAGGGAAATACAAGGGAAACTCTAGGGAAAGACAAGGAAGTTATAAGGGATTTAACGCTCTAGATTTCGGTTATTGCTCTTTCAACCTCCATATAGGGAATCACCAGGGATTTTCAAGGTCAAAAGCAGGGAGTTACAAGGTGTTGGTAAGGGAATAGCCAGGTTTACACAAAGCAGAGAGCATTCCGATCCGGTCGCCAAAAGTGATCGCCAAAAATGGAGTAATGTGCCGGAATCAAACAGGGGAGTTTAGAGGGGACACCCCTCTCGCGAAGGCAGTGGGTTTCTATTCGCAGCTGTTTGGACACCAAAAGCGGCAGTGGGTTTCTATTCGCAGCTGTTTGGACGCCCAAAGCGGTTCAAGCCTTGCCTCGACTGGGTTTTCAATTCGCAGCAATCGCCCCGAGCCGAAACCTCTCCCAAGAAGTCTGCGCCGGAAACGTTGATCTCTTCATGTCGCACTAATAATCCCATTACACGGCGCTTTCCTTCAATGGAATAACTTTTTTGTAACCCCAAAACTACCACCACCAGCACCCCTGCTATGGGGATTCAATTCATCGGCTTCTTAATGTCACCTGATGGAATCCGAGCTAGCGGAAAAAACCATGATCACAATCAACGGTGGGAATAATCTTTAGAGTTAGTGGTGGCTTGGTGGCTCGGATTGCAGTTCAATGTTGCAGTAATGCAAGTCATAGCGCCTGAGAGCCGTGCTGGGAAATGATTTCCAATGTTGCATTTTTTTCAAAGTCCTCCCAGCCTGGAAGCCGCCGCGTTTGAAACGGAACAGACTTTAGCGATGACGTTGCCAGTGATGACGAGATTGGTGTGAGCGAAGTTTGAGATTTTTGGCTCTAATCCCAGCCGCAAGTGTCCCGACTCGTGTTCGGCCTGCTGGGTTACAAAGACTCTTGACATTATTGGACAACCCTTAACAACATGCTTTTCTACATGACCCACAGATACCCTAAACGAGGGTTGTCCAATAATGTCCAGGTTGATCTCGGGGGCACACTGTTGCGCCAAACAGGCAGGTTGCTACGAGTTCGCGACCAAAGTCGCCAAACGTTGGCATCAAGCTAGATCAGCAGTCAGGGTGGGGTGTCCCCAAGGCATTTGAGTTTGAACCTTTCGGATTTGGTCGGGTTGGTAGCGATCGCCGGCAGTGCTAAAGTATCCCTACGTCTGAAGCACCTATGTTCAGCCCGACTGAATAGATGCAATCTCAATTCTGGCATGATCAAAAGTGGGGTCGTGGTGGACTGCCGCCCCGAGATTTTTTCCAGACATTATGAGTCACGCCTAAGTATTGAATATCTCTTGATGCGCCACTAATAACCTAGTTGACGGCTGGACTCATAATGTCTGGATTTTTTGTAACCCACTCCTAGAGAAGCGCTCAGAAGTGAGCCGGCTCTGGTAGATTTGGGTACGACAGTTCAAGGTCAGGAGAATCACGCTAGTGCTTCTGAACCCAGCAATCCAACCAATTCTGAACCCGCGCCTAAGAGTAAGCCACTGGATGGGTGACTAATGCCTTGGGCTAAGTGGTACCAGTGGCGCTCTTCGCCTACGGTCACAGCGGATATTCCTTGGCTTACGCCTACTACCTGTCAGGCGCAATAGAGTCACTACAGGGAAAGCTGCTGTTTCTTCAGCTTGGGTGGTTCTTTCGGTGAGGCCGCAGCTTTGGTGGGTTGCTGTCCGCCACTACCCCGCTTTGTTTTCCCCTTGACGGGCTTCCCCTTCTTAGGTGGCACCTTCTTGCCGAGATCGGCTATGCGCTGGCCGGACTGAATGACCAGATTCGTGCCAGAGCGCTCAACGTCTAGGCTCCAGAAGTTTTTGACTGGTCTTTCAGGGAGAAATCCTAACAGTTTCAGGTTGAAGTACGGGGGTTTCTCGTCGGGTTTCCGGCGCGAAAACTGGATGATCTTCACCATCAGCCAACCCTCGTCCGCATTCTGGTAGACGACTTCGCCCCGGATAGAGAAATAGTCTGGTTTCTGCTCTATTACAGGTGCAGGTTGATCAGGGTGTAGCGTTTCTGGTGACCAAATGCCAGCCATTTGTACATGCAGACCTGGCCCCTCATCCTCTGTAGGGTCGTCAAACAAATCTTCCAGCTCTTCTGGCGACTCTAAGCTGGCTTCATCGTCTACTTTCGGTTGATTGGACAAATCTGGCGACTCCAGGCTCTGGTCACAGTCCGGGGTCGGTTCCTTAGATGAATATTGTGGCGCAAGTGACTCCTCTAGGTTCTGGTCAGAGGATGAGGCAGGTTCCTTCGACAATTCTGGTAAGGTTTCTGGCGACTCAGTTTTTGCTTTTGACTCTGGCGTTGTATCTACAGCTTCGCCAGACTCCTCTAGACTTTTATCAGCCTTTTTGCGCCTGGTGCGCGGGTACACCACCCATATATGTTCTTTCTCCAAGTCGATGCGGGACGACTTGACCAATCCCAGCAGCCTACCGAGCACAACGGCATAGATGCTAGTGCCATCACTAGTGATCAGCGTGCCTCGTTCGATTTCTGAACCTGGAACATACCTCCCCTTGAGCAAACCGATGGCACGATACTGCTTCGGTTGATCGGGTGGTGGAATTGGCCCAACGGGTTCGGTTTTTGGGGTCTGTTCTGAAGTGGTGGTTTCGGGCTTTGAGGTTTGGTTTGAAGTGATGATTTTTTTGAGTTTTGGGGTGTTCTTGTCCGTGGGGGTTTCGGGCTTTGGGGTCTGGTCAGAGGTGCTGGTGTTCATGCCAAATGCTTGGGCTGCGTGGAAAGCAGGAGTTGCTGTTCTATTTTAAAGATGCCGTAGTATTGGGCAAGCATCACTCGGACAGTGGGTGAAACAGTTCCCCCCGAGGAATGACGCTTACATTACTGGGCAACCCTTAACAACATGCAATTCTTACGTGACCCACAGATCCCCTAAATGAGGGTTGCTAAAGTCTTGTCAAGGTTTTTTGTAACCCCCTAGATTTTTCCCGGACATTAAGCTACGCCTAAGTGTTAGGGGAGCTGTGGTGGATCATGAATAGTCGTTTTGACGGCCAGAGCTTAATGTCTGGTTTTTTGTAACCCTCGCTGATGCCAACTTCTTTTAGTCAGGTCCATCCGCCTGCTCCAGTCCCTGAAGTATGCTTCACCTTTAGAATGTTCCACCTCAATAATTTCCCCGCCGTCACTCTCATATCTCTGGCCACACACTAATAAACCCAATACACCCCTAAAGCAATTAGAGTTAGAGGAGCCCTCATAAATAATTGCCCAGCCGTCAACTAGGTTATTTATAGTGCGCCTAGAGATCTTCAATACACGGCTGGGCAATTATTTTTGTGGAACATTCTTAGGCTGATCGCCTCGAATTCGTTCTGCCCTCCCGAGGGTAACAATGAACCCAGACAAAATGGTGCAACCCTTGACAACATGCTTTTCTACATGACCCACAGATACCCTAAATGAGGGTTGCCCCATAATGTCGGAGTTTTTCGTCGGGGAATGACGCTTACATAAATGTGCATAGCTCGCCAACATGCAATTCTTAAGTGACCCACAGCTCCCCTAAATCAGGGTGGCTAAAGTCTAGTCAAGATTTTTTGTAACCCCCGGCTTGAAGCCATAGAACAGATCCTTGAAGTCTGACTTGTTGACGCTTGCTAAGAGTCCTTGTGACTGAGCACCTTTACCATGCCAAACTGCAGAAGTCAGTCTTTTGGCTTCACTGTGCGCTTCAACAGAGCTGTAATACTCTGAGTGCTTTTGCTTAGATCAGGTTCTTGCTTCACTATGCCTTTCTGCCTGCAAGTAATACTCTGACTGCTTCTGTTCGGATGGACTTGGCCCCAGCCTTAGTTGTTCTTTACAACTGTCCTGCTTCTGCTCGGATTTGGTTTCAAGTGCCTCGTCCTCTGTGTAATATTCCTCCGACTCTCGAACTCCTGAGTTAATTCTTTTGACGCCAAGCATCTCTCTCTTATGTACTACAAGTAAACTTCAACGTGAAGCATAAAGTCAAACTCTTGTACTACAAGAAAATTCAAGCGAAATACAAAACCGGCGTTTTTGAGCTTCGCTACGCTCTTCCGTGCGAGTGCGATTAGTGGCGGGTGGTGTGGTGCAATTATATCGGTAATTATAGAGGTACAGAAGAGCCTAAAAGTCTACCAGAGCAAGGGTGAGGAGCAACAAGATCCAGAAGAATCCCCAAAAATCCATAGACATCCATAAAGCTCCACGGACATCCCTAGAAGTCCATAGACATCCACGAAAATCCAAAAACATCCACAAAAACCCATAGACATCCATAAAACTCCACAGACATCCCCAAAAATCCCGTTTTTCAATTGCCTCAAAACTAGCGAAAAATAAAGTTTTGTAACAGTTCGTTCGGTTTGAATCGAAATTTGTAAAACCAATATCGAACGGGTGAACGAGGAAGCGTGTTGTTCGACATAAATCCGGTCGCTAGTTTAGGAGTTCAGAAGGCAGAAGGCAGAAGGCTCTTATGCAGAAGGCTTTTATGCTGACCCCATAGATAAATCTAGGGGATTGAATATGGACACAAAAGTACCGATAGTGGCAAGCCATCTTGGTACAAATCTTTCTATCTTCACTCGCGTCTAAAGTCGGGGGCGCGACTACCAGGTGGCAGAAGGCAATATCAAGTCTTTCCCTTCTGCCTTCTGCCCTCAGCATAAGAGCCTTTCTTCGGTGATCCATTTTGAAGGCTAGACAAATCATAGTTACTACTGGTCTGTCGCGATCAAACTCGCCTGGTTTGTCGCCGTTGTCATGACCCGCACACTCACACGTTCCAAGAGAGCTTCAGATGCTTCGATAGCTGCGGGAAAAGTTAAGGAGCCGATGGGCGGATGCAGATAATGAGCTTCCGTTTTGATGATGTGAAAGCGAAGATGGACAGCATTAAAAATCGCTAAAACTTAGTGTTTTTTGTTGCCTGTAGTTTGCCTAGACAATGCCTGAATAGCGCCTGAGTCATGCCTGGAACTTGCCTGAACAATGCCTGGATTTTTGTCTATTCCAATCAGCTTATTGACTAAATTATCAATAAGCTGATTGCCTTAATCAATTTTTCGCCTGGATTCTGCCTGAGAGTTGACTGGATTCTGCCTGAGAGTTGACTGGACTCTCCCTGGAGTTTTACATCTGGTTAAGGCCCGATAAATAAGTATATTTACTCATAACCCAAGAATGGAGTAATGTGCCGTGACTGTAGGGAACGTTTTCAAGGGAGTCCAGAGTGAGACCCTCTGGGAAATCGCCAATTTTTAACTGAGAACACCGACCGACGCAGCTGTGGAGCGACTGGCTAAGCACAGAGACAGCAAATTTTTACACAGCCTTTTAAAAAGATCCCCCGACTCCGACAGATATCCCCCAATTGAAGGCTGTGTAATTATTTATAGTCATCCACTTAGCAGAGCAGCAGAGCCGTTCTGGAATTTTCTATTCGCAGTTTTAGCCAGTAAAAGTGGGTTAAAACCTTGCCAGGATTAAATTTTTAATTCGCAAGTTTGACTACTCTTTTTCCCAGTAGCGCCCACCCGCTGTCACTCGGACGAGAGGATTCAAGCGGACGAGCGAGGCGAACGAGGCGAACGGAACAACGTATGAGCGCAGCGTACCCGCAGGGGCATGCACCTTTCATTTTGGTGTTAGTTGGCTATCAATTAACTGCTTGCCCCAAACTATGCCGTCCGCCCCAAGAGCTCCAAGGCTTGAACTACTGAGAGCCAAGCGTAGGTGTAGCGGCTTGCAATTATCGGCACTCCGGCTCACAATCATCCGGGTTTTGGGCTCACAATAAATGCAACTGAATTATCAACTGGGATCAATTTAAATGCGACTGGGCTCAATTTAAGGGTGTTACGCACAGAGACAGAAATAATTACACAGCCTTTTAAAAAGATCCCCCGACTCCGACAGATATCCCCCAATTGAAGGCTGTGTAATTATTTATAGTCATCCACTTACGCACTTTTGGTGTTCTCTGGGTGCTAGAGCTAATTCGGACATCGTAAATTCTAGGTTCCAGGATAGTCTAAAGCCTCGGAGCACCAAAACTGCGTCAAAGCCGGTATTTGTCCTCGTTAATAGGATAAATGACCGCAACACATTAGACTCGCGCCAACACCCCTACCTGAATCAGGTGTTCAATCTTCTCCCCCCTCCTACCCTTGGGAATATTATGCCCTTCACTCAGTTCATGCTTAGCATTGTGGTCAGAGATGGCGAGGTGATGCGCCTCAAAATAGCGGTCAATAGCAGGACGATTGGAGCCAGACAGACGACCGACAGCGGAAGCGGTGAGCGCCCACTTGTGGGATTTTTCAGTAGCAACATAGTCATTGTGGTGCATGACAGCTTGGACAGCATGGTCGATACGTTCTTCAGCAGAACCAGGGGTTTTCCTGGGGTTTTTCTGAGCTGCTGTGGTTGAAGGGGGTTGAGTGGTGGTTTTAGCTGTGGGTGTGGTGGTTGATTTGGCTGGAGATGGCTTGGCTGCTGGGGTAGTGCCAGTGGGTACAGCGGGAGCCATCTGTAACTGGGGTGTGGTGGCTGGGGCAGTCCCCTGGAGCAGGGCATGTAGCCTCAAGCGAGTTTCGTCCAGGGTAGAAGCGCCACCGAGCAGTTCACTAAGCGAATCGGTTAAGGCTAGAAGTTTATCTAATGCCGGATGTGGTGCGGGTGGTTCTAGGCTGGCAGTGGTGAGAGGTGCCTGAGCTGCCGCAACCAGGGATTGAGCTGCTGAAAGAGTGGCTTCAGGGGTAGTGGTTTGTAGCAGTTGTGAGAGTGCTCTAGCACAAGTAGCCCATTGGTTAGCGGCAAGTAATTCCTGCACTTGGGGAACCAGCTCCGCCCGGGGGACGTGCAGCAGTTGTGAAGCAGAGATAGCGGAATCAGCCAAGGTATGCAGCTCCTGAACTTTGGCAGTTAACCCATCGGCTGGGACTTGGAGCAGGTATGAGACAGACAGCGCCGACTCAGCCAAGGTATGCAGTTGTTGTACGAGGGCAACCAGCTGATTAGGCGGAACCTGCAACAGCTCACACAGAGCGTACATCTGGGATGCTGCCAGTGTATCTGACGGCTGAGAGATGACCGCTGGTGGTGAAGTGGACTGAAGCACGGGGTCTAATAGTGCGGGTGCTAAGGTCTGTGCGGTAGCAATCTGGATCACAGGGTCTAATCCCGCAGGAACTTCAGCCCCCGCTTCAGCAGACTGGATCACAGGGTCTAATGCCGCAGGAGCTTTAGCAACTGATGGAGCAGGCTGAAGTAGAGGGACTTGAGGTGCCACAGATGCTTTAGCCTCTGTGGCAGCAGGCTGAAGAACTTGCAGGACTTCCACTCCTGGCTTACCCAACCAAATCCCTTGGCGTTGTCCACCGTGAGCAGCGATGAGGCTTGAGGCAATCTGGTAATCATAATAGTGGGCAGTGCTGGCAAAGTTGAGGCGATATTCCTCCGAGTCAGCATTGAGGAAGTGGAAGTGACCTTGGATTTGAGCCATAAACAGAATATCAGCTACATGTGGGGGACAGTAGTACCAAACAGCCAGTCGAGCATAGACAGCGCGAAACAGGTGAGTGTAGAGATTGTCTTTGCCTTCGCGTTGGGGGACAAGTCCAGCGAAGTGGCTATCAACGGTCTGGATCAACTTGCCGCTAAACTTTTGGTTCACCTCGGTTTTAGTCATTTGGGCGCAATCAATAATCGTTCGCAGCTCTTGCAGTGCAGACAAAACTTTGTCAGCCCGGCTGAAGGTGGGAATCTCGAAGCTGGCTTGACCAATACTTTTAAGTTGACCACTGAAGCGTAGAGAGTAAGGGGTCATCGGTTCAAACTCAGCCGTCTTCATCAATTCGGTATGCCTCCTGCCAGTGTTGACGACCAAACCGGCAGCGATATCTGCCCAGTACTTGGACTTCAGTAAAGCATCAGATGCAGCAACGATGGCGTCAGGGTCGGTGATGAACTTGCTGTTACTGAGCCGGTTTTCCAGTTGCACGCTGGTGCTGGCGTTCATGGCAGTCCACTCCGAGGGCAGGAAATCCATGTACTTGAGGGCAATATGCTCCTGGCGGTTGTACTTGGGGTTATGCCAGGAGTTGTCCTGAGTCAGGGGGATTTGTTCGAGGGCGCGACGGGTTTGGAGCATGGGATTGCGCCAGGAGCGTTCTGCTTTCATGGTGGGGCGAGACTTCCAGGCAGCGATTTCAGCAGCGCAGAGGGCGGCGATTTCTGGTTCTTGAGCCAAACCTAATGGTGCTAGAGCAGGAATAAAAGTTTCGAGGCGCTGTTCGAGCCACTTCAGAGTCATGGTCAGGTTTTCTCGTGCATACTTCTTGCCCCCATCTATAAGATAACTTGAAATCAGAGAATTGGTAACAGGGCTAAGTATACAATAGATACCCCCTGCCTGAGCTGGCACGATCAGAGGTGAGGCCGCAGTACTGGCGACCAGGACAACAGCATTGGCGACGGGCGGCGGCTCGGCACAGGGCTAGTCCAGAATCGGATTAGATTTTCGTGGTCTACCGCGTTTGCCCAAAGTCATCCCAGCCTCGGCTCTGACTGCCCGGAAGCGAGTAGCGGCGGCATCGAGGCGAGAGCGATCGCCACAGTAGGAGGGCAGGGGTGATCGCGTGGAACACCCGCTATGAAGCTTGAATACAACCGGCTCTATCGTACCTGTTATGCTGTTTTAGCCTTCAATTTACCTGAAAACCTTGCTAGACAAAACTTTCAGGTAAAACTCATTTTTTTTAAGCCATCAATCGCTGTAAGCCTTGTAGAGCAGGACTTTCGGCGAAATATAGTTAATGCAGCATACTGGGAACGATAGAGCCATACAACCTGTTCGGAGCAAGCTCCGAAGCGCCAAAACGTGGGGTAAGCACAGAGACAGAAATAATTATACAGCCTTTTAAAAAGATCCCCCGACTCCGACAGATATCCCCCAATTGAAGGCTGTGTAATTATTTTTAGTCATCCACTTATAAAAAAGTAGAACCATAAAAAACCAAGCATGATTCTGGAAGTTGCAATCCTCCAGGTTAAACCTGGAATAGCTACTTTCTTTGAAGCCGCCTTCACGATAGCATCATCAATCATCTCCTCAATGCATGGCTATATTAGCCATGAGCGGAGAGCGGTGTTTGGAAGTTGAAAACCAATACGTCCTGCTAGTGCGTTGGCAGAAAATTGAAGCTCACACGGTTGGTTTGGGAAAATCACTGGAGGATCAAAAATGGCGGCTCCTGTTGCATCATTTTTATCAGCCATTTCCGAGTGTCGAACATTACGAGAGGGTCGCAAGCAATGGAGTCTAATAGTCGGCGGAGGCCGACTAAGTTGGTGTAGCCGCGAATTCTATTCGCCACCGTTTAAGCCAGAAGTATTGAAACGCTTGTGCCTTGTTTTAGAGGCGATTGTTGAGTGTTGAGCACTGCCTGGCACCAACTGGTTGTGAGCACAGCCGTAGTCTACCGCCAGTGGCACTCTCCAGAGAAGTGGTGCTGCATCTGCCACACGAGAGAGCAATCCACCTGAAGAGTGGGCCACGCAGCACCAGTAAATCTGGTGGCAATCACCCGGTTGCTGCCGTGGACGGTGGGGAGAATTTTGTATGATTATGCAACACTTCTGAACGTAGTCTGAAGCTGTCTGAACGTCCCCTGAAGCAGTGGATCGCTTACTGCATCAGCATTCTGAAGCAGTGAAGCAGTTTTGGGCTATTCACTCAGTAATTTTTTTGGCAGGGGGAAGGTCAGACTTTTCAATCGACTGATGGTAAATACTGAAGGTCTGCTGAAGCTGGGGAACCAACCATTTTGCCAGCTGGAACTTCACCCAGCAGCGGTGAAATGGGTGGTAATCACTTCACTGCTGCCGTGTCTGAGCGGACGGGGTTCCGTATTTTACGCTACACTTCTGAACGTCTCCTGAAGCTGTCTGAACGTAGTCTGAAGCAGTGTATCGCTTGCTGTGAAAAGGTTCTGAAGCAGTGAAGCAGTTTTGGTCTATTCACTGTGGAATTTTTTTTCAGGTGGAAGGGAAAACTATTCAATCGATCAGCGGTAGATTCTGCACCGACCCTGAAGCTGTCGGAATCAATCAGATTCGTCAGCTGGGATTAAACCCAGCAGGGGGGATTTGGCTGGCAATCACTTCGCCTGCTGCCGTGGGTAGTGGTGGCGAGATTCTGTATCATCATGCAACACTTCTGAACGTCTCCTGAAGCTGTCTGAACGTAGTCTGAAGCAGTGTATCGCTTGGTGTGACAAGGTTCTGAAGCAGTGAAGCTGATTGAGGCTATTTACTCGGCAATTTTTTTTTAGGGCTGTGGTCAAACTTTTGAATCGACTTATCGTGAATCCTCAACGTCTGCTGAAGGTGGCTGAACTTTCGCTGTTTGTGACTTGGTACTCCGAATCAGCAGGGGCGATTTGGCTGGCAGTCGCCCGTCTACTACCGTGGGCAGTGGGGGTGAATTCTGTATCATTCTGCAACACTTCTGAACTTCGTCTGAAGCTGTATGAACGTAGTCTGAAGCAGTGAAATGCTGGCTGTGTCTAGATTCTGAAGCAGTGAAGCAGTTTTGGCCTATTCACTCAGGATTTTTTTTTCAAGCCGGTTGAAGTACTTTCGGCCCAACTGAAGGTGAATGCCTTCCGTCGCTTGGAGCTGCTGGAACCAAACCACCACAGGCAACTACTCCCCTGGGTCGTGGTGCCTCTGCCCCTGCCCCTGATGGCAACTACCCGACTACTGCCGTAGATGATGCTGTCTGAACTTGGACTGAAGCAATCAAAGGCTGGCTGTGTCAGGAGTCTGAAGCAGTGAAGCTTCTTTGGGGGTATTGAGCCGACATTTTTTTCAAGTCTGATCACGAGCCGGAATTGCATCGGCAACAGGCGCTTCAGAATTCAGCCAAAACAGCCGATAAATTTTTTCACGCGCGGGGTAGGCCAAACTGCTTCAGTTGCTTCAGAATCTTTACTGTAACTACGTTTCATTGCTTCAGAACTGCTTCAGACAGCTTCAGAAGACGTTCAGAAGTGTAGCAGAAGTGATACAAAATGCTGGCACAGAGAAATTGGGAGTTAGCCAGCAGGTCTGGGAGGTTGAATCGATTTTGGCAGTAGGGTATTTTGGTTTTTGACCCGACTCGCTCTGCGGTCAAAACACTGGATAAATTTTTTCAGCCGTGAAAAGGGGAAAACTGCTTCAGTGCTTCAGAATCTTTACTGTAACTACGTTTCATTGCTTCAGAACTGCTTCAGACAGCTTCAGAAGACGTTCAGAAGTGTAGCAGAAGTGATACAAAATGCTGGCACAGAGAAATTGGGAGTTAGCCACCAAAATGATCTTGAACCACAGCCCAATGCGATCGCATCCCGCTGTGGCAAGGGTTTCAAGTGGTTAGATGTAGTGGCGTACTAGCATCCGAACCTGACCATCGGGCCAGCGCCGAAGTACCAACCAGCTCCACTCGTCTGATGGCAGGGGGGCGATGGTGGTGATGAGTTCCTGGTACTGCCAATCAGGCTGGTATTGCGTCGGGAAAACCTCGTACAGCTCTCCGTCGTCAAAAATTTTGGTTTCTGCTATGTGCCGCACGAACATAGAAACATCTAGGGCATATTCTGTGCCTAGATGTTTCTGGAGGAAAATCAGTTGCGACAAAAACTCGACGTTCGCCGCCGTCCAGCACTCAGCACAATCCGCACAATCCGCGAACGGGCGAAATCCAAACCTGAACATCAGCGAGTCACGAAAAGTCGGATGGTCGAGGATGTAGTGTTGTTCTACTGATGTGAAGTCGCGGGGGTTACAAAAAAATTATCCAAAGTTGTCCAGCCGTCAACGAATATCTCTTCATGTCGCACTAATAATCCCATTACACGGCTGGACAACTTTGGACAGGTTTCGGCTCGGGGGCAATGCTGCAAGCTCTTGCTAATTCAGCCACCAGCTCAACATTTTCAGCCGGAAGCAGACAGCAATCGCCGGTAGAGATATGGATTCTGACGGGGAACTCAATGTTGTGCCGCTGCCAAGAAACGTAACCAATAAAACCGCCTTGGAAAGGTAGCGTCTCAACTTCAACTTGGGCATTTGAAGGGAGGATAAATTGCAGAGTCATTTGGGCAATCCAGCCGCCCTTTTGGTGGTACAAGTCACTCAGGATTCCAAGATGCTTTCTCTGTTGTTCCGCTTCCTCATCCGTAGAACCTGGGCCTTCACCATCTTTCAGATAGAACTCCATTTCGGACTCACATACAATAGCCATTTCGCAGGCATTTAGCTGGGCATACTTGGCGGCGAGTTCACTAAAACTAGTACTCATCTCAATTTTCCTTTTTCCTTTCTAGGTTTGGTTGGGGTGCCTCGGCTCGTGCCGAGGCGGTGCTAGCGTCCTGTCCTAAGCCGCTTCGTACTCAATCGCGCTGTGGCTGTCACTTATGCTCCAGTCACGCCGCACTTGGGGCAGTGGTAAGCTCTGGGGTAGGCGCTGGCGATCGCGCGAGATCAATTTTTCCAGTGTCGATTCGGGCATACTCCAAACTTTGACTTCCCAATCGTGGGTAGTGAATCGCTCTGAAAAACGCACCTGCGCCCTGGAGCAGAGTCGGTGGTCAGTGATGTATTTCCAGAAAGCATGCGCCTCATCCCAGCTATCGAAAGCCAAGTAACAGACTCTTTGGAAGTAAGTGATCTCGTTTGTGATCGTGGCTACCCGTGGGCTGTACTGGTGCCAAGTGAATCCATCAGCGCTCAGTTCTTTAATCAGAATTGGTGTCATCATGGTAATTACTAAATGATTGATGCCCCGCCGAGGTGTTAGAGCACCGTGATCAGGCGGGGTGTTTACTTAGGCTTAGAACGGGCAATCAGCAGCAGACAAAGAGACAATGGTGTACCTAGAGAGCCAGTTAGCGGTAGTCAGCGCTGCCTGAATTGCTTCAGTAGTGGGGTCAGCCACAACCACGTCAACGAGATGGCGATCGCACTGGCTGGCTAGTTCAACCACAAAACGATAGTTATCCTGTGCGGGGAGTTGAGCTTGAGGTGCAGTCAAATAGGTTATCATCTGTATACTCCAGTAGGGGTGGCGTGAGCGTACTTTTTGCAGGAGTGGCGCTCTCGCCATATATATAAGATATCCTAGATACACGAGATAGTCAACTATACAATAGGAGAGCTGAAGAGCTAAAACCCTTACATAGAAAGGATTTCAGGCAACAAACAGGGTAGAAGCGACATTCATAAGTAATTGGTATATATAAGTATGTATGGGGGTTAAACGCACCATATATTAAGAATGACTATATGCCAGAAGGTGCTCTACAAGCGGGTTTCAGACCTGATACGCACGAGCCCAGTTTATATATAAGATATCTGTATTGATCCCCGGCATTTAACGAGATAGCTTAAGCAAAACTAATTACCCGAAACTGGCTCTGG
>JAABUX010003792.1_pt1 | contig 19713 bp, 15 predicted proteins | sample 5561851 | NCBI WGS metagenome assembly JAABUX01 (sample SAMN10711883, study PRJNA513361) | rock metagenome | isolation source: Antarctica rocks | place: Antarctica: Victoria Land, Richard Nunatak red sandstone | collected 2016-01-03 | reverse complement strand
CGACGTTGTTGAGGTGCTGGTAGATCCGGACCTTGCGCTCGATCAGGGGCGCGCCCCCCGGGTCGTAGCGCTCCAGGAAGGCCCGCAGCGTGTCCGGCCCGTAGTCCTCGCGGATGTAGACGAGGTCCCACGCCGGGTCGCCGAGGCGCGCATCCCCCCAGTCGATGATCCCCGCCAGCCCGGCCCGCCCCGCGTCGGCCAGGATATGGTCGGGGGACAGGTCGCCGTGGAGCACCGCCGGCCGGTACGCCTGCAGGGTCGGCTCCCGCGCGTAGAGGGCGAAGAGGTCCTCATGATGCTGCCAGACAGGCGCGGCGCGCGGCCAGGTGCGGCCGCAGCGCGTCCCGCGCGCGGCACATGACAGCGGCGAGATGCGTCGGCGGATGGAGCGTCGGGATGGCACAGCGGCCGGCGACCGGCGGGGGGAGGTCGTGGAGGTGCCGCGCGAACTCCGCCATCTGGGAGATGAGCGCCGCCCGCCGCGCCGGGGGCAAGCCCTCCAGGGCGGCGCGCTCGAGCGGCTCGCCGGGGAGGAGCTTGTACCCCATGAGCGCCTGCCCGCTGTCGGCGCGCCGCCCCGCGAACTCCACCCGCGGCACCGCGACCGCCAGGCGGTCCCCCAGGATTGGCAGCAGGCAGCGCTCGACGCGCATGGCCGCCGACGCGGCGGCGTGGTCGGCGAACCGGAAGACGTACGCGCCATTCACGAGGTAGCACGTGCAGAAGTCGCCCGCCCCAAGCCAGGTCGCACGCTCGACGCGCGGCGCGTGGCCATCGTCGATGGAATACGCCGGCAGGGATACGGAGCCGCCCTCGGTTGCTAGATCCATAGTGGCATCATAATACCGCAGCGCGAGCGTCCCCCTGTACGCGGCGGCCAATCGGCTGCATGACAAACTATGGGACGGTGTCAGCCGCCGGCTCCGCAGAATACCGAGCCTGCGCCAGTATCCCCACTCCATGAGGATACCGGCGCAGGGCGGGGGTAACGGATCGGGGCGATGATCGCATGCCACCTCGCGAACGATCAGTGCATCATCGGCCAGAAACTGCACCTTTTTGGGGGGATATGCAGAAACCCCCTAGATGGGCTTCCGGTGGCCGTCGATGTAGAAGACGGGGGGCGGCGCATCGACGGAGGCGGGGGACGGGCGTGGCCGCCACAGGGCAGTCGCCCATGCGGCCAGGGCGTTGGTGAGCGGGTCGGCGGCGCCCGCGCGGGCGAGGTCGGCCAGGAAACGCTCGATGTGGCGGTAGCCGTAGGTGCGGTCCCGGCCCGTGAGCAGCGCGAGGGCGTCGCCGGCATAGCCGCGCAGATCCCAGGTCCGGCGCAAGCCGACGGCGTTTAGGAAGAGCAGGGTCAGCAGCAGCGCCCGCATGCTCGCTGCCTGTGGGCGAGGGAGGGAGGCATCATCGCGTGGGATGGCCGCGTCCAGCGTGGAAACCAGGCCAGTCTCATGCGCGGCGGCGAGGAGGAGTAGGCCGCCGGCGCCGTCTTGCCAGGCCGACTCGGGCGGCGCCGGTTGCCCCACATTTTTCCCCCACGCCCTGTTTCGCCCTGTGGGGTGGAACCCTGCTCACGCCAAGGGCGGCACGGACGCGATTGAGGTGGCGCACACTGACGGAGAGGCCGAACCGCTCGCGCAGCATCGCTTGCACGACATGGCTCGAGGTGGACGGGGCACCGCGACACTACGCTCCCAGCCATCCCTGCACGGGCGCGCGGAGTTTAGAGGCGTGCCCGTGGCGCCGCTCGTCGAGACTGGACTCTCCTTGCGCGCGGACGCTCTGGCGCAGCCGGTACGCCGTCGTTCGGCTAATCTGGAGGCCTGACGCCTCTACGGCGTCGTGCCACGATTGCCCGTGTATCATCGTGGCTACCAGGCGCGCCTTCGCGGCGCGACGCTCCTCCTGCTCGGGCGTTTTCCCGCTCATATCTCGCTCCTTCCCCGTCTCTGCCCATGCGTACCCTCATGCCGCCTATGGGCGCCGGGCGTGGGGTGGCCGGGCGCATACATCCCCGGCTCAGGCCAGCATCGCTTCGCGGAGGCGACGTTGCACTGCTTGGGCATACGGCACCTGCCGATAGAGCGCGCGCAGTTCATCGAAGCGGGCATCGACTGCGACGGTGAGCGCGGCGATGGCGTCGAGCAAGGCCCGGTCCTCTCCGGTGACGTCCCCTTCGGGCTTGTCGATCAGGGGGTGCCACGCGTCGGGACCGACCAGTTCGACCTTGTTGAGCGCGTCGAAGTCGCCCAGCAGGGCGTAGCGGATCGGCGCCCAGCCCCGATCGGTTAGGCTATCTCCGAACGCGTCCGGGTCCGCCTGCCCCGCGCGACAGCGCCGCCAGACCTCGCCGGCTGGGAGGAAGGGCGTGTCGTCGGCCAGGTCGAGCATAGAGGCCGTGATACCGTACCGCGCGCGCAAAGTCCTATCGAACATCGGATCGACTAGGACCCACCGGCGCGTACATGCGTCCCAGTACTCGGCGATGCGATGATCCCAGTGATCCAGCCCCGACTCATGGAAGTAGCCACCGAACCCGACGCGCAGACGCGCCGGGACCCCGCGCTGGCGTAGCATCGCCACGAGCAGCACGCCGTAGTCGCGGCAGAGGCTGATGAGGCGTCGCTCGGGCAGGCGCGTCACCGACAACGGGGCGGGATCCAACGTGACCAGACGGGCCAGCATCTCCGGGATGGAGCGCAGGGAGATCTCCTGCCACCGCTCCGGGGGCACGTCGAATCCATAGAGCGGGGCATAGCCTGGATGCACGAGCAACCCTTGGACGACCGCGACCAGTCCCGGGATGTCGTGCGGCAGATTGTCGAAGAGAGGAGCATAGGCGCGTGGATCGGTGATGTCGCTCTGTTGCGCGTAGTAGGCATGAATCGTCGCGGCGCTGTTGTTTAGCATATAATCGTCCTTTCGTTCCGTTCCTCTACCGGGCACAGCATGACCGTGTCGCCGCATCTTGCCGAGCGTGCTACCAGGCTGCGGGGCTTGCCGTTAGACGGCCGTGTCGACTGGATATTGGATCTCTGTCGCCGCGTCGGTCGTGTCGCCCTGATCGTGATTGATGTAGACCTCGCGGTAGGGGCCAACGATACGATAGCCGTTGGCGTCTATCCAGGTGAGGAGGGCGGCGTGCGCGAGCGTGAAATCATCGGACTCGCCCTGATGGTGATGGACAGCGGAGGCCACCCGCACGGGCGGCAGCGCGTAGACCCTCACCCGATCCGTGCTGGGGATCGGGCGGTTGATCGGTACGGCCGCGTCGGCCTCTTCGTCAGCGAGCACGGCGGCGGCCTGATGCCACACGGCCAGGCACGGGGCCGTCTCCTTCGCCCCCTGCCTCTTGATATGGTCCGACACTTCATCGAAGGCCCCGCCGAGATACACGGGCACATCGTTATTGTGCGGGATCGTCACGCGGCGTGCGGCCACGAGCGTGGATGGGACGGTTTTGAGCGCGACGTCATACTCCGGCAAGGTATCCTCCTGTTCGATCCGTCTCAACTGGGCCGCGATGCGCGCCAAGCGCCCCCGCTCGGCGGCGACGTGCTGTTCCACCTCCGCCTGTTTCAGCATCAGCATCCCCCGCAACTGGTCCGACGTGAGGCTGCCTTGCAGCACACGCTCTATCTGTTCGAGCGAGAAGCCGAGATCCTTGAGGGCCACGATGCGGTTGAGGCGGGGCAGTTGGGCAACCGCATAGTAGCGGTACCCCGTGACGCTATCCACCGTGACGGGCGTGAGCAGACCGATCTCGTCATAGTGGCGTAGCGTCACGACGGATACATGGCCGAGGCGAGCGAAATCTCCAATCTTGATCACGGTGTTGCTCCATGCGCACGGACATCCTCACTGTACAGTCTCAGGTAAGGTGAGAGTCAAGCGATTTTTAGGCGGCCTTGTCAACGACCGGCTCACCGACGCCGTGACCGTGTGGACGAGCAATCATCCCGTCTTTGCGGACATCAACTCGCCACGGACGGTCGAGGATCTCCGGCACAACCCGGCCACCGAGATCCATTGTCGCCGATGCGGTCGCCCGCAAGGGCTATCGGCCCAGGGGTACGCGGGCCATGCCGACGGAGGGAGCGCATGTCGAAGAGGTCTCGGCCGTGTATGGCTGCCAGGGACCACCAGCGCCATACGGTCTGGCGCGCGACATGGCGCCAGAGGACGCCCCTTCTTGAGAGGAGGTCGTGTGTCAGCCCGTTTGACCGGCAAGGGACCGATCAGGTAAAGCGACCGCTGCCTGGATTCCTGCCTGGCCGTTCTGAACTAATGGTGTCCCGCGCGAACCTTGTCAGTGGCGCGCAGCAATGCAACGAGTCAGTCCCGTTTTAGATGTTCTCAGGGATAAGCGGAGCGAGACCCTGGCCATGCGCCTACTCCAGTCAGGGCCTGTAAATTGTCCGCCGCGGACGCCGGCTCGCTTCGCTGCCCAGTGGAAACGTCAGTCGCCGACTTTTCACGAGCCCTGCTACTCCAGCGCCCACGATTGACATCGGCAGGACCGAAGAGACCATTATCGCTCCTGGACGCTCATTTCACGCCCAGGCTCTTGCTACGCACGCGCTCGTAGAGTTCTTCCATGGTGGCGATGAACGAGGCGTCTTTGGGCCAGAACGGCGGGTAGTCGCCCTGCTGCTTGACCAACATGGCCGGGACGGCCGGCGGGGCCGCCGGCTCGGTCACGGGCGGCAGCCGCCGCGCGCCGGTCCAGAACTCACGGTGGTCGAGCTCCGCGGCCGGGATGTCCAGCGGCTCCCGGCGGGGCACGGTGAAGTACGACTGCGCGGGCTCGAGATCGATCGGCGGCGCGTTGAGTTCCGACGCCAGGATCTGACCCAGCGGCGAACGCGCCAATTCGGCGTGCAACTGCTCGCGGGAGAGGCCGCGCAGCTCGAACAGCAGGAAAGGGTCGTGGTCCAGCTCGGAGGCCAGCAGGTAGTAGACGCCCGCGATGTGCTTGCAGGGGTTGGCGCTGTCGGGGCAGGAGCAACTGGTCGTGAAGTCGCGTCTGCTGTGTGGGAGCAGGCGCTGCCCCACGGCCTCGAAGGCGTCCTCGATGCGCTCCGGCACCTCGTTGGTCAGCAGTCTGGCCACGAAGCCGGCCTTGGTGGTCAGGCTGTCGATGACCGTGCTCCACGTGTCTGGCGGGATTGCTGTCATGGTGATCGACGTGGTATAGATAGGCTCTTTATAGATGCCATAGTAGGGGTTGACCGACCCGCGCACCTTTGCCGTGACCGTGCGGCCCTCGCGCGCGAAGGACAGCACGCGCCCGCCGCTGGCGTAGGAGCGCCCACGGCCCAGGCGGCCGGGGTCGGTGAACTCCTCCAGGGACGCGATAAAGCGCTGGCCCCACCAGGTACGGCTAAACTGTGGCATTGTCGTACTCCTTTGGCTATTAGTAATTAGCCGTTAGCCATTAGCCGTCGCCGCGACCAGGGAGTCGTCTTCATCGAACAGTTCGTCGGCTATCTGCGCCTAACCGTCCCAAAGCTGACGGCTAATTACTAATTACTAACGGCTAATAGCTATTCCATCACCGCGCTACGCTGCAGCGCGATCAACTCCTTGAAAGTCTCGTTGTCCAACTCGGTCAGCCAGGATTCGTCGCCGCCGACGATGGCCGAGGAGAGCCGCTTCTTGTCCTCAATCAGCCCGTCGATGCGCTCTTCCATCGTGCCCATGGCCACGAACTTGTGCACGAAGACGTTGTTGCGCTGCCCGATGCGGAAGGCGCGGTCGGTGGCCTGGTCCTCCACGGCGGGGTTCCACCAGCGGTCGAAGTGGAAGACGTGGTTGGCCTTGGTCAGGGTGATGCCGGTCCCGCCAGCGCGCAGCGAGAGGATGAAGACCGCGGGCTCCGTCTCGGGGTTCTGGAACTGGGCCACCATCTCCTCGCGGCGGCGCATGCTGGTCCCGCCGTGCAGGTAGTAGGTGTTGTAGTGCAGCGTGTGCGCGATGAATCGCTCCAGGGCGTCGCCGATCTCGGTGAACTGGGTGAAGATCAGCAGGCTCTCGCCGCCCTCGATCACCTCCTCGATCATGGCGGCCAGACGGCTCAGCTTGTGCGAACGCTCGGGCGTGAAGGGGCTGCCGTCCTGCAGGAACTGCGTGGGGTGGTTGCAGATCTGCTTCAGCCGCATCAGGGTGGCCAGCATCAGTCCCTTGCGCCCGATGCCCTCGGCCTCGTCGAGCTGGGTCTCGACGTCCTTGACCACGGCCTGGTAGAGCGAGGCCTGCTCGGGGGTCAGGTTGCAGTAGACCTTCTGCTCGACCTTGTCCGGCAGGTCGTCGATGATGCGCTTGTCGGTCTTGAGCCGGCGCAGGATAAACGGCTCGACGAGCCGCTTGAGCGTGGCGGCGCGCTGCTGGTCGTTGTCCTTCTGAATCGGGGTCTCGAAGGCCTTGCGGAACTGCGCCTCCTTGCCCAGGTAGCCGGGATTGAGGAAGTTGAACAGTGACCACAGGTCGCGCAGGCGGTTCTCCACGGGCGTGCCGGTCAGGGCCACGCGATGGCGCGCCTGAATCTTACCGATCGCTTTGGCCTGGGCCGACTGGGGGTTCTTGATGTTCTGCGCCTCGTCCACCACCACGCGCCGCCACTCCACGGAGCGCAGCAGCCGCTCGTCCAGGCGCGCCAGGGCGAACGAGGTGATCAACACGTCACAGTCCCAGGTCTGGGCCTTGAAGTCGGCCTCCTTAGTCAGCCTGCCGGCGCCGTGATGGATCACCGCGCGCAGGTCCGGCGCGAAGCGCTCGATCTCCTTGCGCCAGTTGCCCAGCACCGAGGTCGGAGCGATCAGCAGCGTCGGAGCAGGCGCAATACCCTTCGTTGCGACAGCGCCATCGGACGCACGATCCGTATCGTCGCGGTTCTTCTCATTAAGCAATAAAACAATAGTTGTGGCAGTTTTTCCTAAACCCATGTCGTCCGCGAGACAGGGATTAAGGCCGAGGCTTTCCAGGTAGCCGAGCCAGGCGACGCCGCGCCTCTGGTACTCGCGCAGGGTCCCGTTGAGGTTGGGCGGGTCCGGCACGGCGACGAGGGCGCTCTTGTCCTGCAGGCGGTCCATCATGTCGCGCATGGCCGCGTCGTGGTCCCACTCCAGGTCGTCGCCCAGTTCAGTGTCGAGCCGCATCAGGTCGAGCAGGGTCAGCGCGGGTTCGTCCTGCTTGCGCTCCTGCCAGAACCGGAGCATCTGCTCCATGCGCGCGCGGTCCAGCTGCATCCACTCGCCGCGGAACTGCACAAGCGGCGTCTTGGCCTCTACTAATTGCCGCCACTCCTCCTCGCTGACCGGCTGGCCGTCGATGGAGAGCTGGTATTGGTAGCTGACCAGCGTCTCCATACCCAAGCGGCTGGGGCCGGCGGCCGACCCCGCGCCCGCGCCCGTTCCCGCCGTCGTCTTGAGGCGCATGCGCGCGCGGCGTCGTCCCTGGGGTGTCCACCAGGCGGGCACGATCACCGTGTAGCCCGCGTCCTCCAGCACCCAGGCGCTCTCTTTGAGGAAGGCAAAGGCCTCCTCCAGGGTCAGGCGCAGCCCGACAGGCTGGGCCGTCTCCAGTCCCTCCCACAGTTTGGGATAGATGCGCGCGGCGTAGCCCAGGGCCAGCAGCAAGTCTTTCTCGAAGTCCCGTGCGTCCTGGCCCATGCCGCGTAGCGCCTCCGCCCTGGCCTGCTGGTAGAGGCTCCAGTAGTCGGCCAAATCGAGCTTGAGCGAGGGGTCCTGCTTCGAGGCGGCCATGAAGCGCAGCTGCCAGTTGTCGGTGTCGTCGGCCGGCGCGTCGACCAGACGCAGGCAGAGCGCGGACCTGGCAGCGGTGCGCGCGCGGGCCAGCCGGTCGCGCCAGCCGGCCCACTGCCGGTACTCGTCCAACTGTTGCTCCCTGGTGCGCGGCGGTCCCACGGAGGAGTAGGCATAGGGCGACGCCGACGGGAGGGCGGGCTTATAGGGGTACATGCAGTCGTAGAGCACCGTGCCGGCCAGCTGCCCGTCGAGTTTGGCCGTCAGCGGCGTCTCCGTGACGGTGGCGTAGAGCTGGCACTCCGCGAAGTGGCGCAGCAGGGTTTCTCCATCGTACAGGCCGCTCCCGTCGGGGTGGCGCGTCTCCGCGCCGGCGCGACAGGCGGCGGGCAGCGCGGCAAGGTAGCGCCGCAGCGTCGCGTCGTAGCGCTCCGAGACGAACTGCCAGCCGTGATAGAGCTCGAACTCGAACCGCGCCGCCTTCCTACCCTTCGTCTTCGCCCCTTTCTTGCCCGTTGTCTCCGGCTCGGCGGGATCGACCGACAGCGAACGGTAGGTCAGGGCCGGGATATAGTCGTCGCGCGCGATGACGGCCCTCAGCGCCTGGCTATAGCCGTGCCAGAACAGCAGGTCCGTGCCAAGCTGAAACTCCTCCGCGGCGTGCAGCGCGGCAAAGTGCAGGTCGTTGAGCGACAGCAGCGGCCGGCGCAGGCGATAGCAGTGGACTTGCCACGAGCGCAGCTCGACCTGTGCGGGAAGCGTGTCGTCGACGTAGCGCAGCAGCTCGAAGGAGGGCAGCGGCCCGCTCACACCACCGGCGCCAGCGCCGCTGGGCAGCAGGACGTAGCGCGGCTCGATGTCGCGGGCCACGGCGCCGGTGGCGTCGTCGCGGATGCCCAGCGCCGCGTCCAGGAACGCCGCCAGCGCCTCCCGCGTCAGGCTGCGCGGGTGCAGGTCCGGTCCTCGCTCCGGTTCAGGCGTCCCCGTGGTGCGCCGCTTCCGTGCGGCGGTCGTTGTCGTCTTGGCGGCCGTGACGGCCACGTTGGCAACCGCGGCGCGCGTCGCCCTGGCGGCCGTCACGGCCACGTCGGCAACCGCGGCGCGCGTCGCCCTGGCGGGCGCGTTGGACGCCGCGCGCGCGGGCGCCGCGGCCGTGGACGGATCGGTGGGCGCATCGGTCTCCACCCACAGATAGAAGCCGCCCTGCTGGATGAAGTCGGCGGCCTCGGCGGGAATCCACGTGCCATGGACGATCTTCATAGCGCGCCCTCCCCTCCGACCCGGTCAGTCTTTGCGATCTTGCCCCTATTTTTCATGTATCTCGATACGTGTGATGGATTGCTCAACATAGGTCGAAAATGAAAAGATATTTATCTACTCATTATAAACCCTGCGCGTCAGCAGGGCGCCCGTAGCCCTAATTGCCTACCCCACAGTAGTGATGACGGGTCTTACCTGAACGCGCCATCAGGTGTCATGCTGAAGGCGCCGACGTCGACCGCGCCGCTATCGATGCGTGAGCACCGTATACCGTGTAAGGAGAAGCCTGATGCAGCGTTCCCTCAACCTCTCTCGCCGTCTGCTGGTGTCCGCGCTTGCCGCGACCGTGCTTGCCGGCGGCGCCACGGCCCCATCCGACTATTGGCGCGCGCCCATTGCCGTGGCGCGCGCGGCCGCTACCGGTCCCGCCCTCAGTGTCGACGCCGCGGCGGATCGCCATCCGATCAGCGACGACATCTACGGCCTGAACTCCTATGGCGTCGACCCCGGTTTTGCCAGGGAGATCCGCGTCCCCGTGCAGCGCTGGGGCGGCGACGGCACCACCCGCTACAACTGGCTGGTCGACTCCAGCAACGCCGGCGGCGACTGGTATTTCATGGGCGGCAACGGCAGCGCCAACCCGACTCCAGCCGCCGGCGCCGACGCCTTTATCGACGCCAACCGCGCCGCCGGTTCCAAGAGCCTGCTCACCGTGCCCGTCATCGGCTGGGTCAACCGCACGAGCGCCTGGAATTGCTCCTACCCGCAGTCGGTGTACCCCAACCAGCAGAGCTACAACCCCTACGTCCACCCCAACGGCGACAACTGCGGCAACGGCATAGACACCAGCGGCCACAATACCACCAACATGGACCCGCTGGCCAACAACATACAGGTCGACGCCACCTGGATAAAGGGCTGGATCGACCACAACCTCGCCAAATATGGGACCGCGGCGCGGGGCGGCGTGCAGATCTACCAGATGGACAACGAGCCCAGCGGCTGGGGCAACACCCATCGCGACGTGCATCCCGGCCCCACGGGCTACGACGAGCTGCTGAACGACACTATCCCCTACGCGGCGATGATCAAGGCCGACGACCCCAGCGCGCAAATTGACGGCCCTGGCGACTTCGGCTGGCCCGCCTACATCGGCATGGGCAAGCCCGGCGATGACGCCACCTCCCACGGCGTGGGCCTCGCCGAGTACTACCTGCGGCAAATGCGCGCCTACGAGCAGCAGCACGGCGTGCGCCTGCTCGACTACTTCGACGAGCACTACTATCCTACCAGCGGCGACACGTGCCTCGCCCTGTGTCCTGCTGGCGACGCCAACACGCAGGCCGAGAGGCTGCAGTCGACGCGCTCGTTGTGGGACCCCACCTACGTGGAGAAGGATTGGATCGGGCAGTACTACGGGGCGATCGATCTGATCCCGCGCTTCAAGGGCTGGGTAGCGAAGGACTATCCGGGGACCAAGGTGGCCATCACGGAGTATAACTGGGGAGGAGTGGAGTCGACCAACGGCGCCCTGACCGAGGCCGACGTGCTTGGCATCTTCGGTCGCGAGGGACTCGACATGGCCACGATGTGGGGTCCGCCTAGCAGCGCGCAACCCGCCGCCTACGCCTTCCGCATGTACCGCAACTACGATGGGCAGGGCGGCTCCTATGGCGACACCTGGGTGCAATCCAGCAGCGCGGACCAGGGCCAACTGGCGATCTACGGCGCGCAGCGCAGCGTGGACGGCGCTCTGACCCTGATGGTAATCAACAAGACCGGTAGCGATGTGGCCAGCAACCTCTCGCTGGCCGACTTTACCCCGGCGGCCGCGCAGGTCTACACCTACAGTGGGGCTAACGCCTCGGCAATCGTGCGCGGCGCCGATCTGCCCGTCACCGCGAGCGGCTTCACCGCGACCTACCCGGCCAACTCGATCACCCTGGTAGTTGTCCCGCAGGGTAGCGCCGCGCCGACCAACACGCCCGCCCCAGCCACAAACACCCCCGTTCTCCCAACCGCGACGGGCACGAATACGAACACCCCCGTTCCCCCAACCGCGACGGCCACCAACACGAACACGCCGACGAACACGCCTGTGCCGCCGACTGCCACAAACACATCGATCTCCGCGACGGCGACACCGACGAACACCCCTGTGCCTCCCACGGCGACACCGACGAACACCCCCGTGCCTCCCACGACGACACCTACCCGCACGAATACGCCGATCCCGCCGACGAGCACGCCGATCCCGCCGACGAGCACGCCTGTTCCTCCCACGGCCACGAACACCTCGCTCCCCCCAACGGCAACGCTGACCAACACGCCGATCTTGCCCACTGCGACCCGCACGAGCACGGCCACCAACACCTTCGTGCCCCCGACGGCGGCGCCGACGAATACTCTTGTGCCCCCGACGGCGACAACGACCAACACGCCCACGTTCCCGACGGTCACGCCGACCAACACGCCCGTGCCCGCAACGGCGACGACCATTCCTCTGCCCAGCCCCTGGCTGCATCAGGACATCGGAGCCGTGAAGCGGCCCGGCAGCGCCTCCTACGCCGGTGGGACGTTCATGGTATCCGGTTCGGGCACGGACATCTGGGGGGCCAGCGACAGCTTCGGGTACGTCTACCAACCGCTCAGCGGCGATGGTCAGATCGTGGCGCGCGTCGCCAGCCAGAGCAACACGAATTCCTGGGCCAAGGCGGGCGTCATGATCCGCGAAACGCTCGGGGCTTCAGCACGTTACGCCGACATGGTCGTGACGCCCGGCAACGGCGCTGCCTTCCAGCGTCGCGTCACGCCGGGCGGAAGCAGCGCGCACAGCGGGTTAGGTGGGGTCCGGGCGCCCCTGTGGGTGCGGTTAGCGCGCGGCGGGAACGTCGTGACCGGCTACGTCTCCCCCGATGGGACGACGTGGACGCGGGTGGGCGCCGCGACCGTGCCCATGTCTACCATGGTCGACGTGGGCCTCGCGGTGACGGCGCACACGAACAGCGCGGTCAGCACGGCGACGTTTGACCATGTCGCCGTCACGATTACGACCGGAACAGCCGTTCACCCTCGCGTGGTTGTCCAGCGCTCAGCCATGAGACACCGGTCTTTATAATTGATCGGCGATGAGGGCGCGCTTTGACCTCGTGGAATCCTCCCCGCGTCCGTGGGCGCAGGGCAAACGACGAACGGGGCTGCTTGTCCTACCCCTGCTCTTCGTCATTCACATCCAACTCCAGGACGATGATGCTGCGCTGCACGGCCCGCTTCAGCGCCTCGGTGCGGGAATGGGCGCCTAGCTTGGCCAGGGCGTTATGGACGTGCGACTCCGCGGTGCTGGGTTCGATGGAGAGCATCCGCGCGATGTCCTTGTTACTCTTCCCCTGGCCGATTAATTCCAGGACCTCCCGTTCGCGCTCGGTCAGGGTTTCTGTCGAGCGCACGACGGCGCGCCGTTTCCGGCTCGCGATCTGGGCCGCGATCTCCGGGCTGAGCCACTGCTCCCCGCGCTGCACCGCCCGTACCGCCTCGGCCAGCTCAAGGGCCGAGGCGGTCTTGAGCAGATAGCCGTGGACGCCGATGGCGAAGAGCGTGCGCACGTAGGTTTCGTGGGGATAGGCGCTAAGGACGAGCACCTTGATGTCGGGCAGGTCCTGGCGCAGGGCGCGGGCCACGTCGATGCCGTTGAGGCCGGGGAGGAGGCGGATGTCAAGGAGCACCACGTCGGGCCGCAGGTGGCCGGCCAGCGCCAGGGCCTCCTCGCCCTGTCCTGTCTCGGCCACGATCTCGATGTCGGCGGCAGCGCGCAGCAACGCGCGCGTCCCCTGACGCATCAGCGTGTGGTCCTCGACCAACTCCACGCGGATCATCGCGCGACATCCCCAACCGGTAGCTCCACCTGCACCACGGTCCCCTGGCCGGGAGTGGACGTCACCCGCAACCGGCCGCCGATCCGCTGCACGCGGTGCTGCAGGCCGACCAGTCCTAGATGGCCCGTCGCGGTTAGGTCGTCCACCTGTGTCGGCGCGGCGAAGCCTACCCCGTCGTCGACGATGCTGAGTCGGATCACGTCGGCGTGCCCCCGCAGGATCAGGTCGATGACGCGCGGCCGCGCGTGGCGCAGGCTGTTGTTGAGCCCTTCCTGCGCCGCGCGGTAGAGCACGATGTCGGCCTCAGAGGGGAGCGGCGCGCCGGCGAACCTCGCGTCGATGTCGAGCCGAATCGACACGTCTGCGTCCGTCCCCGCGCGCTCGGTCAGGTCCAGGGCCAGGACCTCGATGGCGCCGGCGAGACTTAACTCGTCCAGGGCCGGCGGGCGGACCGCTGTGCAGAGCGCGTGCAGCTGGTTGACCAGCGCCTGGCTGAGGGCGAGATGCTGGGCCGTCACCGTCCGCTCATCGGCGGCGAGTTGACGCCGCAGGTGGATGGCCGTTTGCAGCGACTCGTCGTGGATGTCGGCCACGAGGTGCTTGCGCTCCTCCTCGTGGGCGCGCTGCAATCGCTCATTGAGCGTGTCCAACGTTGCCTTCCGCGCCTCGAGCAGGCCAACCTGCGCCCGCAACGCGCCGACGAGATGCGCGTTGCGCACGAGCGCGGCCAGGTGCCCGCTGAGCGTGGCAAGCAGGGCGTGATCCTCTGCGTGGAAGGGCTCGCCGGAGGCCTTGGGGCCCAGGCAGAGGTGGCCGACCACCGCGTGGGGCGTGCGCAGGGGGACCAGCAGGACTGTCAGGTCGACCTGCCCATCCTGCCCATCGATGAGGGGCGCGACCTGGGGCGCGTCCCGCACCATGCGCACGGCATCTACCAGTGCGGGCAGCAACGCCTCCCGGTAGGCGCCGGTAGCTCCTATGGCGCGCGCCGTGGCCGTTGGGCGCATCGTACACCAGCAGCACGGCGAAATCGAGGTTCATCAACCGACGAAGCGTCGCGCCGAACGTATCGGGATGCCCCGCCAGTAACAGGTCCTGGCTCAAGCGTTGCAGCGAGGAGCGATAGTCGTAGCTATCCTTGAAGATCCAACGATCCAGCGAGCGCCGCAACCGGTCGTACAGCCAGCGGAACATGAGGCCGGCCAGCAGGATGAGCAGGGTGGCGAGGACGAGCGTGCGGCCCGGCTCGGGGAGCGTGCCGAGGAGCCAATCGCGCGCGAACACGACCGCCACGTAGGGGACGAGGAGCCCCACCCAGAGCAGACCATGCACGAGCCAGCGCTGCAGTAGGTGAACGGTCAGGACCTTATGACGCAGGACGGCGTAGGCAAAGCCGACGCCAAGCAGCGCGAGGGCGGAGATCGCCGATTCGGGGGGCAGGAGCATGGGGCGGCCGACGGCAGCAGGCAAGAGGCAGAGCAGCGCGAAGGGCAGGACGGCCGCTCCCGCGCTTACGCACACGATGGCGAGGCCGCGACGCGTCTCGCGCTCGGGCTCGGTGGCGTAGGAAAAGACGAGGAGACCGACGCCCAGGAGCAGGGACGGCAGCAGGACGGCCAGGCGCACCAGGGAGGCCGCGTCGTACAGGGCAGGCCAGCGCAGCGTGACCAGCCCGAGCGCGCTGGCCACGAGGGCAAACGGCACGAGCGCCGCGCGCAGCCGCGGCGCCCGTAGGCGCGGGAAGGTGAGGAAGAATAGGACAAAGCAGGCAGCGAAGAGCGGCAGCACCACCCACTCGGCCGTGGCGGCCACCGGTTCGTCGCCGTCGGCAGCCGGGGCCAGCCCCAGGGCGAAGGCGAGGCTGACAAAGAAGGCGTAGGTCGCGCGGGCCACGGCCGGTCGCGTCTCTTGCCGCACAACCGCTGTACCCAGCAGCAGGAACCAGAGACCGAGCAGCAGCAGGGGCCAGGTGTTGCGCTCAGGCCGGACAATTTCGGCCGCGGCGCGTAGCGGCTGGCCCATTCCGCCGCGGACGACCACGCGCTCCCCCGTCCAGAAACCGGCGTCCCGTGGCAAGGGCTGCCGGCCATCGATGGTGAGCACGGCAGCGCCGCCGCGCACGCCGCGCTCCCACAAGCGGCTCCTTGGCAGCACCCAGGCGACGCGCGCGTGGCCCGGCGCCGCGACCTCCAACGCGAACGAGAGCCGCGGCGGCGTCAGGAGAGTCGCGACATCGAGCGCCAGCACCGTCGCGTAGGCTAGGCCGACGACCACAATCAGGACGGCGCGGGGATCGACGCGTCCGGACCGGAGCGACGCCGCACGCGGGAGATGTCCTCCGGGCACGCTCCACACCCAGCGCCTCCTTTGACTGGTCATGGCGACGTATACAATAAGCCCGTCAGGGCCGCATGGCCGACGGGATCGGCGGTCAGCTGAGGGATTAGATCCAGTGCATGACGGCGGTAGGTTTCGGCGACCGCCCAGGTGACGTGAGCCGCGCCGCTGGCCCACGGGGTCACCCGCTCGCCCGCGTCGTCGACCGGCCCAAGCTGCGCGGCGTAGGTGAGGGGCAACGTCAGCCGACCAAGCGCGATGTCCGTCTTGCCGCCGGTGCCAGGACGGATGGCCGCGAGATCGTTATCCAGTTGCGCCGCCACCCCCAGGTAGGCGCCGAAGCGTGCGTACACGTCTTGCGCACGCCTGTCCGCGCCTCCGCGCCAGGCCCCCAGCCGACAGGCCACCGCGACGAGCGGGCCGGCCTTCTCTGCCGCGACGGAAACGACATCGTGCAGACGCGGCGACGGGTCCGGGTGCGGGGCAAGGTCGACGTGCTGGCCGGAGCAGGCGCGCAGGCCAGCGTCGAACAGGGTATCCGCGGCCGCGGCGCCCCCGGCGATGGCGAGTAAGCTTCGCTGCGCCAGGAGGAGCAGTCCCGTGGACACGTTCAGGGTCCGCGCGGCGCCCAGGTCGGCGCACAAGGGGCTGTCGTCCCCATCTTCAACCTCGTCGAGCAGGTCGAGGGCGACCATGAAGAGATCGACCGCGACCGCCACGGGTACGGCATCCGCCCAGCGACCGCCCGCAACGACGCAGCAGGTCCAGACGAGCCGCGCCCAGCGCGCGTCGGGCGCGGTCGACAAGATGTTTCCGGGCAGGGTTAGCGCCGCGGTGAGGGCGGAGCGGTAGGCCGGCAGCACCGGCGCCGCGCGCAGCACCTCGCGCGCGTGGCCCGCCACGGCGGCGCCGGGAGCCGTCCGATCAAGGGTGTGGCCGGCAGCCATCAGAGCCAAATCTTGGTGGGGTTGGTGAGGTCGATGTCCGACGGCAGCATGTCACCGGCCCCGAGGCGCAGGCGGAGTTCCTCCAGGACCGCACGCTCGTGCGCATCGAGGCCGGCCGCGGCGGCATGCTCACGGAGCCACGTCCCATCCCCCCAGCGGGACGGCCCCCCTGCCAGGAGATCGCGCACAATCTCCACCAGGGCGGTCACATGGACCTGCGGTTCCATCGTCGCCTCGTCGCATGTACCCCTAATCATCTTGCTCTCGCTTCCCGAGCTAGTGACCGGGCGGCGCTCGCTGAAAGGGGCGATTGATTACACCGGCGATCGTGCTCGGCATCAGCATACACCATCTGAACGTCCTTAGTCATCCAGGAAACCATGGAGATTTCAATGCTGCTATTTCCATATTTCCATGGATGCGCGCGCCCCTTCGCAAGCCCTATGATGCGCCTGTGGGTGGCGACGCGGGTCGACGGCGAGATCATCCGCGAGGGGCTTCGGCAGATATGCACCTCGAAATGAAGTTGTGTGACGCGGTCATATGACAGGCATCACATTGCTAGTAGCGGCTTGGAGTGGAAAGGAGGCGTGGCTGTCGTTGGAATACCAGCAACAGGCCGTGTAAGCACGAGGGATGTCTCGGTGACACATCACCTCTATGAGCCCGACAGGAGAGACTTCAGATGATCAAAAATATTGCCCGTGGAATCGCGAGCGTTGTGCTGGCAAGCACTTTCGTGTTTGCTAAGGCGAGAGCTGAGTCTTGACTGTCGGCAACCACCTTCTCCTCACAGTGGCAACCACTGTCCCCCTCATCCACGAGACAGCGCCAGCGCCGGTGTTGGTGTGACAGGGCGCCTGGCCAACGTCATATCCTGGGCGCGTCCAGCGCGGCTGAGCGCGCACACGGCAACCGACGGCCCAGGGGTGCGGTGATAGACAAAACTCATGACAGGGGTAGTCCGGGCTGCCAGGCTGCCTAGAGAGAACGGGAAAGGAGGACCGACGCAAGAACGCAGCGCGGGCCTGGTGTGACGGGTAGTCGAGGAGATCTGGAACCAGAAGGCGACGAGCGCGTCAACAGGCGCAAGGCGAGCGTGTCATTCCGACGATGCATCGGGGCATGTTGCCCAATGACAATAACAGAGAGCCGTACCAACAAAGAGGGAGGCACAAGCAATGACCAATAGACGACTGCTCACGTTCCTCGTTAGCTTCGTGGCCACGAGCACCATCATTCTCGGGGCCTCAAGACCTTTCCACTCACCATGGGTCAGCACCGCCCACGCGGCCACGGGAGTCGCCGTAACGTCGTCATCGGGCGCATCATCGGGGGCACCAGGGACATCGGTCGGCGTCACGTGGAACATGAGCTACGATCCGTGCAGCGCACGCGGCTCGACGTGCAGCTACGACGCTCGCTGGGATGACCCCAATAACGGGCCGGCGCTCTGCTCGATGCAAATACCGTACTACCTGACGTACAGTCCGGGCTGTAGCGGCACAATCCCCTCCGGCGATCTCGGGCCGCACACGATCTATATTGTGGACTCGGCATGCACGGCGGGGTGCACGGTGTACGACACGGGAACATTCGACGAATCGACCTGCAGCGCGAACGACACGCTACAGACCATCGGCGCCGATACCTCCGGTCTCCAGCCCTATGCGGGGTTCGATCCTACCACTGCAAGCGATGCCTTGCTTGAGTGCTACGGATTTCCTCCGCGGCCCGCCACGTCCAACTATTCGACGCAAGCGGACTACCAGACCGCTGCTGCGAGTTGGACGGCCAATGAGCAGGGTATGGCCTACGATACGCCGGTACTGGATGCGACTGGGGGCGATTCCAGCTTCTCCAGCGTCGTGACTGACACCATTAGCCCCGACGCATCCACGGAAGCTGACGTCGTCGATGCCTCGAAACCGAACCCGATCTACATCAGGTCGTTCAACGTCTGGGCCAGCTATGTTAACCAGACAGCGGGGTACGCCGGGAAGCACGACGCCAGCACCGGCAAGCGCTACTCGCGCTCCTTTTCGACATGGAGGACGCCATCGGCAGCCTTCAAGACGCTGGTGTGGGTAGGGATGGGTGGCCTGGACGCCGAAACCGGCAGCTTCGCCAATTGCGACAAGGCGAGGAATCTCTTCGGGCCGCCGTATAACGATTGCATCATACAGGCGGGGACGGACTCGAGCGATCCCAAGAATACGCTGGATGTAAACGGCAATCCTCTCCCCACAGAGTTCTGGACTGAGAACTACCCGGCCGAGGCGCTACAGCGTTTCAAGACCCCGGCTGTCAGTGCTGGTGACTCGGTTTCTATCAACGTACGCTATGGCCCGCTCACCCACACTGCGGTTTACACCTTCATCAATAACACCACGCACCGTTCGACGATCGTCACGAAACGACAAATCGTTGATCCGTCCACGAACTCCGCCGAGTGTGTGGTCGAACAAGGCTTCGACAACCCCTACGGCAGGTACGACCAGGTAACGTATAGCGGATGTGGCGTCCGATGGTATAACCCGTCCAAGGTGACTCAGGGAGGGATCGCGAACATGGGCAGTTCGGGAGATCCAGGACCCGTGACCAATCTCTACGGAAGCGTGGGCTATGCGCTGAACTCCCTCGTACCGGCGACTGGCTCTTTCCATATATCCTGCTCCGCTCGATCCAAAACTCTCGTCGGCCCCCATGGAGGAGCCCTCTGCATAGCGGGTTGAGATGGTCAGCGTCTCGATTGTCCTGGTAGAGCGTCCTCGCCTCCGGATGCGGAGCCATCTGGCGGCGAGAACGCTCACGGCTTGAAGCGCCGCTGCCGTTTAACCATTTGCTGATGCGATGGTAGGCCATGAATTGGCGCTGCCAGGCCAGGCCTATCACCCATAGGGGACGAATGTGCGTCCACCTGCCGAAGCTGTTTCGCATCCGTCTAGTCAGGACACGGGGGTACCACTAAGCTGAGGCGATAAAAGGGTCGCTTACATCAGCGAAGGAACACGGGCGGAAAAGGAGTACAATAGCAAGCGACAGTCCACGGGCGGGTTCATGGCGCCAGGATGGGAAGCATCCCTGTTGTGCAGCGTGAGCGGGACAAATGGTCATGAGAGGGATGGTGATGAAGAGCGGTGGACGTGGGCGACGATGGCGCGCGCTGTGCGCAGGAGAAGGCTTTCTCGTGGCCACACTGGTCGCGACTATGGGTGTATCGGTCCCGCAACTCGTCCATGCCGGCCAGGCGTTCGCCGCTGGCGTGGTCGCGCGTCCCGTGCGAAACGGGGAGAACGGCCCCTTGCTGGTGACGGTCACCACGGCACGGTCGAGCGCCAGCACGCTGCTTGCGCTCCCGTTTCAAGGGAGGCCACGCGTCATCCTCTCCGGCCTCCCGAGTCATACCGCTATCGGCGTCTCGCCGCGCGGGCGTTATGTGGCTCTCGCGGAAGGCGTGCCGGGGCTGTGGGTCGTGGCCAGCAACGGCACGGGCCTGCGTCGGCGGCTCCTGCCGCCCGCGTCCTC
>JAABUX010003790.1_pt1 | contig 19717 bp, 18 predicted proteins | sample 5561851 | NCBI WGS metagenome assembly JAABUX01 (sample SAMN10711883, study PRJNA513361) | rock metagenome | isolation source: Antarctica rocks | place: Antarctica: Victoria Land, Richard Nunatak red sandstone | collected 2016-01-03 | reverse complement strand
CGCGGTTACTGCACCTGCGGCATCGTCTTCAAGGCAGCCAGCGATGCCGAGCGGATGGAAGGATCGCCATCGCGGAATGCCACCGTGTGCAGCACCTGCCGCACGCTTGAATCGACGTCAACGGATTTCAGAAGCCGGACCGCTTCGATCCGTACCGGCGCGCTTGGGTCGTTCAGCAAGGCGGCGAGCACCGCGTCGCGCACCTGCATGTCCTCGGCGATGAAAGGCTGCAGTCCGGCGAGCGCTTCCCTCCGCACTTCGGGCTCTTTATCCGATGCGAGCGCATTCAGTAGGGCGTTGCGTGCGGGCCCTCCATCTGCCAATGCAGAGCAGGCACGGCCGAGACGGCAGCTTCCTGAGAGCAGGCTGAGCGAAGCATTGCGCACTTGCAGGTCGACTCCATTTTCAGTCGCGGCCATCAACAGTTCGCGAATCGAGGGATCGTCGGCCGGCGCGGAGAGCACATCCGGCACCAGGCGATCGTAATGCACCTCCACCAGGCCACTGGCAGGGTCCTGACGAATCGAGCTTACGTCCGCCACGACCGAGGGAGCTTCGGGCGCGGGTGGCGCCAGCAGCAATGCAGTCTGATCATCGGTGTGCGCCGCATGCCCGGCCTGGTAGCCCGCATAGCCGCCCGCGAGCAGCCCCAGAAACAGCAGTGCCGAAGACAGCGCCGGGGCCGCGCGCAGTCGTCCGGCCGTAAAAGCGAGTTGTTGACTAAGGCGAGTCCACAAGCTGGCCTGCTCGCACGAATCCAGCGTTGCATCGAGCTGTTGGCGCGCCCTTGCCAGCAGCGTTGGAGACGGCTCCGGCCCGACGTCGTTGGCAAACGCCTGAAAAAATGCGGTGGTGGCGACCATCTCGTCTTGGCAGGCGCGGCAGCAGCGCACGTGTTCCGCCAGCGCGGTCTGGTCCTCGCGCGGAAGAAACTGCCCCGGCATTCCCTCGCCGGACACCGCTCCAATCCTCCGTTCGCTTTCAAAAGAGGGGTCGCGGCCCCAGGAAGATGGGAGTGATTCGCCCTCTGCTTGCTCATAAGAAGGGCTGCCCCCACGATAAAACTCCCGCTCCGACGAGGACACAGCGGCAAGCGCGATGGCGCGTTGCGCTGTTTCACACGTCATGCCGCCGGCTTTTGCTCCGTGCTGCTTCACATTGCTCTCCAGAAGTGGACCGTGTTCCTGTGCGCCGCCGTTGTGCCACGACTGACGCTTTTTAAATCCGTTAGCTATGCAAGGCAGCCAGCCGCAGACGCAGCTTGCGCGTCGCGCGAAACAAAGTATTCTTTGCTGTTTCCTCCGTGGTCTGCAGCATTTCCCCGATCGCGCGCAGCTTCAATCCCTGGTAGTGCTTCAACTCGAAAACCGTCCGCTCCCGCGGCGTCAGCTGCCCCAGCGCTTCTTGTATCTTCTCGCCCAGCACCTTGCGTTCGAGCTCGCGCGCCGGGTTCGCGCCCGAGCGGTCGTCCGATACATTACCCAGCAAATCCAACTCTTCGCCACGGCCATCGAGGATGACCGACTGCTCTTCGCGCCGCGATTTGCGCCGCCGCAGGTGGTCCAGGCAGAGATTGGTCGCGATCCGGTAGATCCAGGTGTAAAACGAGCACTCGAAACGGAAGTTGCCCAGGTAGCGGTAGGCTTTCAGAAAGGCTTCCTGGTGAATATCCTGAGCGTCCTGTTCCGAACCGGTCAGCCGCAGCGCCAGCCGCAGAACCGCCTGGTCATAGTGGCGCACCAAGGCGTCGAATGCAGCGCGCGAACCCGCCTGGGCCTCGCGAATCAAAAGAACCTCTGCCGCGCGGCTGGCTTCATCAGCCAGGGACGGGGTCGCTGTCGCCGCTTTGCGTGAGGAACTCGCGGCAGGGAGTGCAACGGAAGGCAGTCTGTAGCTATCGGCAGCGGACATGGAGTCGCTTCTCCTCCAGCAAAAAAAACGCTGGCTCGAAATGATTAGGACGTTTACATCAACCCGAGGTGAGCAAGAAAGTCTTGCAAATCTTTACAGAGGCGCGCGGAGGAGTTCGGGAAGCTACTGGGTGTCGATGGCGCCTTCTGACATAAAACGCTCCATGGCCTGCATCGCGCAACCCTGCCCGCACAGGTGATACATGTCGGAGTTTTGGCTATCGGCGCGCGACCAGCGCATCATGGTAAACCGCTGATCCCGCGGATCTCCGCCCCCATTCTCTTCAAAGCAGGGAACCGCGCCCAGGGCTGCCATCCACCAGTGGTTCGCTTCTCCTTTACTCTTGCCGCAAATATCGCAGGTAAACGTTACATCCCAAACCATAGAGCCTCACAGAGATCAGGTAAGACTTACGGTAGCGCTATTTAGGCCGGAACGCATTAAGATATTGGAGGGTCCAAGTTACTTTTGTGGGAGAGGAAAACACGTTTGGCCAATACAAAGGAACCCGTTCTGCACTGCCTTACGTGCTACTCGACCAAGTTCCAGCTGTCGCGAGTTCGCCCGGAGGATCGCTTGCAAATGCTATTTTTCCGCTATCCGGTGCGCTGCCGCAAATGCAATGCCCGCGTGTATGCTCCGCGTGCCTACGCCAACTACCTGCGCAAGCTTGGGCAGGTCTCTCCGAAAACGGAGGACAAAGAGACCGAGCAGGAATCAACCTAGAACTTCAGGACTGGATACGAAGAAGGAAAGAAGCCGCACCGTCAGATTGGTCGGGACGGGCAGATTTGAACTGCCGACCCCTCACACCCCAAGCGAGTGCTCTACCAGGCTGAGCCACGTCCCGACAGGGGCTTCTTCCAGCCCTGAGTGTACACCAGCCCCCTCGGGAAAATCACGCGAACCTCTACTTGGCCGGAGGCACATAATCCTGCGGCAGGTTCGAGCCCTCCCCGAAGAAATAATGTTCCATCTGCTCCACCAGGAACTCCTGCGCCTGCGGCGTCCAGGGCTGCAAACGGTACTCGTTGAGCAGCATTTTCTGGTGCTCGATCCACTCGCCCCACGCCTTTTTGGACACATTGTTGTAAATCTTGTGGCCGAAGTCACTATCGAACGGCGGCTCGTCGAGCCCTTCCATCTCCGCCTTGTAGCGCGCGCAAAAAACCATGTGTGCCATGCTCCCCATTGTAAGCGGGAGGGGCTCAGGCTTCGGGCGCAGGCCACCATTCATTCACCGTCACGAACCGGTAATTCGCCGCCGGGCCGCGTTCCAGCAGGAAGCCAAGCGCGGCGACCGTGCGGCCCCGCTCGGCGCTCATCGTGTGCGGGCCGCCGTCGTGCAGCAAGATCGTCGAGCCGTGGCCGGCCTTTCTGTTTCGGCGAATGCCCCGCTCCACCGCTTTCATAATCTGCTTCGGCGCCCGGTCCTGCCGCCAGTCGAACCCCATGCTGTTCCACATCACCGTCTGGAGCCCCGCTTCACGCGCGGCGCGCAGCACAGCCGGCCTGCGCCCTCCATAAGGAGGCCGAAAATAGTGCACCGGCGCCCCGAGCGCATCTTCAAGGATTGCACTGCAGCCGCTTATTTCCGCGCGCATCTGCTTGCCGGACATGTAGACCAGATTTTTATGCGAAAGCGAGTGATTGCCGACCACGTGGCCGGCTTCCGCCACCTGCCGCACCAGCCAGGGCAGCTGCCGCGCATACTTGCCTACAAAAAAGAAGGTCGCGCGTACATTCGCGCCGGCAAGTTTCTCCAGCATCTCCTGGGTGTAGCGATCGTTCGGACCGTCGTCGAAGGTAAGCGCCAGTTCGCGCCCGTTCGGCCCATCGACCAGTGTCCGGCCCCACACCTGCGAGGTTGACCATTGCGACCGGGCCCACCCTCCTGCCAGGGCTGCTACCGCGACGCCCGTACCTGCTGCTTCCACTCCCCACGTCATGGCACCCAGTGTACCTGTCCCGCCTGCACAGGCAGTTTTCACAAAACCAAAGAAATACTTCCGTTTTGCCCCATCTTCGCTTATTATTCGCCCATGGCCGTGGAATAGCAGTGACTGAGGTCGTCGCATCCGCATCCATCCGTAATCATCTCGGAACTAAGCGAGCACACGTTATGCGCAAGCGCTTCTCTCTCGACCAGGACATGCCTCAGCTTTTCGCCGCTCCATCGCCCTCTGTTCAGGACTCTATGCCGGAGCGTAAGCCGCCCGTCCGGGTCATAAACGACGCCTGGAACGAGCGCGGTTCAGTCCCTCTGTCGTCGCTGCGCATTGCCGTAGAAGGGCCCCTGCGCGTCGGCAAATCGACCCTGGCGCGCCTGCTTGCCGAGCGCCTGCATGCCGCCTACGTGGCGGAACCTGATAATAATCCATTTCTGGCGCGGTTCTACGCAGGCGAGCCCGGCATGGCATTCGCCGCCCAGATGTGGTTTCTGCGCGAGCGCATCACGCAGCTGCAGGCAGCGGCCTTTCTCGGCGGTCCTCTTGTCTCCGACTACATTCTGGAAAAAGACAAGTTGTTTGCTTTTTTAAACCTGTCGGACTCCGAACTCGCAATCTACAAGGACTTCTACCCGGCAAATCCGGTCAGCAGCCGCCCCGATCTGGTTGTTTATCTCCAGGCAAATCCCGCTGTTCTGCGCGAGCGCCTGCGCCGCAAAGGGCTCGTCGAAGAGCAGGGCATCAGTGACGCCTATACCGAGCAGGTCTGCGACGCGTACCAGCATTTTTTCTCGCGCTACACCGCAAGCCGGCTGCTGGTCGTCGATACCTCGGCCATCGACTTCGTCCACAGCGAACGGGAGCGCGAATTGCTGCTCGATCGCATCCTCGCCCCCGTGCATGGGCGCGAGCACTTCGCCCCGCTGGCGCACATCGCGTAACCGGCTCATTTACGCTGAAAGGGTACGGGCCGCAACCCGAGCCGGTCGCTAGGCGGGAACGGCACTGGAGTTTTCAAATGAGCCTGTCATGAGTCTCTCTAGCGAACGCGAGCCATCTTCCGCGTCCCCCTCCGCTAAAGTCACGTTTCCCTCGCTCGAGACAAAAAAGCGCGCCGCCGCACCAATCACGGCACTCACCGCCTACGACTACCCCAGCGCCCGTATCGTGGACGAAGCCGGCATCGACCTCCTGCTGGTCGGCGACTCGCTTGGCATGGCCGTGCTCGGCTATGACTCGACCCTGCCGGTCACACTCGACGAAATGCTGCACCACACTCGCGCTGTACGCCGTGCCGTGCGCCGCGCGCTGCTGGTCGCCGATATGCCGTTCGGCAGCTACCACGCCGAGAAAGCCGAGGCCGTGCGCAACGCCGCGCGATTCATCAAGGAAGCCGGTGCCGAAGCAGTCAAGATCGAAGGCGTCCGCCCGGCACTTGCAAAGCGTCTGGTTGAGGCCGAAATCCCGGTCGTCGCCCACCTCGGCCTGTTGCCGCAAGGCGTCCACCGGATGGGCGGCTACAAGGTGCAGGGCCGCACGCTCGACGCAGCTGAAACCCTGGTTGCGGACGCCCTCGCCATGCAAGCTGCCGGCGTTGCTTTAGTAGTTCTCGAAGGCATTCCGCGCGAAGTCGCCGCACGCATCACCCAATCCCTGCGCGTGCCGGTTATCGGCATCGGCGCCGGCCCGGACTGCGACGGACAGATTCTTGTTTTGCACGACATCCTCCAACTCACCTTCGCGCCCGCGGCCAAGTTCGTGCGCCGCTACGCCGATGTCGCGTCGGTCATGCGCGACGCCGTGACGCACTATGCCGACGACGTACGCGAGCGACGCTTTCCCACTGAGTCGGAGAGTTATCATCTTTCCGGCGAAATGCGCGCCGCCTGGGAAGGTGCCGTAGCCGGGGCAGAGAAGCATTGATGCAGATCGCCCGCACGATTGCCGAGGTACGCGCATGGCGTCGCGAGGCAAGTTCCGTGGGCTTTGTGCCCACCATGGGCGCATTGCACGCCGGGCATCTCTCGCTGATCCACGCCGCCCGCGCGGCAAATGAGCATGTTGCCGCGTCAATTTTCGTCAACCCCACCCAGTTCGGTCCGAACGAAGATTTTTTGAAGTATCCGCGTACCTTCGAGGCCGACCGCGCGCGGCTGGAGCGCGAAGGGGTGGCGCTGCTGTTCGCGCCCGAGCCATCCGAGATGTACGGGCATGGTTTTTCAACAGCCATCGATGTCGGCCCGGTGGCCGCTCGCCTCGACGGCGTCTCGCGCCCCGGGCACTTCACCGGCGTCGCCACCGTGGTCGCCAAGCTCTTCGGCATCGTCGAGCCTGCCCGCGCGTACTTCGGGCAGAAAGACGCCGCGCAGGTTGCGGTGTTGCGCCAGATGGTGCGCGATCTCTCATTTTCAGTCGAGCTGGTCGTCTGTCCGATCGTACGCGAGCCCGACGGCCTCGCACTTTCCTCCCGAAATCGCTATCTGACACCTGGGGAACGGGGGCAGGCGCTCGTGCTTTCGCGCGCGCGGCTCGCCGTGGAGGATCTCGCCCGGCACGGAATGGCCGAAGCCGAGCCGCTGCTCGAGGTTGCGCGAGCCGTGCTGGCGGGGGAGCCGGGCTTTCGCCTGGACTATCTCGCGCTGGTCCACCCGGACACGCTCGAACCCGTTTCGGCGCTCACTTTCGAAAAACCCACGCTGCTCGCAGTCGCCGGCTGGGTCGGCCCCACCCGCCTGATCGACAACACCCTGTTGACACCTCGTTAGCGGAGTATCAGAGTTGACATAGTTTGAATGGGTCATCCTGAGTGTGTGCAAGAAGCGGGTGCCCCACATCTCGCTTTTGAGATGTGGGTCGTTTTGAGCGGCTCAAGACTCGCTCCCGCTCTCAGCCCACATCTAGGAAACCCCGCTAGGAAATCCCGCTAGGAAACCCCGCGAACACGCGCGCCGGAGACATACGGATTTCCCGCCAGTATGAAACGCAGCGGTCGCTCGGCTGCCTTGCGAATGCCAATCCGCGGCGTAAGTGCAATCTCGCCCGGCACCCAGCCATCCTCAGGTTCAGCCAGCAGCAACTCACCCGCGGGGTCGAGCAGGTCCACCCCATTCAGCCGCTCGCGCGTGATGCCGAGCGCCTGGCACAGCCGCCCGGGGCCGCTCGTAAGCAGGCGGGGCGAAGCTCCTTTTGACAGACCGCGGAGCCGGGCCATTTCGTCCAATCCTTCAAACGGTTCGAGTGCCCGCAGCAGCACGCACCCCGCCACCCCATTCGGCTCGCAGCTCACGTTGAGACACGCATGCAGGCCGTAGATGAAATACACATACGCATGCCCCGGCGGCCCAAACAGCACAGAGTTGCGCGGGGTCCGCCCGGCATACGCGTGCGCCGCCGGGTCGTCCACGCCAAAGTAGGCCTCGGTTTCGACGATGCGCCCCGCCAGCCACCCGCCTTCCCAGCGACGCAGCAGCAGTTTGCCCAGCAGCGCGCGGGCTACAACGTCCGGCGCGGGCAGAAAGAACGAACGGGGCAAAGTTTGCTGCATGCCAAACGCGCCTATGCCGCCTTCACCGCGGCCAGTACTTCTTCCGCGTGGCCTTCCGGTTTGACCTTCTCCCACACTCTGGCCAGTGTGCCGTCCGGCGCGATCAGAAACGTGGAGCGCTCGATCCCCTTTACCTTTTTGCCGTACATGTTCTTCTCTTTCAACACGCCAAAAAGATTGCACACTTCGGCGTCCACATCGGCCAGCAGCGTATAGGGCAGTTCGTATTTAGCCTTCCACTTCGCCTGCGCCTTGGGCGTGTCCCGCGAGATGCCCAGCACCACCACGCCCGCGTCTTGCAGCTTGGCAAACATATCGCGAAAGCCGCAGGCCTCAATGGTGCAGCCGGGCGTATCGGCCTTGGGATAGAAAAACAGCACGACCGGCTTGCCGCGAAACTCCTGGAGCGAGCGGGACTGATTCCCATCGTCGTGCAGGGTAAAGTTCGGAACGGGCGCGTGTAGTTCCACCATGGGCAAGTACTCCTCCTGCGCCAAACCGGCGCGTCATGGTTCTTGATGCGGAACACTGGCTTCGGGTAGCGGACTTGCGGCTCACGGCTTCGGAATAGTCTTTAGCGATTGGTTCAGGCCGCAAAGCGTCCCTCGGGCTGCCCCGTGCGTCCAACAGGACGAGAGATGAGCAAGCGACCGCACCTTCAACTCGACCGGCGATTCTGGTCCACACTCCTGCTGCTGCCAGCCCTGACCCTCCACGCCCAATACACAGGCAAGGTCGGGCAGGGAGCGGATAAGAAGCCCACCCTGCGCGCCACGGCGGTCTACGAGTACACCGGCTCCATGGCGAAGCCGAACGCCAGTCGCCTGGTGCCGGTGGTCGTGTGGGATGGCGAGCGTTACCAGCCGGGCGGCCTGTACCTGGCTCGGCCTGAGCCGCTGGCCGTCGCCCCCGGCACTCAATATGTGCTGGAACGGAGCGGCGTCCCCGCCGGGTTGTTCAACATCGGTTCCGCCGGGCAGCTCAACGGCAGCTGGGTCGGGCTGGGGCATTTCCAGGCCGACATGCCTAAACCTGCCCCTAAGCTAGTCGCTTCAAAAACCCCGCCCGTGCTCACCGGCGGCTCTGGAAAGGGCAAAGCCGACACCCCGGCCGGCTCGACGAACGACGCGAGCACCGGCCCGGTGCTGCACCGCAAGACGGATTCAAAAACCGATCCCGAAACCGATCCCGATGCGAGCAGCGGGACAGGGACAACCGGTACGAGCAGCGACGATCGCCCCACACTGCACCGCCGCGATACGGACAGCTCGACTCCATCGACAAGTACACCTGCGAGTACGCCCGCAAGTACGTCCGCAAGCACGTCCGATACTACCTCCGGCAAAACGTCCAGCGACCCCGACCGCCCCACACTCCACCGGAAAGATACGGCCGGCACGGATGTGGCAGCCGCGCCCGACAAAGCGGCAGCACCCGACCCGGACCGCCCCACACTGCATCGCCACGCCGACGCGAGCACGGCAACTACCACGACCCCCGACCCGGACCGTCCGCATCTGCGCTATGGGCAGGGCCCGGCCGATGAGGCACGCGTGCTTCCGCTGGAACTAAAGGACACGAAAACCACGCCCGCGGCGGGAGCGACCGGCCCCGCCATCGCGATTGGCCAGACCGTTGCCGTCTCCGACACGGAAGCCGATGAGCCGCATCCTTTCCGCTATGCGTGGTCCAGCGCAAGTAACCCGGCCCAGGCCCAGGCCGACGCGCAGGCAGCCATGCACGCGCTCGCGCTCAAAACGCTCGCAAGCGCTGTCCAGGCGAGCTTTGGCCCGGCTGCGAAGAGCGATGCGGCTTTGAGAAAAGCCGCCGACACGGCGCAGGCGAGCTTTGGCCCCGGCACCCCCAGAAGCTCCGCAGCCTCTCGAAAGCGGCCTGCAGCCAACGCCCAGCCTGCCTCCTCGGAAGACCCGCTTCTGGAACCCCAGTTCAGCGCCTGGGAGCTGAGCTACGGCGGCGGCGCCACCTACGTCTACTCCGCCCACACCGCATCCACCGGCACGGACCGGCGCTATGTAACGGTGATCGCGCAGCCGGATTTCTACGGCAAGCCGCAGGCAGTGTTTGCGCAAACCACGCGCGGCGGCACCCTGGGGCAAACGCCCGCGCTGCATTTGGTTGATGCGGTCGACACAGACGGCGACCACCGGGCAGAGCTGCTGTTCGAGGAACAAACAGGAGACGCTGCGCCCGGCGGAGCTGGCCGCCAGTTCGCCATTTACAGCATCATCGGCGGCCAGGCAAAGCAGGTGTACGCAAGCGACCCCGGCGTGGCGCAGTAGCGTTTACCGCTTGAACGCCGAGGCCGGCACAACAGGTTTCCAGGGCACCGGCGAGGCCAGCACCATCGACGTGTTCGTCGCCACATACGGCGTCAGTGAGTCGATCACCGTCTCCAGATGCGGCAGGTCGCGCACCGCCACCTGCAGGATGTAGCTTTCGGCGCCGGTCACGCGGTGGCACTCGCGGACCTCCGGCACCCTCTGCGCTAGCCCGTTGAAGTGGGGCAGCCGGTCGCCCGGCACCGTGATCTTGATAAAGGCGCGCAATGGCAGGCCCACTTTTGCCGGATTGACCACAGCGGTGTAGCGCTCAATGACCGCGGCATCTTCCAGTCGTCGCACCCGTTCCGCCACGGCCGGGGTCGACAGCCCCACCCGCCGTCCCAGTTCGGCAAAAGGCAGCCGGCCATTGCCTTGCAGTTCAGCGAGAATTTTCGCGTCGATTGCGTCCAATATTGCGGCTTCGGTCATTGTGCGGCTCCTTTGCTCCGTTGTAAGTCGATACGACGTTTACGTTTCGATCGTAACGTGTTTTGGGTAAACAACCGTTAATCCAGTCTGGGCGATGGCGAAAAATGGCCTAGTCTTAGGGTGTGCATAGCGCCCTTACCCCCGCATTCATCCCCGTTCCAATGCCAAAAATCGCCTGCCCGGCGCAGCGCCGGCTTCGCGCGCTGGGGGAGGCAATCGGCAACACGCCGATTTTCGCCATTACATATCGATTTCGCGAGCGCGTGAGCACGGTGTATGCCAAGGCCGAGCACCTCAACCTGACCGGTTCCATCAAGGACCGCATGGCGCTCCACGTGCTGCAAACCGCCTACGCGGCCGGGCTGCTGCACGAGGGCGACACACTGGCCGAGGCGACCAGCGGCAACGCCGGCATCGCCTTCGCCGCGCTGGGCCGGGCGCTCGGCCATCGCGTTTCGGTCTGCATGCCGGACTGGATGAGCGGGGAGCGGCGCGCCTTGCTGGCCTCCTACGGGGCAGAGATCTGCCTGGTTTCGCGCGAGGAGGGCGGCTTTCTCGGCTCCATCCGGCGTACGCAGGAGATAGCCGCTGCCGAGCACGGGGTGTTTCTCCCGAGACAGTTTGAAAATGCGGCCAATGTGGACGCGCACCGGCTCGGTACCGCGCCTGAGTTAGTGGTGCAACTTGCCCGCCGCGGGCTTGCGCTCGACGCCTTTGTCGCCGGCGTCGGCACCGGCGGCACGGTCATGGGGTTTAGCCGCGCGTTCGAGGTCAGTTCGCCCAAAACCCGCGTGTGGGCGGTTGAGCCAAAGGAGTCGCCCACGCTTACGACCGGCTACAAGGTCGGCACCCATCGCATCCAGGGCATCTCCGATGAGTTCATCCCGGCCATCGTACAGCTCGGGGAGCTCTCGGGCGTGCTCGCCGTTTCCGACGGCGACTCCATTCTGATGGCCCGCAAACTCGCCGCGACACTCGGCCTCGGGCTGGGCATTTCGTCGGGCTGCAATTTTCTCGCCGCTGTCATGGCCGGTGAAAAGCTGGCCGGTGAAAAGCTGGCCGCCGGCACCCATGCCCCGGTGGTCGCGACCGTGTTTCCGGACTGCAACAAAAAATACCTCAGCACGGCCCTGTTCAATGAAGAGCCGGTTCGCCACGGCTATCTCACGCCGGAAATTGAGCTGCTCGAGCTCGACCTGCTGCCCCGGCCCAATCTCGACAGTTAGTCTGTCGGACCGGGCGGTCAAAAGCAGATCCTTTGGCGCAAGCGCTGCCGCTGCGCTCGGGATGACACAGTTTCTGTACACGATAGGACAGCAAATCTTCCTTAGCCGGAACCGCTTGCCCGCGTCCGGCGAGCCAACGGCTTTTTCAATCCCCTCAATTCTTTACCGAGCACCGGTTGACAAGCCAAAACGGGCCGGCCTATAGTCCGTTTCGCAACTCGATCAAACGATTGTCTACAGGATGTCTTCGGTGAAAACGAGAACAACGCAGTTCACAGGTACCCCCTGGGCGCTTTCTGGCCTAATGCTTGGAACGCTCCTTACCGGCGGCGCTGTCGCAACAGCAGCAGACGCCCAGACCACGCCGAACTTCGGCAATAACGTCATTATTTTCGACGGGAACACGCCGCAAGCGACGATCCAGTCGAAGCTTGATTCGATTTCGAATGAAGGGCAGTTCAGCACCAATCGCTACGCCGTGCTGTTCAAGCCGGGCACCTATAGCGTCGACACCCAGGTAGGCTTCTACGAGGACATCGCGGGCCTCGGCCAGTCGCCTGACGGCGTCGTGATCAATGGTGCGTTGACAGCAAACCGGACCGATTCGAACGGCAATGTCACGACTAACTTCTGGCGCTCCGAAGGCAATCTCCGTATCAACGTCGCGGCGACAAAGACAAACCCCGGCAGCCCCGGCGAGTTGCAGTGGGCCGTTTCGCAGGGAGCTTCCTTCCGGCGCATGGATATCAACGGCGCCCTGAAACTGGCAAACGGTTCCTGCGGATTCGCCAGTGGTGGATTCACCAGCGATACGGTCGTTTCCAGCTATGTGGATTCCTGTTCGCAACAGCAGTGGTACACACGCGACAGCACCATCGGCAGCTGGAAAGGCGCGGTCTGGAACATGGTGTTCTCCGGTGTGGTTAACGCGCCGGCACAGTCGTTCCCGACCGCTCCGAAGCAGAACGTCAGCCCATACACGACGCTGGCCCAGACCCCGGTAAGCCGCGAAAAACCCTTCCTCTACGTGGATAGCAGCGGCAATTACAACGTGTTTGTACCGACGGTGAAGACAAATTCACGCGGCACCACCTGGGCAGCGGGCGGCAATGCGCCGGGCTACTCGGTCTCGATCAGTAACTTCTTTATCGCGCAGCCCACAAACACGGCGGACCAGATCAACGCCGCGCTGGCCTCAGGCAAGAGCCTGATCCTGACCCCGGGCATTTACCAGCTCAACACGGCTATCAATGTCTCGAATCCCAACACGATTGTGCTCGGTCTCGGCTACGCGACGCTGGTACCCCAGGCAGGCACGGCAGCCTTGACGGTCGCGGATGTGGACGGAGTGCAGGTTGCCGGACTGCTCATCGATGCGGGCCCGCAAAGGTCGGCGGTGCTGTTCCAGGTAGGCAGCTCGACGGGCCCCGGCGCCAGTCATGCCGGCAATCCAACGTCTATCAACGACGTCTACTTCCGTATTGGCGGAGCGACGACGGGCAGCGCAACTACCAGCCTTGAAATCGACAGCAACAATGTGATGCTCGATAACATCTGGGCATGGCGCGCCGACCACGGCGCAACACCCACCGGCTGGACAGTGAACCCGGGCGACCACGGCGTGGTGGTGAACGGCAACAACGTCACGGCGCTGGGCCTGGCCGTGGAGCACTACGAAAAAGAACAGACGCTGTGGAACGGCAACGGCGGCGAGACAATCTTCTACCAGAGCGAACTGCCGTATGACGTGCCGAGTCAGGGCGCGTGGCAGGACGGCAGCGCCAATGGTTACCCTTCCTACGTCGTATCCGGCAGTGTGTGCGCGCACCAGGCGTACGGGCTGGGCGTCTACTCCTACTTCAACCAGGGTCTCAACATCATCGAGGACAACGGGATCACGGTGCCGAATGTGACCGGGGTCGCGGTCCACGATGCGGGCACGGTGTTCCTGAATGGCAATGGCCAGATCACGCATGTGATCAACGGCGTGGGTACAACGGCCAGCCTCAACAGCAACCCCTACGTGCTGAGCCCTGTGCCCTCCTACGTAGGCAATGGAACCTGCACCGGTGGCGGCACCGCTCCCGTTACCGGGACAACCGCCATCGACGCGGGCGGTGGGGCAGCAGGCAGTTTCACGGCGGATAAGGATTTCGTCGGCGGCAGCACCTACTCGAACGGGCAGCCGGTTTCGGTTGCGGGAGTTGCCAACGCGGCGCCTGCGGCGGTGTACCAGTCTGAGCGGGAGGGAGCTTCTACCTACACGATTCCTGGCCTGGCGCCGGGCAGCACCCATGCGATCCGTCTGCACTTTGCCGAGCTCTACTTCAGCAATGCCGGACAACGCGTGTTCAACGTCGCCATCAACACCAAGCCGGTACTTACTAACTTCGACATCGTCGCGGCGGCTAATGGCAGCTTCAAAGCGGTCGTCGTGCCATCCACGGCTGTGGCCAATGCCAACGGACAGATCGTTATCAGCTTCACCAACGGTTCCGTCAATCAACCCCTCATCAACGGCATCGAGGTTCAGTAATTCAGTAGGAATTCAGTAGGAATTCAGTAGGAATTCAGTAGGAGGTTCAGTAGTTCGTCCAGTAACTCAGTAGCTTGTCATAACCGACAACCCGCCCCGGTTCTTCTCCAGCTCGGCTTCGGCCTGGCTGGGCGAAGACCGGGACATTTTTTTGCATTTACCAACGCCTTACCCGCAGAACCGGTGCGCCGCTCCCCATATTTTCTCCTCCGGCCGGGCAGCACAGGCCGTCGGAGTTCTCTTCCCAGGCGATGCTCCGCTGCCGTTCTGCCCGCTATTCCAGGCTTACTGATACTCTCGTACCTACAAAGAAGAACGCCCGCGCTCACCTCTGGTATCGATCTCTTGCATGAGGAAGCCGCCGACCTCTCAAATTATTTGCGATTGAATATGCCTACATGAGCGAACCGCCCGCGAAGAAGAATGCATCGCACCCGCCACCGGCTCCCCAGCCCACGCAGCGCCCTAGCCTTAAAGTCCTGGCCGCGTATCTCAATCTAAGCCCTTCGACAATTTCTTTCGTACTGAACGACTCGCCCGGCCGCTCCATTCCGACCGCAACCCGGGAGCGTGTACGCGCGGCGGCCCGCAAATTCAACTACCAGCCCAGCATGGTTGCGCGCAAACTGCAGGGCCAACGCATGAAAACCGTTGGTATCCTGCTGCCGGAGCTGGGCGAGGGCTATCACTCCCAGGTGATGGGCGGCGCGGGCGAACTGCTGATGCGCGAGGGCTATTTTTACTTCACCGTGCACCATCGCCACCGGCTCGACCTGCTGCGCGCCTACCCGGAGATACTCGAGGCTCGCGGCGTGGAAGGCATCCTCGCCATTGACACCCATCTGGAGGCCCAGAGCCTGCTCCCTACCGTGCTTGTTGCGGGGCACACGGAGTTGCCGGGGGTTTCAAACGTCGTGGTCGACAGCAAACTGGGCGCCGAGCTCGCGCTTGGGCACCTTTACGAGCTCGGCCATCGCGAGATCGTCTACATGCGCGGACAGCCGTTCAGCGCCGACACTGAGGCGCGCTGGGCCGCGACCCTTGAGGTTGCGCGCAAGCTGGGGCTCCCGGTGCGCGAGGAGCTGACGATTCGGCTTCAGCAGGACTCGCACTCGCCGGAGATCGGCTATCCGGGCATCAAGCGAATTATGGGAGAGCGGCGTCCATTCACCGCGGTCGTTTGCTTCAACGATGTGTCCGCGATGGGCGTCATTCGTGCTCTGCACGACGGCGGCTTGCGCGTGCCCGAAGATATTTCGGTCATCGGCTACGACGACATACAGTCGGCCTCGTATCATGTGCCAAGCATCACAACCATTCGCCAGCCGCTGGGGAAGATGGGCAGTATCGCCGCCGAAATGCTGCTGCTGAAACTCGCGGGGGAGGAAACCGAAGCTCTGGTACAGGTCGAGCCGGAGCTGATCGTTCGCGAATCGACGAGGCGGGCGCGCGTGAAGCGCTGAGAGGAAGCAGAATTGCTGTACTGGATAAAAACTCTGGACCTCTTGAGCGGTAGCGCAAGACCCGCTTCCGCATAAGTGGCTTGTTAGAACGAGTTGCTCCGACGTTACACGGACGAGAGGGAGTGATGAGCGCAGGGAAAACGCCGCGCGGCGCCGGGAACACTGTCCCGCATCCGCCCTTGTCTTTGCAATCGCCATCGACGCTCGCCCTCTCTCTCCTGTTCGCGGCTACCGGAGTGGGCTCGGCCCTGCTGGGCTCGGCTCTTCCGGCATTCCTCGCGCACTGGTCCCTCAGCGATCGCGGCGGTGGGCTGCTCTTCTTCATGGCGTGGCTCGGCGCGGCGCTGGGCGCACTGCTCAGTCGGGGCAACCTGGCCCACTCGGTCGTGCGCGGGGCTGCCGTAACGGCGCTCGCCTGTGGCTTCCTGATCCCCTCCGGACGCGTTGCCGTTTTCCCGCTCATGTTCTGCTATGGCCTGGGCCTCGGCATCATCATGACCTCCATCAGCCGGCTTCGATCGCAAACCGAGCATTCGCGGCGCACCCAGGAACTGAACCGCCTCAATCTGCTGTGGGCTCTCGGCGCGCTCGCCTGCCCCACCCTGGCCGCGCATGCGTTGTTCACCGCAAGCATCACGTACCTGTTCGCGATCGCCGGCTGCGCGTTCGCGGTGCTCGGCGTATGGGCGTTTTTCACCGAGACTCGAATGCCCCCGGTCACGTTTGTTCAGGCTACCGGCGGAAAGTCAGTACCTGCCGTGCTTTGCCTCATTTCCGGGCTGATCGTCGGGGTCGAGGCTTCACTCGGCGGATGGTTGACGACGTATACCAAGCGGACCGATCACAGCATCACCGGCGCGGTCACGGCGACGTCGGCATTCTGGGCCGGGCTTTTGCTCAGCCGCGCGTTCAACTCCACGCCATGGTCCTTGCGAGCGGATGGAACGCGTGCGCTCCAGTTGTATAGTGCGCTTGTCGCGGTCTCTCTTTGTCTGCTCGCGATTGCGCATCGGCCGGGGGCACTCCTCGCGCTTGCTTTCGGGCTGGGGTTCGGGCTGGGGCCCCTTTATCCGCTGCTGCTCGCCTTGGTGCTGCCGCGCTTTCGGGGCAACCGGATATTCTTTTTCGCCGGCTTCGGTTCGGCGCTGCTTCCCTGGTTCACGGGGGTGCTTTCAACGGGCGCCGGTTCCCTGCGTGCCGGGCTTGCCGTTCCTTGCGCGGCCGGCTGCCTGTTGCTGGGCCTAGTGTGGTGGACCTTCGGCCGGGATGCCCAGGCATGGACGCCTGTTGAGGGCACATCGCTGAACCGCTAGCCGCGACCTTGGCCTCTAAACGACATCTCACCCACTGCGCGGGGAACCCTGAACAAGGATGGCGAAGCAGAATGGCCCACGAGACCCAGAACGTGAACACAGCGGAAACTCCCGCTTGCCTGATGGTGATTTTCGGGGCAAGCGGAGATTTGACCAAACGGCTGCTGCTGCCGTCGCTCTACAACCTGGTAGCGGCGCAGGTGTTGCCGGACAGTTTCCGCCTGCTGGGCGTTGCCGTGGAAGGCTGGGATGATGCGAAGTTCCAGGACCATATCGCAACGACTCTCAAGCAGTTCTGGGGGCAGGACGCGAATGCCGGAATGGTGGAGTGGCTCGCCAAACGCGCAAGTTACAAACAAGCGAACTTCGACGACCCGGCTTCGTTTGACGCTGTGAAGACGGCGGTCGAGCGGATCGAAAAAGAAAACCAGACAGGCGGGAACCGGCTGTTTTACCTCGCGGTCGCGCCGAGTTTTATCGCGACCGTGGCGGCGCAGCTCTCGCGAACTGGACTGATTACGGAAAACGGCGGCCCCTGGCGCCGGCTGGTCATCGAGAAACCCTTCGGGCACGACCTGCCCTCGGCGGTCGCGCTGAACGCTGATTTGCAGAAAAGCCTCCGCGAAGACCAGATCTATCGCATCGACCACTTCGCCGGCAAGGACTCGGTGCAGGACCTGGCGGTGTTCCGGTTCTCAAACGCCATCTTCGAGCCGCTGTGGAACCGGTCGTTCATTGACAATGTGCAGATCACGGCAGCCGAAACGGTCGGCGTCGAAGGCCGGGCGGGCTACTACGAGAAATCCGGTGCCGTACGCGACATGGTCCCGAACCACATGGCGGAGCTGCTGTCGCTGGTCGCGATGGAGCCTCCGGTGTCCTTCAGCGCGGAACATACACGCGCCAAGCAGGTCGAGCTGCTTGAGTCGATCCGGAAAATTGGACCGGAGGATGTGGCGACATACGCGGTGCGGGGGCAGTATGGGGCGGGAGCAATCAAGGGGCAAGCCGTGCCGGGCTATCGCGAGGAGCCGGGCGTCCAAGCAGGTTCGAATACCGACACATACATGGCCATGCGCGTCGAGATCGACAACTGGCGGTGGTCCGGGGTGCCGTTTTACCTGCGAACCGGCAAGCGATTGTCACAGGCCGTTACGGAGATCGTGGTGACCTTCCGGCAGCCGCCGGCGCGGCTGTTTCCCAGCGCGGAGCAGAGCGATCAGTCGCCGAATCAGCTCTTTTTCAAACTACAGCCTGACCCGGGCATATCGCTGACTTTCGGGACCAAGGCGCAAGGACTCACAACCACAGTGGACGGGGGAAGCATGAACTTTCAATTTCCCGAGGGGCCATTTGGAAACCATGGCAAAGGGTATGAGCGGTTATTGCATGACGTCATGAGGGGCAATCCAACGCTGTTTCAGCGAGCGGAGTTTGTGGACGCCGGCTGGCGCATGGTCCAGCCTCTGCTGGAAGCCTGGAGCGAGCCGCCGCGCGAGGTTTTCCCGAACTACGCCGCCGGCTCCACCGGGCCGAAAGCCGCTGATGATTTGCTCGCGGCCTCAGGCCATGCCTGGCACTCCCTGGAGTAAGGTGAGCCCGAGCAATTGCGACGGCTACTTATGCTTGGGTTGCAGCACCACAAGGCAAACGCCATCCACGTCGTGCTTTCCAGACCGGACTGCCAGCGCTCTCAGTTCTCTTGACTGCTTGACGCACCGTCGCTCTTATGATGGCACTTTCATGATGAATGTGGCCTAGAATGCCTCCTACTCTTCGCTGCAACAGGTTGCACCTCAGCTGTTGAGACTACAATTCTAACCGCTTCCTCATCTGGATAAAACGGTTACGGACGCGGCTTTACAGTTAACAAGCTGTTGACCATAACGCAGTAACTTCCACATGTTTTCTAATACAAGTATGTACCGCCGTAAAACCAATACGACATAAGTGCTAGTCAATCGCAAACGCTGATCACACGATCGTGTCATTACGTTAGAGAGCTTACGGCGATCACGGGACTGCTCTATACCTAACTACAAGAACACAGCAACCAGCTTTTAATGTGTGCAAGTGTGCGAACGGTTCATCGCTCGCATTGTCTCTCTTGCTATCTCTAAAATCTGGATTAGCTACCAACTGTATGGATCATATTGTTTTTTGCCCAAAAATATAACTTTTGCCAAAGGCCGTAATGACAAACCTGTATTTCGTTGTTGTCCTGTTACTCTCGCTTGCTACTTCGGCTTTTGCACAGGTTCGTGTCAGTCAACCGCAGCCGGGCGATACGGTAGCTACCAAAACCACTTTCACCGCAAGCGCAACCACAAGCACCTGTCGGAGAGGCGTTGCATCGATGGGAGTATACATCGACAATCAGCTGGCATATCTGGTCAATGATAAGAGACTGAACGCCACGCTCAGTCTGCCTGCCGGCAGGCACAATGCAGTGGTGCAAGCATGGGATTACTGCGGAGGCGCTACGAAGATCCCGGTTCCAGTAACTGTAGGTGGGCAAGGTGTCTGGATTACGTCACCAGCAGCTGGCGACACTGTTCCCTGGAACGCGACCTATACAGCAACAGCAACCACAACCTGTGCACAAGGTATTGATACACTAGGACTTTTCGTCGATGATCAGCTGGTGTATACCGTCAGCGGGCCGGAGATGAACACACAGGTGAACCTAGTTCCCGGCAAACATACCACGGCAGTGGAATCGTGGGACAATTGTGGTGGCGTCGGCGTTTCCAAGCTTGTGAACGTTACTGTGAAAGACAGTGGAAACACGTTCAAAGACATTCAGGCTGCACAAAATTGGTTTAGCTGGGCTCAGATAGCTCCTTACTACAATGACTGCGACGCGCCATGCACAGGTGTAAGTTTCTCGATGAAGCAAGGGGCTCGTTACCCTTCGCGGAGCGGGAACGCAACCGAGTGGAACCTGGGGGGGGCGCAGCCATACTCAGACGTACTCTTCGCGAATCACCTCATCGGACCTTTT
>JAABUX010003789.1_pt1 | contig 19717 bp, 13 predicted proteins | sample 5561851 | NCBI WGS metagenome assembly JAABUX01 (sample SAMN10711883, study PRJNA513361) | rock metagenome | isolation source: Antarctica rocks | place: Antarctica: Victoria Land, Richard Nunatak red sandstone | collected 2016-01-03 | reverse complement strand
GGCTAATGCGTCCATGCCCGCCTTGGCGGCAAAGTACGGCCCAAGATACGGCGGCGTTCCACCGGCGGCGCTGCTGCTCGAATTCCAAATCAGCAAGCCGCTATGTTGTTTGCGCATGATGGGCAGCGCGGCGCGATTGATTCGCTGCGTGCTCACGACATTGATGTCGTATTCGCTCGCGATCTGTTCGGGCGTGTAAGCTTCCAATGGGCCGAACGTCATGTGGCCGGCGTTATGCACCACGACATCGAGCCGGCCGACCTGTGTAACAATCTCGCGAACCGCCGCCCTGGCGGAATCTTGCGAGCTCACATCGAGTTCGAGCGTACGAAGATCGACTCCGTGGTCTTTCGCGAATTGTGCGTAGTTCGCCACGACGGACGCGTTGCGCCCGGTCGTCTCGCGCAACGAGGCGCAGATCGTATGTCCGGCTTCGGCTAGCGCTAGCGCCTCGGCGGCGAGCTTTCCGAATCCGCTCGACGCACCGGTTATCAGGACTACTTGCTTCACGAGTTTTTCGTTCTTCGGCATCACGCGAAGCCGCCGTTCACGCGGATGATCTGTCCGTTGATCCAGCCGGCGTCGTTGCCCGCCAGAAAGCTCACAGCCCCGGCGATGTCGCCGACTTGGCCAATGCGTCCGAGCGGCGCCATCTTGCCCATCGAGTCAAGTTGTTCTTCGCTCTTCCCCTTGGTGAAGAGTTCGGTCGCGACCGGTCCGGGCGCAACGGCGTTTACGGTTATCTTGCGTTGGCCCAGTTCGTTTGCAAGCACGCGCGTGAGCCCTTCGACCCCGCACTTCGACGCGATGTACGCGCCGTAGCCAGGGAAGTTTTTCGCAACCACGCTACTCGAAAAAACGATGATGCAACCGCCGTCGATCACGTGGTTCGCGGCCTCGCTCAGCATGAGGTAGGTGCCGCGCAGATTCGTCGCGATCACCTTGTCGAACGCTTCGATGTCACCGTTTGCGATCGGGGCGATCGGCATGATGCCGGCGCAGTTCACAACGGCCGAGACGTCGCCAAATTCCGATTTCGCCTTTGCGAAGAGCGCTTTGACGTCGTCGGGGCGTGAAATATCGGCACCGATCGGCACGGCCTTGCCGCCGGCAGCGCTAATCGCCTTTATCGCTTCTTGCGCCTTGTCCGGATTGCCGGAGTAGTGCACGGCCACGGAATATCCGTCGGCGGCAAGTCGCTCGGCGACGGCTCTTCCAATCCCGCCGGAAGCGCCTGTTACAATCGCTGTTCCCCTCAAAGTGTTGATTCTCCAAAATCGAGCGATAAGCTACGTACGCGTTTGTTGCTTAAAAGCGCGGCGAAAAAGCCGGCCGACACGCCGGGACTAGCATAGCGGCGCGAAACACGGCGTCTGTAAACTAGCGGTTATCATTCCGGCACGGTCTGGCCGGGGACCGTTTCGCGAAGCGCGAACCATCCAAGCAATGGAACTCTCTGCTCGAACCGGACTTCTAGGCACGCTCTTGCGTGAGGCGCGAAAGCAAATCCATCCGGAAACCACCGCCCTCGGCGCCTTTCAACGTCTCACCAGTCGCATCGGAAAACCGGTCACGCAAGAGGAAGTCGCCGAAGCCGCCGACATCACTCGCGTTTGGTACGCGATGCTCGAGCGCGGCGCGCGAATAGATGTCTCAACCGTCCTCCTCGGACGTCTCGCCGACGTCCTGATGTTGAGCAAAGGCGATCGCAGCGCACTTTACGCCGCGGGTGTACCCGGACTGCCGCCCGCATTCGGCGTGCAAGGCGGCGATGCAATCGAGGCGTTCACCTGGGTGCGCCACGCGATGAAACAGCTGTGGTCGTCAACATCGGAGGCCGAAGCGCTAGACGTTGCGACCGACACGCTCGCCGCACGTTTCCCGGATGCGGCCGTCGTCCACGATCGATTCCGCGATGACGACGGCAATTGGCAATTCCCACGCTTCCACGGGCGACCGAATGACGTTGCGCGCGTTACCGCATTCGTCTGCGAGCTCGCGCCCGCGCTCGGCCGAGAGGGCATGGATGCACTGCACCGCTATCCCGAGGTTTGCGAACCGGGCGACACATACGCGTCCGGCGCCGAAGAGTCGTGGCTGATCGCGCGCGTTCGCGAGCAACGCGATGCAGTTTCGTCCGCGTGCGGCCTTGACACGTTGTCATTCTTGCACGGACGGCTCCGGTCGCGCACCGGTTGGGTAGCCGGCATCATCGTTGCCCATGCGCAGCGCATCTATTCCGAAGAAGAACGGCTCGCCGTGGCAACCATCTCAGAGCTCACCTCATTCGCTATTACGCACTGATTGATGGTCCACGAATGGCTCGCAGGACATTCCTGCGCTTCTCCCATTGACCGACGCGTGAAAGAGAGTATCATTGCCAATCGTTGTTTGTGCCCTAACGCAGCCTCGCGTGCGCGAGCCGGGTGTTCTCCAGCGTTAGCTCACTCATCGGCCGCAACTCGGAATTTGTCGGCGAGTTGTTCGGAGGCGACTTCGACCTCTGAGATTACATTGCGCCGGCATGCCTAACAACCGTTTTCTCGAGCGTGTAGACCCGGGGCCGACGCTGGGCGGGTCATGTGTAAATCTCGAGGTCGTCGTCGGTGAGCTGCGGGACCGACAGCACGTCATCGAACGCGATGCCGCCGACGGTGAGCAGTGCAACAGCCTGGTCTGGGGCGAGGGCACGGAAGGTTTGCGCGGTGAGGAGCCGCTGCCGCTGTTGCGAGGCGGAATGTCCTTGCGAGACCGAGGCCGCCTTTGGGAAGAAGATCGTCGGCTGGTCGGAGCGGCCGCTGTTGTAGCTTTCTTTCCAGACGTCGACGTCGCCGAGTTTCCCGGCGACGTACTCCATGGTGCGTTCGGTCGAACGGAATGCGACGACGTTGGTGAAGTTACCGAGAAGAGCTGAGGCCGCGTGTTCGTTTCCGATCGCGGCGATGTACGCTTCGATCGACTGCGAGGCGACGATGCCGATGACACCGAGTGCGCGCGAGGTGTCGAAGAACTGCGCGTCGCCGGCGCTACAGATCTGCTGGTACTCATCGCAGAGGAAGAGGAGCGGCCGGCTCTTGCGCGGTCCGGCGGGGAGCTGCACGCGAGCGTTGACGGCTTGGAAGAAGCGTTCTTTGAGGAAGAGGTAGACGACACTCGCGGCGGCCTTGAAGCGCTCTCGCGGAACGTTGACGACGAACACGCTGCCGTTGAGGACGTCGGCGAGGTTGGCCTGGTCGCCGGCGTCCGTGCAGAATGCATCTTCGAGCTCCGGATCGGCGAACCGCGCGAGGGCGGTTTCGATCGTGCGGTTGACGCCGCTGCGTTCCTTTTCGCTGTACTGCGCGGCGATTGTGGCTTCGTAGTCGATGGCGTTCTTGAGTCGCCGGGCATCGAGACTTGCGTCGGGATCGTCGTCGGCAGCGCGGACTTGGAGCTCGAGGAGCGCATCCCCGGCCGTCGCGATCGCTGCCTTGCGGAAGCGCTCGTCGAAGACGTAGTCATAGAGTCCCTTGAGCGAGTACGCGCCCGGGACGTGGAAGAGGACGGCGAGTGCGGCTTGTGAGCGTGCAACTGCGAGTGAGAGCCAGAAGGCGGAGTCCCCTTCGCCTTGGCCGAGCAGTTTAAAAGCGGCTTCGAGGAAACCGGCGGCCGTGTTCGGCGTGAGGCCGTCGAGCAGATTGAGCCCAAGCTGCCCGACGCCGATGCGTTGGATCGTCTTGCCCGTGAGCTGGGCTGCGTGTGCGGCGGTCGTGTGGAAGTCGCCGCGCACGTCGAAGATAAGGCCACCGCAGTCGAAGTCGAGTGCTTGCACGAGTAGATGGTTGATGACGCGGGTCGTTTTGCCGGTGCCCGTCTCGCCGAAGATCGCGATGTTTTTGGCCGCGTCACGGAGGTTGAGGGTCACGTTCGAGCCGCGTTGCAGTCCGGCCGTGTGGCCAAGTGCAGAGAGCGTCCCGGTCGCTTCACCGATCCAGAGTCCGAAGTCGCCCGGCTCGCTGAGGTCGGGTCCGACGGATGGCGTCGCATCGACGTTTTTGCGCAGCGGCAAGGTTGGTAGCGGCTTGCCGTCGAGTGCGCGCACCAGCGGTCGAAAACCAAAGCCGCCTACGACAGCGGCACCGGCGAGCGTCGCGAGTCCGTGCGAGAGCGGATAGACGAGCGCGGTCGTCGGCACAGCCCCGAGCGCGAACATACCTGCCGTTGGTGTATCTGCGAAGGCATTTCCGTTGAAGACGCCACCGCGTAAGGCGGGGAGCGCGAAGCGGGAGAAGGGCCTCACGACGAGGAGCGCGCCAAGAGCGATGACGACGTAGAGCGCCATTTGGATCGCGAGTGCGACGAGCGCGATGATGTAGACAGCAACGATGACGAGCACGATGCCAAGGCAGCCGGGTGCGAGACCATATTTGATCCGCGGGCGCGACGGCGTTTTGCCACGGACGAGCTGCTGCCGTCCCAGCCAACGCCGGTAACGCAGTCCGCGAACGAGGTTGTTCGGTGGGGTAGTCGTCGTCATCGAGTGATCGTCAGCTCTTGGCTGACGTCTTCCGAGCCGTGACTTTGCGCGACGAGCGGTTTGGTTTCACCGTACCGTTGGTGTCGGCGTCGCTCTTGGTAATGCGCTGGACGTAACGGCGGATGGTTTCTGGCGACGCTTTGAGACCCGCGCTGCGCAGCGCCTCGGTGATCGAGCGGTAATTGTGGCCTTTGGCGTGCGCCTGGGTGATGAGCTCCCGATGCGGCTCGAGGGTCACTTCGAGGACGGATCGACGCGGAACAGGCGTTGCGTCGATGAGGGCGGCGAGCCGGGAGCGAATTTCGGCGTGCAGTGGTTCGTCGGCGAGCATAGTGATAGTCTCCGCGCGCGCAGATAGTTGCGGTTATCGTAGCACGCATGCTATGGTGGTTGCAACGCGAGTAAGTTTGGGGGGGAACCTAGAGGGTGGATAGCCAACTCGTGGCGGCTCCCACCCAGGACTGCGGGGGCTGCGCTCGCATCGCTTGTGCGAAGCTCGCTCCGCCTCGAGAGGAGACGCAATGGGCTTGGTCGAGGATGAATTGAAGCCGCAGCTGCCGCCGACGATAACCTGGATGAGAGCCGGTGTTGGTCCGACGGACGCGCTCCTGTGGGACGCCGCCGGTTTCACTCCAGCTGACGCACGCATCTGGCGACGCCGTGAGTTTGACGTGAACGATATGCGCGCGTGGAGCAACGTGATCCGTGAACTGAACCTCCGCAATGATGTGCCGGACGCCCTTGCCTCGGCGCCGCGCGCGCGCGGCTGGACGCCGAAGAGCATGGGGCGGGACTGGAGCAAGGAACTCTGATGCCAGCCAAGAGCCCGGAACAGCAAGCCGCCTACGACGCTAAGCGCAAACGCTCGGAGCAGTTACTCGTGCGTCTCACGCCGGAGGAAGCCGAGCGCGTGCGTACGGCGGCGGCTTCGTCGGGTTTGTCCGTCACGGCTTTCGTGCTGGCAATTGTCGACGATCGTCCGCCGCCGATGATCGACCTCGCGCAAGTCGCTGAGATGGCGTCCGCCGTTGCAGCGCTCGCCGGCGTCCCCGGGGCGATCCGCGACTTAGAAGCCGACCTGGGCCGCCTCTCGGGCCGACTTTCCCATCTCTTCACGGTCAATTACGCGCGGGCGAGCCTGCATCGCGACGAGATCCATGAGACGTTGTACGCGCTCCAGGACCTCATGCGCCGGATGTTGCCGGAGATCGAGAAGATGGGTGCCGCGGTCGCCGAGCCGCGTGCCGCGATTGCGACCGTCATGCGCGCGATTGCGCGCGAGCTCCAAGCGACGTGATCGCGAATCGCGGGCGCGGCCGCATGGTCGGTGCGTCCAGCTTCGGCGCCGCGATCGACTACATCGTGCGCGAGGGGCCCGAACACGAGCGCGACCACGAGCCGCCGCTGGCGGTGTGGAGCGAGAACGTCGCGACGCTCGAAACAGCGGCGTTGGAGATGGAAGCCGTCGCCTCACAGAGCCGAACGAAGGAGCCGCTCTACCACCTCATCGTGTCGTTCGCGGAGGGTGAGCGCCCGACGTACGAGCAGGCGCGCGCGGCGCTCGCTACGCAGATGCGGCACCTGGGCTTCGAAGGTTTGCAGTACGTCGCGGCGCTGCAAAACGACGGCGTCGGCGGGATGTATCACGTCCACGCGGTGTTCAACCGGGTCGACCCGCTGACGCACGTTGCGCGCGACATTTGGCAAGACCGCGAGAAGATGCGCGCGGCCAGTCGTGAGGCCGAGCTTGAGCAAGGCTGGCGCGTCGTCGACGTTGCCCAGCGCCATAAGCTTTCGCATGGCGCGCGCGACGTTGAATATTATGGGCGCAAGCGCTCCTTCGAACGGACCGTGCGCGAGGACATCGGTCCGGCCGTGCGCGACACCCTGCAGAACGAGAACGCATCGTGGGCTGACGTGCATCGTGTCTGCGCTGAGCACGGCGCCCGGTACGAGGAAGTGCGGACCGGCCGCCATGACGACGTTGTCGGTGGCCGGCTCGTCGGTGCCGAGCGCGGCGAGTATGCGCGCGCTCGGGACCTTGGCGCCGACCTCACGCATCGTAAGCTCATCGAGCAGCTCGGGCCGTTCGAGCACAATCGCGATCGTTCACGCGACGTGAGGCCGCCATTCGCCGAGCGATGCCGGGCCGCCGCGGCCGAGGTCGCGATCTTGCGCAACACGGACGGTGCCCGTGACGGGACCCGTGACGGGCGCGGCACCGATGCGGGCTGGCGCGAAGTGCATGCCGCCTTCGAGCGGCACGGTGTCGAGTACAAGCCGTACCGCACCGGAGCCCGGATCGGCGACCTCGACAGTCCTCAGACGGTCAAGCCCTCCGAAATCGATCGCGATCTCTCCCTGCGAGCGATGACCGCGAGCTTTGGGCCGTACGAGAGCTCGCAGCAGGCACGCGACCGGGCTGCCACGCGCGAGGCTGTGCAGCGCGCAGAGAACCTCGTCGTTGGTGCGCGGCTACTTGAGGATCCAAGCCCGATCGTTGACCGCCTGACGGCGAACAATGCGACCTACACGCTCGGTGTCGTGGAGCGGCTCGTCGGCGAGCGAGTGATGGATGTCGAGCAGCGTCAGGCGATCGTCGAGAAGATCGTCGACGATTCGGTGCAGCTCGTCGACGATCGCGGCAAGACGCGGCTGACGACCCATGACGTCCTTGACGCCGAACGAGCGCTAGCGACCGCGGCTGACGGCCTTGCGTCGCAACGCCGTGACGTCGCGATCGCGCGACAGCCAGATCAACGACACGACGAACAGCAGCAACGCGCGTACGCTTACGCGACTGGCAACGACGCGCGGCTAAAGGTCATTACGGGCGTTCCCGGTGCCGGCAAGACCCGGCTCATCAGCGAGATCGGCGCGGCGTACCAGGACGCCGGTTATAACGTCCGAGCGGTCTCGGTCGCGAACTCCGCTGTCGACGTCTTGCGGCGCGAGACGGACGTGCCGGCGCGCTCCGTCGCTAAAGAGCTTTACGAATGGGGCCAGGATCGCGAACGGCTGACGAATCGCGACCTGCTCATCATCGACGAGGTCTCAACCCTCGGCACCGCCCAGGGGGCCGCGCTGCTGCGCGAGGCGCACGACCGTGGTGCCGTCGTCATCGCTCTGGGCGACGATAAGCAGTTTCAAGCCGTCGCACACGGCAACGCGCTCGAGTTGATGCAACGCGCCGTCGGCGATCGCGGCGTCGACCTTGAGAAGACGCGACGGCAGAGCGAAGCCTGGCAGCGTGAGGCGACGCAGGCCGTGCGCCGCGGCAACGTGCGCGGCGCGATCGACGCGTACCGCGAGCGGGGCTTCGTTCACGAGTCGAGATCACAGGAAGAGGCACGCGCGGCGCTGATCGGCCGTTGGCGCGCGATCGAGAACTCGGGCGTCGAGTGCGGCATCGAGGCGTACACCAACCGTGAGCGGATCGCGATAAATGCGCTCGCGCGCGACGAGTGGCGTGAGATGGGACGGCTCGCCAGCGCCGACGTCGCGCTCGAGACCACCGACGGCAAAACGCCGTTCGCGGTCGGCGACCGCGTCATCATCCGTGAGACGATTCGCGAAGCCGGGTTACACAACGGCTCGGTCGGTGTCGTGCGCGGCATTGACGACGCCACGCTACAGATTCAGCGACGCGACGGCGTCGTCGTGCCGGTCGATACCCGCGAGCACCCCGGCGTCCAGCACGGCTACTGTTCGACGGAATACCGCGAGCAAGGCGCGACACGCTACGCCGAGCTGCAGCTGGTGACCGAGCACGTCAACCAGCGATCTTTGACGGTTGGCATGACGCGGCATACCGACGAGTACGGCATGTTCTATTCACGCGAAGCCGTCGGATCGTACGACGATCTCGTTGCCCTCGGCCTGCGTACGCGGTCCAAAGAATTAGCCAGCGATTATCGCGAGCTCGAACGCACGCAAACGCGTGACGCGCAGCCGACACGCGAGCTCAGCGTCACGGCGTTGCGCTGGGAGCTCGAACCCATCGCGCGCGGTGACGAGAGTGGTTACGGTCGTGACGAACGCAAAGCGGCGTTCGCGATCCTCAACCAACTCGAACGTATGGAGCCGAACGAGCGGGTATCCGTCGCGCGCGACATGCGTCAGACGCTCGCGAATCCGGCGGAGCTGACGACAAAACTTCGCGAAGTGCAAACGCGCGAACGGGAACGGGCCCAATCACGCGAGCGCGACGATCGCGGCTGGAGTCGCTGACATGGCGGAAGTACGGTGTGCGAAGCACGGCGTTTTTTACTATAAGACCGCGACTTGCCCGGGTTGCCTCAACGACGTGCGACGACGGTACGAGGAACTGGCGACTGAACTGGGCGCTCATCGAAGGACGCGGCTTTTTGGAACCGATGCGGTACCGGCTCCGATTTCCATAGAAGCGCTCGCCGTCCTACGGACTGAAGACCCGACTGGCGCCGATTTCGTTCTTGCGGAACTGGAACGCGTGGGCCGCGATTATGAAGAGCGGCAGCGCGAACGCGAAAACATCGTTGCAGGTCTTACCGCCTTAAGCAAAACGCACGGTCGCACGTACCGGATGGGATCACCGGGCTTAACATATGAAGGTCGCTTATTGGGCGCGGTGGACATCGGTGCTAAGCGCTACGCGCAACTGCGGCGACGTTTACTGGATGGCGGCGATACTGTCTGCGTGCCGTGGATCGACGCGTTTGCCGAGCGGGTGGGTCAAGAGATTGTGGTGCAGTGGGTCGATCCGAACAAAGACGATCGTTTTACAGTAAGCACTTGTGACGGTACAATCGATGCCCCGTCGTCCGCTGGGATGAAGCTTTGGAGATAGGTGTAAGTCAGGTCACGTTATGGCAACAGGTGCTGATAAGTCAGCTTGCAAAACGCCGCGTGACTGTCCCCAACCCGTCGGAGGCTGAAAGATGGCTTTGTTGTTTTGCGATAGCTTCGACCATTATGACAATAACCACATCGGTGAGAAGTGGGACGCGGTGGGTTCGATGCAGGTCGGGAACGCTCGTGAGGGCCAGGGCGCAACCAGCACGAACGGCCAATACGGCGTTCTTCAGAAAAACGTCCCAGGGTCTAGCGTATTGGTCGCCGGCGCTGCGTTTAATGCACCTAGCGGGCAGACGAACCGCGGAACGGTCATCCAGTTTGCCAATCCGACCGCGCCAACGTTGGTTCAAGCGCAACTGGTCCTAAACACCGACGGTAGTCTTGCCATTCATACTAATCCGGGCGGCAGCGAGACAATCGTGGGAACAACTGCGAGTGGCTTACTGAAGTTTAACGTGTTCGTGTACCTTGAATTCTACGTCGCATTCTCTTCATCGGGTACAGGCACGGCTAAGGTCGCTCTAAACGGCCAAATCGTCCTTAGCGTAGCAAATCTTACGATTGGAACGTCTGCGAACGCCTCACAAGTAATTTTCGCGGGTACGGATGCAGGAGGGACATTCGATGACGTGTACATCTGCGATGGTACGGGGACGATTAACAATAATTTTCTTGGAGACGTTCGGGTCGCCGTTGCGGCACCTGCGGGCAACGGTCGAGTCGATCAATGGGCGCGCACGGGCGGAACGAGCGCGGGAAACTATACGGCCGTGTCGGAGCTGCCCGTAAATTTGGGTCCGGCACCGGATGACGACACCTCATACGTATCGTCCTCAACGGCTGGACAGATTGATGCATACACGTTGAGCTCGATCGGCACGGTGCCGGCGATCAAAGCCGTACAGCTGGTTGCTTGCGCCCGGAAGGATGATGCGGGTTCACGCGTGTTAGCTCTTGGGTTTGGGAACGGCACGACCGAAAGCTTCAACACTGGCGCGAGCCTCGTGAACAACTACATTTTTCTGACGAGGCCGTTAGACCGCAATCCGTTGACTAATGTGAATTGGGTGCCCGCGGATCTGACGACGGGCCAACTGGCACTCAAGGTAATCTTATAATCATGGCAGACCGTGTAACGCAGGCCGTTCTCGAAGCCGTCGTCGTCGGCAGTCCTAAAGAACGTGTAACGCAGGTCGTTTTGGAAGCACTGGTAGAGGGCAAGCCGAAGGCACGAGTGACACAAACCGTGATCGAAGTTATCGTGCCGCACTCCTAAGGCCGCGATCTGCCAACATTCGGACCACCAGACGCTTGCGCAAGATTGCCTTCGATACACGGGAGCCGTCGTCGAGCAAATCTGCCGTGCGGGCTTGCGCACAAAGTCTCTCAAATATTTGTCTCTGAGAACCTAATCACAAACCGACGATCGTGAAGGGTATTCGCAGCGATGAGTTTGTTCCGAGTGCTGTTGTCGCCGTCAGCACGAGCGTCACATTCCCAATTGCGGTGGCCAGCGATGCGGTACTGAAGTTGAATGTCGACTGCCATTTGCCGGGAGCAATCGAGGCGAGTGTCGTTTGAGTCGAGGTCAACGAAGGACCGAATGAGAGACTCGAAACGTTCGTCGTCGTTATGGCGGATACCGTAATGGGCTGGCCGTTCTTGACAACCGTCGGCTGAACTTGCACGAAGTAGATCTGGGGCGAGGCACTCGTATCTGCATAGTTGTTCGACGGCGCCGCACCGTACGTGAACGTATTTGTTTGGCTGAAGGCCGATGGCAACGGCACCGGCACCGGACTAGCACGTCCAGCGTTAATGCTACTGCTCGACGGAGCGGCCGATGGTACAACAGTCGGCGCCGTCGGGGAGGGTGCAGGAACGGGCGTCGTCGTTGTATCGGTCGGCGGGATGGGAAGCGGGGGCGGGTTAAGCGGCGTCGGAACATGGGGGTTTTGGCGCTGGGGCGGGAGTGTCGCTTCAGCTCGTAAGGTTGGCAAGGCTAATGGCTCCGGCGTTGCCGGAAGCGGAGGAACCGCGAGCCCATTGTGCCCCGGTAACTGCTTGCCAGAATGGATGATTCTCGGCGTTACGGTTACAACGACCTCATTGCGTGCATGCGTAACACCGGTGTCCTGAAAGAACCGCCCAATCAAAGGTAGATCGCCGAGGAACGGAATCTTCTGCGTCGTTCGTGAATCAGAATCTTCGATAAGGCCGCCAACGACGATCGTTTCTCCGTCGTGCAGACCAACGGTCGTCGACGTATCGCGAGTCTGAATATTTGGGACGCCGGCCGCGCTGATCCCGGCAATGGTGTTTACTGATGGGTGAAGCATTACCGTCACGTAGTCGTCGCTATTTACCACGGGCGTGATATCGAGCGTGACGCCGGTTTGGAACGACTGCACCTGCGTTGTGGCCACGGTGCCGGTGCCACCGCCCGTCGTCGTCAGAATATTGACAGTCTGTCCAGCGTGTATCGATGCCGTGCGGCCGGAAAACGTCGTGATACGCGGGTCTTCTAAAATGCGGGCCTTGTTCGTAGTGACAAGGAAGTCGAGTTGCGCTTGGAGGCTGAGCGGTGTACGCGACAATGCCTGTAGACGAAGCGTTTCGGAGCCGGCCCCGCTCGCGGCGCCCGTTGCGGGGGTTTGCTCAGAATACGTCGTGGATAACACGGCCGTCGGGAATTTGAGGCCAAGCTGCTTTTGGGTACCCTCGTCGATCTCGTAGACTTCCGTGTCAAGTTCGACGAGCGGCTCCGGTGTGTCGAGCTCGGCGATCAATGCTTTGGCGCGTGCGAGGCTGTAGGAGCTTCCCGTTAAGATCAATCGTGTCGAGTTCGGATGGACCGTAATTTTCAAGTCTCCGGCAGAGCCGGCCAGTGCCTGCGAAACGCTCTGTGCTATGTCCGCAGCGGTCGTTGACGCCGCGCCGCCTGCTGCAGGTACGGCTGCATGCAGACTCACGACCTCGGAGTCTGACGGGCCGCCTCCTGCGCCTGGTTGGGCGCCCGAGGTGGGCGGACCCGGCGTGGCATCGAGCTGGGCGATAGCGTCGGCGATGCGATACTGCTCGGTCGTCGAGGCTCGCGCAGTGACGGCGTTCAACCCTTTGTCGATCTCGATCTGGACCCCGCGAAACGATCGCCGCAGCAGGTCGGCGACGGACTCAGCGTCGACGTAGTGAAGTCGGTAAATCTCGGTGTACTGCACGCTGCGCGCAGGCCGATCGAGTTCTGCGATCAACGCCTTTGCGGCCGTCTCTTCGTCCGGCGGTCCCGAAAAGACGATTTGCGACCCGGAGATGCCAACTCGGAGGCTGCGTTGCGAACGTGCGACCGCCCGGGCGATAGCCCGCACGTCCGCCTGCGTGACGCTGACCGCTTGGGGGGCGTACTCGGGTCGAGGCGTTGGCGAGGGCGGCGGTGTGTCGATCGTCGCAAAGATCGCCTTAATCTGCGCTAAGTCTTGTTGGCTTGCGGAGATCACGATCGTGCGGTTCGGAGCCAAGGCGAACCGGGCGTGTGTAAAGATCGGACGCACTCGGCCAATGGCGTCTTGCGGTTTTACGCTGTGCAACTGGACCGTGTCCACGATCGGCTGGGTAGGATTGCGGACATCGATACCGGTCGCGATCGTCCGCATTGCGGTGACGTCGTCGGGCCGGGCAATGACGATGACGGCATTTGCGCCAGATTCAACGCTTATGCGGGCGTGAGGATACAGGGTGCGCAGAAGTCGCGCGCCGCGCTGAGCCTCGGTCACCGTAAAGGTGATGATCGCAGGAGGGTACGGAGTGGCAGTCGCCTGAGGAGGCGCAGCTGCGGCGCGAGCCGTGCAGCTTAAAGCGAACAGCAGGGCTGCAGCCGGCAGCAGACACGCAAGACGAGCGGTGTCTCGGAGAACCAAGCCAACATTAATGCACATAACACGTAAGGCGATCGGAGCCTTGTGCGAAGAACTCTCGACATCGGTCGCTAAACCCTTCGTCGGCTATCTACTGCTGCTTGCCGGCGGCCTATCACGCGCCGGCAGCGTGCCCGCATTCGTAGTAAGAGCAGCTAACAGCAATAGGAACGATTATCGGTAAAAGCACTGCGTCATTGCGACATTTTTGAAGGGATGTGCAATGCTCGAGCAATAACAACTCCCTCATTCAATTTCGTTTCCGACTCGTAGGTGATCGGTTTGTATTTTCATGCAATCTAGCCTGCTACTGCTTTGTCATGGTTCTGCGCTCGGACGTCGCTTGCGATCGATGGTTGCGTCATTTAGCGCGCTCCTTATCATCAACGGCGGCATAATCGCTCCGGCCCAGGCGCAAACAACACGCGTGCAGCCACATGCTCCGCCCATTGCGGTCCCACGCACAGTACCGAAGCCAGTGGCCACAACGGTACCAGCGCCCAGCCCAGGCCTCTTTGTGCGTCACGATGAGCCTGCCGGCCGCACCTCCCAGCTTGATTCGTCTGGTGCGCCGGCTCGGTTTCGGGGTGTCTCCGATGCATCGGTAATTTTAAACGCCGTACCACTCGGCGTTCCGCTCGCGACGTTGCGATCGCTGGGACGCCCATGGTACGTGGCCCGACAATCGGGTGACACGTATTGGACGTATTCGGTCGACGAAGGCCGTGGTTGGGTCACGTACACCGTCCGTGACGGGCGCATCACCTCGACGCAAGTATTCGGAGCGCCTCACGCGGACACGATCCTCCGCTTTGGATTCGCCACCCTTAATCGTCAGAATGCGCTGATTACGCCGCATCGGCCGAGCGCAATGCACGAGACGTTGCTTGAGAACCAGCGACTTCCAAACGGCGAGCGCCAGTTTATCGGGCGCGATCAGTACGGGGTGCTGACGCGAGTGGTGCGAACGCTGGGCGACACGACACTGCCTCTGTTCGTACGCTGGTACGAACAGAGTGGCTGGTCGCCCGATCGAGCCGTGCCAAGCAGCGCGTACGGCACGCGCGGTGAACGAGCCTACATCGCGCACATGGCGTCACCTGCCTTCCGTTGCAGCGGCGGGAACGTCTGGAAACCCGGAACCGCAACGCCTATGACGTACGGCGGCGTTCAGATCCACCGCGTCGCCCTTCAGTGCGGGCGAACGAATTATCGCTCGACGATCTATCTCTCCGCCAGTGATCGTGTGCCACACGGCTTCGACGAAGACCCGATCGCACAACGTATGCTCTTCGGTTCAACATCGTCACCCATTGCTGCACCACTCGCTAGCGCCCAACGCCCCGGAACTGCAGCAGCGGCATCATTGCCGGGAACGACAACCGGTCAAGTCGGCAAGCTCTGGTTCACGACGCCGAACGGACGCCGATGTAATCCGAACGTCGTCAATGATTGCGACATACTCCTGGGCTACGTCGACGACCCTGCGCACCCGCTTCAGTCAATAACGATCTCAAATGGGAACGGCCCGCAGACACTCGCTGTCCCAGTCTCGCATTTGTCGACGACTCGCTCGACCACGATCCGTATCCCTGCCCAAACGTCGATGCCGTGTAGCTTCGGCAACAACTCCGGCAAATGTCCCTCTCCCAGCGCAGGTGCGAACCCGTGTCCTACCGCGTCCGGCAACTACGGAACGTACTCGGTTACGACCGGCACCATGTGCCAGAGCGAGCCCTCCGACCCGTCACAGCAGCCTCGGGATCGCTCAGCGCACGACTGCGGCGGCGGTCCCGTCGACTTCGTCAGTGGCAAGCTGTGGTTTGCTCAACCCGACTTTGCGCTCTCAGGGCCCTTTGGGTTATCGGTCTCACACCGCTACGACAGCAATTTTGCGCAATACCAAGGAGATCTCGGTATCGGTTGGCGGGAGAGCTACGGCGCGTACCTCGACCTGTCGGGCATCGCCACGTTCGGAAACGTCGTCTACCATACCGCGAATTGCAGCTCCGTCACTTTTCCGGCCTATGGTTCGACCGGCAAAGCATACGACCAGTATTCCGGCGACCATCTGATCGCAAATACGGACGGCACCTTTACCATCACGATGTGGGACGCAAGCGTCCAACGCTTCGATGCTCAGGGCCGCCTGTCGTCGGTCGCCGATCGCATCGGCAACGTTCAAACGATCGCCCGGGATGCGACTGGTCGTATCTCGACGGTCACCGACAGTCTGGGACGGACGCTCGTCTACGCGTATGACACGAAGAACCGTATCTTATCCGTAACGAGCAACCCGACGGGCGCCAGCGTAACCTTCACCTATGATTCCGGCACGAATTGCTTCACGGGAGACCTTTGCTCGGCAAAGCAAGGTGACGGCGCCACCTGGCACTATCAGTACTACGATTCCACGCAATTCGGCGGCAACCATCTACTCGAATACGTCATCGATCCACTCAATCATATTTCCGAATACAACAAGTACCAGCTTATCGACTATGGCGATGGCAACGCACACTACCGTGTAACGCATCAGGAACAGCAGGCCGGACTCAACGCCTTCGACGTTACGTATGCGCTGAACGGGACGACGGGAACGACGACCGTTAGCGACGCCCTGGGAGCGAATCACGCGACGACGTACACCTGGGACGAACTGCTGCAAGAACCGCTTACAATTAGCGGCTACCAATGCCATTGTGGTGGCAATCAGTTATCTTATACCTACGATCAGTTCGGTCGCCGGCTCACGTCCATTGAGGGTACCGATGTCACGCGCTCTCAAATGTATTACGGCAGAGACGTCGTGTTTACGAGCCCGGACGGCACGACAACGTACAGCAGCATTGCCTATCCCGGGGCCACGGAAATTGACGAGCCGAACATTCGGACATCCAATGGCGACCTAACGCGAAAGGTTGGTTATTCCTACTATCCGATCGGCGATAGCCGCCAAGATCTGCCGGCGACCAGCACTGAGCCGTCGGTCGATACGGCGGGCAACGCGGTCACGACGAGCTACACGTATTCGACGACGGGTCTGCTCACGAAAGTCGCCCGTCAAGGATATGTCGCGGGCATTTCGGCCACGCACAGTATCTCGTTCATCTACGACACAAAAGGACGCATGCAGAGCCGCACCGGGCCCCGCACGGACGTCATCCAGACGACGAAATACGCATACTATCCTGACACGGACACAGACCTAGCGCGCCGTGGTCAGCTCGATACTGTCACCGACGCGTTAAGCCACGTCACGACGTATGCGAATGGTCCCTCGCCTTACGGCAGCTATACGGTGTTCGGCGGAGCCGGCAGCGTTACGGATGCCAACGGCGTTCTGACGGAACGCGGGTATGATAAACGCGGCCGGCTCCTCACCTCGCAGATGATGGGCGTCACGGGAGACACGGCCAATCTCCTAACGACGCTCTCGTACGACGGCGATGGAAATCTACAGAAGCTCGGGCTGCCGCTGGGCAATGCCGTTCGCGTCCTACACGATGGCGCGAACAATGTAACCAACGCCATTTTGCTCGATGCGTCGGGTTATGCGCACGATCAAGCCGTCGTCGGGTACGACGTCATGAGTCAGCGCAAGGCGACGACGTATCAATCGTGTCCAACACCCGCTGCCACGTGTGCCAGCTGGTCGACGCAATACAGCGATACGGAGAACAGTACAAGCGTCGGCAACCCGGCCACGACGACGTTCACCGACGGAGCGACAAGCACGCGAACGTGGGACAAATATGGCGATCCCACGGGGGTGCAGAGTGCCGACGCCACCTTCTCCGTGTCGACGGGTCTCGGGTACGACGGCGCGCACGACCTTGCGAGTCTCCAGCTCAATAGTACCGGATACGACTCGGCGACGCTCGTGTACGATCTGCAGCACAATCTCGCGGCCTATACACCGAGCAACTCGAATACGACGGTCTATGCCTACGACGACTTTGGCAATCTGACGAGCGAAAGCTCCCCAATCTCCGGGACGACGACGTATGGCTACGATGCTGCAAGGAACGTCATCCGACGAACCGACGCGAATGGATCCGTCACGACGTACACGTACGACGCCCTCGATCGTCCGCTTACCTCCAGTTCGGCTCAGTCCGGGAAGTCGACGGAGTCCGTTGCATGGACCTACGATAGTACGACGTCGGGAAGTTTTGGAATCGGCCGACTTGCAAAGATGACCGACCCGTCCGGCTCAACGACGTACACGTACGAACGTCGCGGAAAGCCTGCATCGGTGACCAGGGTCATTGGTTCGGCGACGTACGGGACGACGTACGCGTACGACGGCAACGGTAATCGCCGTACCGTAACACTTCCATCTGCGCGGACGCTCACATACACCTACGACTATGCGGATCGGCCGGCGTCCGTGAAGTCCAGTACGACGACGTACGTTAGTGCAGCAACGTACCTCCCCTTCGGGCCCCTGACCTCGCTTTCGTTCGGCAATGGAACCACGCAGACGCGCTCTTACTCGAAGCGCTATCTGCCGGCCGAAATCAAGCTTGTAAACGGCACGGCGACGCTCTCCGACGTGAGCTATACGGAGAATGGCCCAGGCTACATCACGGCAGCGACCGACAATCTAAACGCAGCGTATACTCGGCGGTATAGCTATGGCGGCAACGCGGGCAACATGCTCACCGAAGCGGACACCGGCTCTACGCTGTGGACGATTGCTCAGTACACCGATACCTACGCCGACAATCTCGGGTCGCAAAATATCCCACATCACAACTATGGTTTTACGTACGACAGTAACCCACAACTGATGTCGGTATTCAATTCCGATACCAATTCGTCGTACGCGGTTGCTCACGATCCTGTGGGCAATCAAACGGCCTTCGGTACCCACACATACTCGTATACGTCGAGGGGACTGCTAGGATCAGGCGATGGCATCGCCTATGCGTACGATGGCTTCGGCCAACGCGTGTCGTCAACGCTTTCAAGTCAGACGCGCGAATCGCTGTATGATATAGACCGCCATCTGCAGTCGGAGTCGGCGCTGTCGTCAACCTCGATCGCCTACGACTACATCTGGTTTGGTTCGCTTCCGGTCGCACAAGAGGACGTCGGCGGCTCAACGCATTGGACGGCGACGGATGCCCTTGGCGCACCGTTTCTGCAGACGACTGCAACGGGGGCACTCTATTGGCAGGCGGATTACGAGCCGTTTGGTGGCGTCTACTCGCTGCGCACGTCGGACGTCCACCAGCCGTTGCGCTATCCAGGCCAAGAAGCCGAAGAGTTCAATCTAACTGACGGTCCCAATGGCCACGGACTGCTGTTTTACAACGGTGCGCGTTGGTATCAACCATCGGTCGCGCGGTACACGCAACCTGACCCTGTTGGTTTCGAAGCGAATGCCTTCAACCTCTACGCTTATGCGTTTAATAACCCGGTAGCCTATAACGATCCGTCCGGAACAACGGCAATCCCATTGCTTCCCGGCGCCGTCGGTATCGGGGTGTTTGCGCCTGAGGCGGCCGTCGCCGTCGCAGCCGTTGTGATTGGCGCCGGAATTGTGGTCGCGGCCGGTGTTGGACTGGGAGACCTCGCTTATGACGCCTATCATTCAGGGGCGGGGCAAAGAGCGCTCGGTAATGGCGGCGCCGTATCGCAGGGCGCGCCGGGAGCTACTGCGCCGTCGGATGCGTCCCGGGCGACGACTTCAATGCCGCCGCCACCTGATGATTGCGGGCCAAGTGGTCAGGGCGGCCAGCCGCACAGCGAAGATCAACCGAGTGATAGGTCAGGTCTTGGCGACTTAACGAATGACGAGGTCGCCCGAATTCAAAACGTTGTTGATCGAGCTGGACGGCCGCTCGACGTGGTCGGTTCCGCAGCTCGGGGAACTCGGGCCGCTGGAAGTGACATTGACTACACAACTGTCAACGCCAACCACGGGAACTATGCTGATGTGTTAGAGGACCTGCCCGAAATTGATACAGATCATTGGCTACTGAGAGGGAATGCAGATCCGAGTGACGGGCCTGCCATACGGTTCGAGCCTGGCAACTTACCTCTCTTTATACCGGGGCATTAGTGAAACTACACCGGTTTTGGTTCACCTTCTTAATAGACAAGATATCGCCGCTTGGTTATGGCGTCACCGCATACACTCAAGACGATGCTGAGAACATCTTGCGTTCGACGGTGTTCGCCGGGCGAGCCTACCCGGTGATCAAGAGTGTTACGCCAGACATTGACGTCACAACGCTCGACCCAAACCATGTAAGGCCAAATATGGAGACTCCCAATTGGCGGGGCGTTTGGTATCCACGAGGTTTCCATTTCGTGAACTAGTGTGCTGAGTCATGAGTTCGCGCGGTTATGCTTAGACAATTTGGCGAAAATCGAGTCCGCCGTAGCCGTCCAGACAAACGGCTTTGCCTGCTCGTTATGATGCTTGAGATATTCTCGGATC
>JAABUX010003788.1_pt1 | contig 19720 bp, 29 predicted proteins | sample 5561851 | NCBI WGS metagenome assembly JAABUX01 (sample SAMN10711883, study PRJNA513361) | rock metagenome | isolation source: Antarctica rocks | place: Antarctica: Victoria Land, Richard Nunatak red sandstone | collected 2016-01-03 | reverse complement strand
GCTGCGTCCGACCCCCTTGGCTATAGCGGTTATAGTAATCGGCCAAGTGGGTGCCGCCGCTCGACGAGTTGGGCGCGTCACCGGGATTATAGGCACCGTTCGTCGCAACGAACTTCTGCATTCCACCGATGCCGCCGAGGTGCGCCACCGCTGTCAGGCCATCCATGTTGAACTTGTCGGCCCCGGGCGTCTCATAGATCGCCTGATGGATGTCTCCCACATGCACGGCCATCGCCGCCCGCTGAGCATCGGAACTATTGAGGAACTGCTGATAGGTCTGCACCTCCGGGTGCCCGGGGATAGTGAACTGGCCTTTCCACTGGTTGCCGTTTGGGTTCTCCCCCTTTGCAGGCTGGTACATGCCAAGATCGGTCAGTCGGCCGGTGCCGAACTGAAATAGACCGCTGTAGCCCTGAGAATTGACGGCGCCGGGCTTGCCGCCAGACTCAGACTGCTCCAAGCCCGGCGGTGCGCCGTCCCCGTTGGGGCTAGCCTGCTGTGCTGAACCAGACCCACCCCACTGCGGCAGGCCCGCCGAATACTGCATGATGGCCAGCTTGCTCGCGGCCGTCTGCGTGTCCATCGTGGACAGCGTGCCGGCCGCGCCCTGACCCGACGCGCCGAGGGATACCGCTGTGCCGAGCGCGCCAGGGTCGCGTGCCGTCAACCCGGCGGCTACGCTCCGCAGCGTCGCGCGGTCCGCCAAGTCCTGCGTGCCGGACGCGGCGACGTTCTGTAGCGCGTTCGTGCGTGCCGCGTCCTGCGCGATGGCCTGCGGGTCGAACAGCGCGTTGGACTTGGAGAAGTCGGGAAGCTGGACGGCACCCACGGATGCCATCAGGCCGCCTTCCCGTGCTGCTGGGCCGTCAGCCGCTCCAGCCAAGCCTGCAGGGCGTCGGAGCGCACCAGCGCACGGCGCCCGATATGGAAGACCTCCGGGCCATCGCCAGCCTTGATGCGCTTGTCGAGGAAGCGACGGGTGATGCGCACACGAGCCGCAGCTTCATCTTTCGTCAGAACCTCGAAATCCATACGACACCTGTCAAGACAGCGTGCAACGAAGAATGGTGCAACGAGGAGGTTCGTTCAAGCTTGTTCTTGCAGGTTCTTGGAGATGTGGTTCCTAGTGCAGTGGTGTGTCTCACACACCCTCACTCACACTCTCTCTTTATTTGTTGCTTGCTTGCTGGCGATTGCTTTGTCATGCCGAACGAAGCGCAGCTACCCGACCGGGCTGGGCGCCACTTTCGAGGTGATCGAGAAGCTGATCGCCGGTAACGAGCGCGCCATGCTCGCCTGGGATAGGGCAGTGCGTGGGGAGCATGGAGGTGCGCGGGAGGGAGCAGGGCGAAAGCCGACGGTTGCAGCGGATGTGCCAGCGCATGATCCTGATACTGGAGAAATCAAGGCGCACATTGTAAGCCTTGAAAACAAGCCGGAGCGCGTGCGGTCTACTGATTACGGCAACTCTGCCCAAGCCGGCCTCCGCCGCCTGGAGAAAGCCGCCAGTGCCGGCGACGGCAACGCCGCCGACCTGCTGCGCCGAGTGATGGACCTCAACGACGCCATGACGGTCATCCAATCCTAACGCGAGACATCAGACCGGATCACAACGCCCTCGCCTTGGGCCAACTGCTTCGCGCGTGTAATTGCCTCGGGCGTCAGACTGCGGCAGGCAGCGGCTTGGTCGCGGTCAAAGGCGCTGGCGGCTTCGGTCGTGGCCTCGGCAGCAACCTGCATGATGCGGTCTGCTACCGGCGGCGCGCGTCGTCTCGCGTCCGCCTCAAAATTGAACAGCGCTGTCATCGAGCCGTCCATGTCGATATAGCCACATCGCTGGGCCAGAAGACCATTGCGGCTGTCGGCACGGATGCGCGCATAGAACGGGGCCTCAATAAAGGTTGTCCGGGGCGGCCCACCGCTCTGCGTTTGTGCATAGGCACCAATTGGGCCCGCCAAAGCCGTCACCAGTGCTATCCCCAAAAGTCCTTGGCTTCGCATCGCACGCTCCTTTTGCTGCAGCAAAATTATGCCTACACCGTCCTGCATTGCCACTCGGTGGCAGAATGACCCACGGCTTTCGCCCTCACGCCGTCAACCGCTCTATCCAAACTCCCCACCAACCCGATCGGCAATATCCCGCAGCCGCGCCAGTCCATCAGCACCAGGCGCCCGCCACCCGGACAGCTTGTTGAGAAAGACGCTCTCGTTCGGTGTGACACCGGGGTGAACGGACAGGGCAAGCGCCGTGCGCTGCCAGTCATGCGGCACGGTGCCGGTGTCGGCAGCGCGGCCAGGCGGCAACAGCGCCGACCAGGACAGCCCCTTGCGTTCCAGCAGGCCCGTCGCGTCCAAGGCGGCTTGCGCACGGCGTTCGGGGCTGGGATCACCCAGGTGGAGCAGGTGTCCCAGCAGGCGCTTCCGGTCGGTGTGGCGCAACCGGACGGCGGCGGTTTCGATGAACATGGCAGACGGCTCCATTCGTTGCGTTATCATTCTGTGGCGATTTTGTAGAACCCCGCGGGCTTGGCCCAGGCCCGGCGCATTACAGCCCGGCATCACAGGCCGCCTGCAGCTCCCGCATCAACTGCATCAGGTTCGCCAGATCGACCCGTGCCACGCCCCGCAACGCCGCCCGTGCCCGAGCAGCGGCATCCCGCTGGCCGTGGCGCCGCCGTGCAGCCTTGCTGCGGGCCAGGCCCTCCGCCGTCCGAGGACCGGTGCTAGCGCCACCGTGCATCCTACAGCGCCCGTTCGGCATCGCCGGAGATCGGCAGGCTAGGCCAGTGCGCTTACAACAGGTTCCGCATCGAGGGGCTGACCTGGCCGCCACCAATGGCGAGGGACGGGTCGGCGCTGCAAGAGGTTCATTGCTCATTTTCGACGCCCACCCCTATGAGAAACGACCGGGACCGCTGGAGCACCCCCCGGTGTAACGTTGCCGGCGACGACCGCCTGTCCGCCATCGTTGACCGTCGTGTGCTGCACCACCACGACCTGCCGATTGCCGTTCCGCAGCCTGTCCAGCACCGCCATGCCCTGCGCAAAGGCAGACATCACCCGGGCACCGACCGCGGCGGATCGCTGGGCATCCAGGAGCGCGCCGGGGTTCAGCGTTGGAGCAGCCTGGTGCCGGTGCAGGTCGCGTGCCGCCGCGGTGAACAGGCTCATGCCGACCTGATGTGCGGCAGCAAGCTGATGTGCCAGCATCCGCTCCCCGCCGTTCGCCGCGCCGACATCCGCCGCCAGCTCGACCGCCATGTTCAGCACGTCGGCGTTCTGCGCCAAACGCAGGCGATCCAGGCTGGCATCGGCGGCCAGAACTGGAGAAGGCGCAGTCACCACCCGCTCCAGTTCCCGAGTGCGCCAAGGGTGATCGCCGTTCTCTGGCGGTGCGGTTTCTCCGCCCTGGCCCTGCTGCAGACGAGGCAAACCGCGAGCCATCGGGTCGCGCAATGCCGTGGCCAACGCTTCGAGACCGCTGGCTTCTGCAATGGCCTGCGCAGCCCAGACCGTACAAGACCCCACTGCTGATGCCCGCTTCGCCGCAGCCAGGCAGTCGAAAATCTCGGCATCACCTGCAGTCAGGCCGGCGAGGTCCGGAGGTGCGAGAACGTCAAGGACAGGCTCGACAACCTCGACCACGGCAGCGGGCGCACTCAGGACGACGGGCACGTCAACCACCTGGTCGGCGGCATCCGGGCCGTGCTCGACCAGCCAGGTGATGCGAGCAGCACCAGCATCCGGCACAACCTGCGCCGGCGGGCGTCTGCGCTTAGACATGACCGCCTCCCGCCACGACCAGATCAGGTATCATCGCCTTAGCTCCATGTCCGGCGCCGCAGCCGGCGCGCGGTGAGCTGCCCAGGGTGGCGCAGCGCAGGCCTGGACAAGCACGTAGCCGCGTCCCCGCGGATCGGCGCAATGGGCCAGCCGGTGCCCGAAGCCGCCATGCCGGTGCTGCCGCCCGCAATAGGGGCACAGCAGCGCGGTGCCGCCACCCGGCTCAGGGTAAGCCGCAACCTCCGGGTGCAGCGCCGGCACGTCACAGGACAGGTAGGGCACTTGGGCAAGCTCCAGTTCGGGGCGTGCGGGCGCGTGATCGGCTGGCAGGACATCGCCCGAGGACAGGTTGACGGTGGACGCGCCCAGGCCACCGGGCCACGTAAATCCAGCGTATTTACGTGGTGACGCCGCCAGGTTGGCCAGGTCGCAGACCTCCATCCCGACGTGCGTGTCCGCCGAGTCCCAGCCGTCCGCTTCATCCAACGGAGGGCGGTCCCATGCGGGATGCCCAGGCGGCGGTTCATCGTCAGCAGCGGGCGGCGATGGAGGGGGCGGGCGAGGTGCCGGCGGCGGGTCCGGGTCCGGCGGATCAGGCGGGGTGACGTCACCCACCTTGCACCATGCCAGCTTACCCAACCGTGCCGTCAGGAAAGCAGCGGGATCGGGACAGAGCAGGGGATCGGCCGCCGCCTTGGCCGGCTTCTGCCCGGCTCCAGCCACTTGATAGGCGACCTCGACCAGACTGGCCTCATCCCGCCGAGGAGTCCGTCTTTTCCGTATAGAGATACTATTATACGGAAAAGACGGACTCCTCCGCATCGCCAGGTCTGCTGCATTGTGGCTTGGCCAGAGGTTCGGATAGGCCGTCCAGGCATGCCGGGCATTCACGAACACCACCCCGCCCTCTGCCAGCATCAGGTCGGCCGGCTCCGGTTCCAGGTCCGCCGCATCCAAGGTGCCAGCCAGCGGCATGGGCAGCGGCACATCGACCAGCGCCAGGACGTGCACGGGGTTGGACGCGGTCCGCCTGACACCCCGCCCGCGGCCGATAATCTGCACTACCTGGCCCTCCGCCACCTGCCAGCGGATCGCCTCCACGATGGGGTCCGGGTGCCGATCGGCGTCGGTCTGGACGGCGGACCCGTCCGCCATCTCCCGCACGGCGTCGCCGCGCTCATACCAGCCGGCCAGCGCCGCCACCGCTTGCCCGGTCAGGGCTTCCGCAATGCGCTCCACGCCGGCCGGGCTGGGCATGGTGCGGCCGATGACGACGACGGCCGCCACGTCCCGCCATTCGTCGCGGCCAGCGACGGCGTTGTGGTGCGCCAGCGTCAAGTTGCCGGGCAGCTCCCCGAGATCGAGCAGAGCTTCCTTGACCGATTTCTGCGCTACGACCAGCACGGACCCGGGCGCCCACTGCCTGGCTTCACGCACCAGCACAGCGCGCATGTCCCGCAGGCGGTTCAGGCGGCGCTGCGCCATCTTCGGATCGTTCTTGGCCGCCTCCTCCCCCAGCGGCTCCAGCATCGACTTCGCGTAAGCCTTGTCGGTGACCTGGTGGATGTGCTGGTGCGGCATGGTCGCTTTCACGTCGGCCACCAACTCGGCGTCGGGCCAGAACGGGCGCACCAGCTCGACCGGCAGTAGGGCGTCCAGCAGCAGCGTCGGCACCTGCCAGCCCTCCGCCACCTCCCGCCTGCCCTTGAGGCGCAGCACCCGCGTCTGGCCATCCCGGGTCCGCTCCACGTCCAGCGACATCCAGCCCGAGGCGTCCGGCCCGCCCGGCGCCAGCAGCACCCGTGCCGCGGTCCAGGCCATTGCGCAGCGCGCCACGGTGCGGTTGCTGTCCAGCGCTTCCATCGCCTCCCGGCGTTCGGCGCGGCCCAGCCCCGGGTGCAGGCCATCAAGCTTGCGCGACCATTCGAGGGTGAAACCTTCGGCGGCGCTGGCGGCCGTCAGCTTGCTGGACCCAAACGCCGCGCGCTGCACCGGGCCGTCCGGCATGGCCGCCAGCACTTCGACAAGCTGGCCGCGCAGGTCGCGCAGCCGGTCCCGGCTGGCCAGCGTCAGGCTCCCCAGATCCTCGGATGCCAACTCGTCCAGCGTCAGCGTGATATGCCGGCCTTCGGCGCCGACCAGCCCTGTGCGCCAGGCCGCTTCGTCCACCACCAGCGCCGCGACCTCGCCCACCGCCTTGGGCCGCGCGTGGAACAGGCTGGAGTGCGCCACCAGCCACAGGTCGGCCCGCACCTGCCGCTGCGCCTGGTAGCTGCAGGTGTCGAACAGGGGGCATTTCACCATCGCCCGCTTGCCGTCGCCGCCTTTGATCGAGCGCTTGCAGGCGGCCGTCTCCGCCGACAGCCCCACCGCCTGCACGTCGCTGACCCGCTCCAGGTCCCTGCACATCCGCAGCTTGGCCGAGTCCGGTATGTCCGGATCGGCATAGCCTGGCGCGGCCGGGTCCAGCGCGCCCCGGCCGCGCCACACGGCCACCCGTAGCCCGGCCGCCTGGACCGCCGGCAGCGCCTGCCAGGCTGCTGCCTGCTGCTCTCCAAGCGCATGATCGGGGACCGCTATGACGATGTTGCGTGTGTCGCCACGCTCCCGCATGGCGATCAAGCCGCTAGCCGCTTCCTCCCGTGCCGCATGGCTCTTGCCGACCCCAACATCCACCCGGACGCCATGCGTGAAGGTGACGGGCGGGGCCGGCTGGACTGGCACGCCCAGCGCGTCCGCCCAATCGTCGGCATTCGTGGGCACAGGATCAGCGTCGGCCGGCTCCGGCGGTGGCGTGTCGTCATCTTCAGCCAGCGGTCTGGCCTTCCGGTCCCGCTCGACCTGCGCCTCTGACAGCCGGTCCACTCGGGCGAAGAACGCGCCCACCGCCGCTGCAACCTGCCGCTCCGCGTCCGCCAGCGGCACCCGGTCCACCGCGGCGCAGGCCGGCTCCAGCGCCGCCTGGATGCGCTCCCGCACGACCTCAACGCCGCCGGCAAGGATCACATCGGCCAGATCGCTCTTGTCCCGTCGCCGAGCCTCCCAGGGCGTCGCCACAACCAGGTCGATGCCGGCACCGCGCCAGGCGGTCACCGCCTTGCGGAGCGCCTTGGCGGCCCCTCCCTGCTTGGCGTCATGGGCAACAGGGTTGTCGTCGGACACCACCACCACGCGCCGTCCTGCAGGCGGCTGCAGCTTGCCGATGGCGCCCAGCGCGATCCAGGTCTCATGCCCCGTGCTGGCCCATACGGCGAGGCCAGTCTCCGGCCCCTCGACCAGCAACAGCGGTCCGGCTCGATCCCCAGGCAGGCGCACCGCTGCGCCATCGCCCACGCCGTTGGTGATCTTGACCGCCCGCAGATTGCGCGCCTGCAGCTCGTCGGCACCGACCTTGCCGCCGTCCTGCCCCAGGTGGACGCGCTGCACCGCCTGAACCGTGCCGTCCGCCGTCGTGGCGACGGCCACCAGGGCGCGATAGACCGGGTGCCAGCGGATCGCATCAGGCCAGCCAGCCGGCGGCCGGGGGATGCCGCGCGCCTGCCGCAGGTAATAATCGGCCGGGGTGCCGGCAGCGGCTGGAACGGACACGGCGGCGATGCGCTGGGCGGTGGCGATGCGCTCCGCCAGTGCCGCAGCGGCTTCGGCATCCTCGGCCGGGTCCGGTGGGGGCGGTGCCGGGCGGGGACGGGGCTGGTATGAAGCGTCGTCGTCCGCCTCCAGGCCCGTCCAGTGCCGTGCCCAGGCCAGGGCCTCCGGGAACTTGCAGCCATGGACGTGCTGGATCAGGCCAAGAAGGTCGCTGCCCTCGTCGCCTTCATGGCTGAACCACAGGCCCCGCTTCGGGCCGCGGACTTCCAGGGACAGGCTGCCCTTGCCGCCCCAACGCAGCGTGTTCCTGGAGCTGTGCGCCTTGCTGGGCACGCCGAGCAGGGCTTCCGCGACGCCAGCCGCATCCGCGCACAGGGCGGCGCGCAGCTCCAGGAGGTTGTCGTCGCCGTCCCTCACCGAAGTCCCCGCGCCGTCAGCTCGGCCGCGATCTGCGCCAGCTTTGCCGCCTGCCCCGGCGTCAGCCCCTTGCGCCGGGTGGACAGGGATAGGCAGAAATCCGCCTCCCAGTCGGATAGCGCCGGCAGGTGGCGCAGGCACTGGCTCAGGCTGGCCTGCCATGCCGCGCCAGGTCCAGCTCCGCCCGAGGCGCCAGCGCGCTCCGCTTGGTGTCCGCCGTCCGCGATCAAGTCATCCCAGGACAAGCCACAGGCCCGCAGCAGCCGCGACGCCAGCAACCCAGCGGCGGCGCGTTCGCCGTCGTGGTCGGACCCCAGCCGGCCCAGAATGCCAACCAGGCGGTGGCGTTCAGCCGAGGACAGGGCGGGCGTGTTCGTCATGGACGAGGAAGCCGCCGCGGGCTGGTCGCCGGTGCAACCTGGTTCCGCCTCTCCAGGACGAAACCTGGCGTCATTGCATCTTGCCCCGGTCCAGCGACGGGTGCGGAGAACCTAGGGGCGGCTGCATCACCAGCCCCTCAGACCCCGTGCCCCACCGCTCCGCCGCTGCCTTCCACACCGGAATGTTGGCCGAGATGCACTCGACCATCACGACCCGCCGATGAACGGCAGTCAGGGCGAGGACGTGTTCGTAGTGCTCGGGCCTGCCCGCCCCGCCGTGGATGACGATGAACCGCGCCCAGCGCAGAACCCGTGGCGCGAGGAACCAGGTGTCTGGGCCGTCCGGCGTCGCGTAATCATCGTCCCCGAGCAGCGCCAGGGCCGGCAGACGCGACATCGCCGCCCACTGCTTGAATAGCCGTGCTGACGAGGTTCGGTGCACCTCCAAATGGGCGATCTGCCCACGGTAGAGGGCCTGCAGCAGGGGGACACGGTGACCGGCACCTGCCACCTGCATTTTGGCAATTGCCGCCGGGATGTCGGACCAGGCCTCAATGCGAAGGAAGGCCGCGCTCATCGGCCCGCCTCCCGCAGGGCTTGCGCCCGCAGCGAGAGCCGTTCCGCCGCAATGTGGCAGCCCAGGAACAGCAGGGCGTCGGCGTTGCGATCCAGGTGGCACGCCAGGACGGCGCGCGGGTCAGCGGTGAGGGCGGCAATCTGGACGGACTTGCCGCGTTGGAAGAGCTGCTTGTGAGGCGAAGGCAACAGGCTGGACGGCATCAGGCTCGCTCCATGGCGAACGTGACGCGGCATTCGTAACGGGCGCTTGGAACTCCGGGCGCGCCGATGCTATAAGGCTGTCGGTCCCAGCCTATAGCATCAGCTCAAGAACCGGCTCCACTTGCGCGCGCTGCCGGCGTCGCGTGGGTGGGGCCGATTTCTTAGGCGGCGGCGTGCTCGACAGCACCGCGGGTCACGCGGATCGGCTTGCTGGCCTTGGGCTGCAGCCCGAAGCAGGCCATGATCGCCGGCAAGTCGTCCTCGTCATAGTGCCAGATGCCGTTCACCTGGTGCGCCGGGAACCGCGCGTTGACCGCACCCGCATAGATGAGGCGGATGGTGGGCAGGGTGTCGTCCGTGAGAGCCTTGAACTTATGCGGAAGCGTGGTGATGCGGTTCGAGGGCATGTTGCCGTCTCCGGTTGCTAGTTGCCGAACCAGCCCTCACGCGCTTGCCGCTGGACGACACACACACACCCGGATTAGAACCACGGTTGTCGAGGCCGTTGGTCTGGGTGTGCATGTTGCTGTCGTTAGTGGCGTGGTCGAAGGACTGGCAATCAGAAGGCGCCGGTTCCCCTGGCAGGGAACCGGCGTTCTTCGTTTCTGCGCCCGCGTCGGCGGGTGCGGGCGCAGTGTTGGAGGGCGCTGCCAACGGCAGGCTGCCCTCATACTTGAGCGTGCGGTTATACAGCGCAGCAAGCATCTGGATGTGCTCAACCTCGATCACAGCCTGGCGCTGGATCGGGGTGATGCTCGAAAGGGAGGGGGTCTTGCCCACCTCAGTTGGCGAGCGCTTCTGTGCATACCTGGAACTGATCCACCAGGTTCCGCCATCGACGTCCCTCTCGTGAAACAACTCCAGCTCGGCCCGGAACGCCTTCCCCGTGCTGATCGTCAGCTTGAAGCCTGCGTGGAGGTCCTTGTGCAGGGGGCCGTTCCAGTCAATGGCAACCGTGGTGACCAGCTTCACCAGCGTCTCGAACACGGTCCCGCCCAACCAAGCTTCCGTGGACGGGGCAGCCTTATCAAAGCTGACTTGGGTCCAGGGTGCCGAAAAGTCCAAAGCGTTGCCGTCCACTTTAGTCTGACGCCAGACCAACCGCGTCTCATACAGGGGCGAGTCCCCGCACACGGGGACGCGTTCGGCCGCATTCTTCGGATCGCCCAGCAACTGTGCCAGGAACGTGCTGCACAGCCACTCTGCCTGCAGGCGGGCGTACCGCTTCCCACGTCCAAGGGTTGTGTTGTAAGGCGCCGGCACCTGCGGCGCGGTCATAACGCGGGCGTAGTTCTCCACCGTCACGAACGTTTCGCTCGTGTTCAGCGCCATGGACTCCAAACCTTCAACCCGCGTGGTCATCCTGGAGTCGTCCTCCTACACACATCTACCCGCAAGGTCGGCGTCAGGGCAAGGGTTGATTGGAACCAATCCGATTAAGTCTTCACGCTGACGATCTCCGGCGTCCTGCGACAGCCCATAAAGGAGGGCCTTTGTGGTGGCGCCGGCGCATCGCTCGGTGCAGAAGGCACCTACACTGTTGTGTTCAGGTCGTAACAACCTTGCCAAGTCATCGCGTCCGCCCAGCCGCGTCCGACAAGGCCCGAATACTGCCATCCGCCAAGCACTCACGCTGCCCCGCCCGCAGGGGCACGCGGCGACTGTTCGGGGACTTCGCCGGGACTGCTGGCGAGTTGCCATAAGTCAGATTCTGCGTTGCTGCGGTGCACCATGGGCGGGCGGAAGCCGTCCCAGGCTACCGTGCCCGCGATGGCACCGCCGGGCTGGGCGGGTCCAGCCACACGGGCATATTGCAGGCCCGCCGGCCTTCAATGACCTTCACAGCCGTCCCCGTGCAGGTCGCCAGCATCAGGTCAGCATCGTTCGATCGCATGAGGTTCGCCCAACTCGCCGCCGCGTCAGAGCCGTCCCGAAACGCCAGGGCGAGCTGCTGTTCAGTCTCGTGGACGGCAGCGTTGGCCGATGCCTGCGCCGCCAAGTAGGCCGCCACCGTGTCCGGCGACGTCCCCAGCGGCTTCACATTGCGCCGGGCGCGGCACCAGGCGCCGAACATCTCGAAGTCGCTGCGGTAGGCCCGACGGGTCGCGTCTGCCTTTTCGGCCAAGGCGTAAGCTTGGGCGCTGCCGGGCGCAGGTGTGGCGGCCAGCGCGGTGCTGCCAGCGATGCCTGGCAGGCTGGGAACGTCCTGGCCGGGCATCCCCTATTCCGCCTCGATCAGGGCAGTCAGGTGGGTGATGGCGGTGGCATAGAAGGCGCGTCGGCGCTGGTTGTCCGGGTCGGCAAGCTTGTCAGGAAGGGCTGGGTTGGAAGCGTCGAGCGCGATCTTCTGTCCTCGAAGCTTGGCCCGGATCTTCTGCACCTCGCGCTGCCATCCCGCATCGGTTCCGGCTGCCTCGCGCGTCTGCTGCACCAGCGCCTCCAGCCTGGCGCCTATGTCCCCTCCCAACGCTGCTTGCATGGCCAGCACGTCGAACTCGCGCGGCAGTCCGGCCAGGATCATCATATTCATCGTACCATCTCCGGTCGCCTCTCCCTGACTATCGAGAAGGGGATTTATCAATGGTCAGGTGATGCCATGCAACTATGACTGCATGACTGCATGGCTGTAAAAAGCTACGAACCGGCCGGCGCAATCGGCGGCTTGCCATGCCGGTCGAACAGGAGGTTCAGCGCCTCCATCAGAAGCGAGTGCTGGGACACGCGGCCAGTGAACGCCATCTCGCGGAGCTGGTCGTGCACGGCCAGCGGCAGGCGCAGGGTGAGCGTCTTGATCTCGCCATCCGGCTGGGCCGCTGGCGGTGGCGCCGCTGCCATGCCGGCCTTCTTCGCCATCACGTCGGACAGGCTGGTGGGCTTCTTGGTCATGAGAGCCTCTTCTGTATCTCGGTCCATAGCTGCTGCGTCTCCTGGGCGGCCTTTGATCCCGGCGCGAACTCATTCACGGCTTCGCCGCCGTTCAGCGCGCGCGTGTAGTCAAGGCGCTGGGCCAGGGATGCTGCTGCCAGGTCCGCCGGCATCCCGGCCAGCGCCTTGCGGGCCTCGATCGTGGTTGCCGCCTCCTGGTCGCCCCGCGGCGCTGGGCATGCATTCAGGACGAGCAGGCTGGGCTTCCCCGTTGCCTGCACGACCTCGGCCGTGCTGGTGACGGCGTAGATGTCCAGGATGCTCGGCCGGAGCGGGATCAGGCATAGGTCCGCTACCGCCGCCACCCGGGTCGTGTCGAAGCTGACGGCCGGCGGCGTGTCCACCACGGCCAGGCTATAGCCATCGGCCGCAGCCTTCTTCAACAGGTCAGGCAACCGGCGCGCGTCCGTCTCGATCAACCCGGGCGTGTCGGCAGCTCGGCTTTGCCACCAGGTCGCAAGGCTGCGCTGGGGATCCAGGTCAAAGAACAGCACCCGCAACCCGGACTGCTGCGCCAGCACTCCGATGTGGATGGCGCATGTGGTCTTACCTGCTCCACCCTTGCGCGCCAGCAGCGCGATTGTGTTCATGCCGTCATCCCGTCATGCAGCCATGACACCGTGACAGCATGACTGCACAACTGCAAGACGGATGCGGGCCGTTGCGGCATTGAAAAGATAAAGGGCAGCCCCGTAGGACCGCCCCGCCGCCAGAGTCCAGTTCCGGCCGGCTATGTCGGCGGCGACTGCCCAGCCTGCATGAACGCCGGCACCGGTGCTGCGCGCATGTCCAGCCCCGACGCAGCATGGAGCATGGCCTTGGTCATGTTGGACTGCGCCGCCTCCGACAACCGCGCCAGTGCCAAGGCCAAGGCGAACGCACGCCGGTATTCGTCCGGCGCCGCGTCCATGCCTTCAATCACCAGCGCCATGCCGTGCTGCACCTTGTCCAGCGCGGCCCGCTTCTGCTGGAGATCGGCCATCCCCTGCCGCGGCTTCCGGGAAAGCCTGCGCTGTCCAACCCTCGTCGTCATGACGCGACCCGCCCAGCGCCGACGTCGGCCTGCAGCACCGCCACCAGGTCCGCCACCAGCGCCCGCACCGCCTCCGCCCGCCTGCCGCGGCTGGTGTCGAACAGCAACTCGATGACCTGCGCCTTTGCGACGACGCCGGCCGCCGTGGTGGCGCGCACCTCGACCACGCGCGGCAGCAGCCGGTCCCGCGTCCGGCAGGCATCTCCGAGCATGGACGAGGCGCTCTGGTGACCGGCCTTGTCCTCCCACGGGAACGGCCAGGATCCGGACCGCAGGCCGTCCGCGATGCGTTCGGCGCCCATCACCTCCCCGCAGAGCGCCAGCAGCTCGGCATCGGGCCGCGGTGGTGCGCCACCTCCGTCCACGCCGTCCGCCACAACGCCGGCACGCCTGGCCTCACCCATCAGCGCCACCAGCGCGGCCACGCCGCCCAAGTCCGGCTGGAGCCGCGGCGCCATCGCCTGTTCGTAGGCCCAGCGCACGGCGAGGTTCGGGCTGTGATTGTCGAACCGGCGCGGGCTGGCCGGAAATCCCGGAGGCGGGGTGGCAGTCCAGCCGTCCGGGTGCTTGTGATCCCAATACGCCGCGTTGCACTGGCCGGTTTGCGAGTTGGTCCACATCGTGCCAGCGGCGTGGAACCGGGGGATGGCCGTGAAGGTCCAGCCCAGCGCCTTGAGCTGCGCCCGCTTCGAGAGCTTCGCCATCAGGCTGCCCTCCCCACGCACGCAGGCCTCGGGAGAAGCGGCAGGTAGAAGTCGCCGCCGAAGTCCGCCACGCTGACGCCAGCCGTGCCCGCCAGGTATCGGGTTGCGCGGGCCACGGCGAGCATGCCTGCGTCGGCCATGGCATGCGCTCCTTCGCAGTCGCCGGCCGTGTAGACCTGCCCCGCCCCCACCATCAGGATCACCATGGCCTCTGCGACCGTCGTGGGCGTGGCGGCAAGGATGAACTTCTCCTGCGACCATATCTGCAGCCAGATGCGGTCCAGCTCCCTGCTATCGGCATGGGGCACGTCCGCCGCTTCGTGCTGCCGGTTCAGCGCCGCAATCTCGCAGGCGGCATCCAGGACGGGCGAGGAAGGAGGTGCTGCCGAACTGACGGCAACCCCGACGCCGGCGCCCACCAGGACCATCACGGCCGGGCCGGCGGACAGTAACTCGCGGCGGTTCACGCTGCTGCACTCCCCGTCAGGCCGCGGACCAGGGCGGCCAGCAGTCGGTCATCGGTGCAGTGGCCCTCACGGCCCTTCTTGAGCAGCTCGGCATCCCACAGCGCCAAGCTACGCGCGACTGCCACAGCACCGGCCGGCGTGCATGGTGGACTGGCGCAGATGGCGTCAACGACAGGGTCCTGCGCCCCGGCGATGCGCTCCCGCTCGGCTTCCGCAGCGTCGTCGGCAGGGGTGCCGTAATCGGCAGCGAAGTCGGTTGCGAGGTATTCGCGTTCCAGCGCGTCGAGTTGGGCGCAGAAGGTGATCAGGTCCGCATCAGGGCTGGCGGGCGCTGCCCTAGCCGGGGCGCCGGCGCCCGCTGCCAGCGCGCCGGCGACGGCTGCGGTTCCGGTCAGCACCGCCCTGCGCCGGGGGTTGCTGGGCCCGCCGACGCTGGACGCCGGCAGGCCCGTGATAGATGTGGTTGTGGCCTTGGACATGGTGGGGCTTCACCTTGGCTGGGGTCAGGCGCGGCTGGGGAGGGAAGCCCCGGCCGCGTCACCTGGATGCCGGGAAGCCGCCCGGCGCGGATGGCGGCAGGTCGCGGGCGCCATGCCCGGACCCAGCGCAATGGGGGTGGAATCAGGCCGCCGCGAACAGGTCAGCCTGCGCCGTCGCTGCCAGCGAGGCCTCCGCGGCGGCAACCCGGCGCCGTGCCTGCACGAGCTGCCCGCGGCGCTTGTTGAACAGTCGGAAGGCATCGCGGCGCAGGGCGCGGCGGCGGTCGGCCGTGATGTTCCGGATGACGTAACCGGCGAACACGCCGCGGTTGGCCTGGCCGATCTCCCGGCGGGCGAACTCATAGACCCGCATCGCCTCGCGCAGCCCAGCCTGGGCATTCGCCAGCACCGCCTGCGCCAGCTCGCGCGCATCCGGGACGTGGCAGGCGTGGCCGGCCAGGCGAACCGTGACGGGCGGCGCCGGATGCTGCACGGGGGGCTGTATCTGGCGCAGCGTGGACGCGGGCTGGAACATCGGGAGGGCGCGGAGGGGGTTGGTGTTGTGCATTGCGTCCTCACCTGGTGATATGATACATCATTGATGTATCCCTGCATCAACAGGGTGTCAACATTAATGATGTAGGACTACACCAGAAATGAGTATCACATCCCAGCAGTGCCGCGGTGCAAGGGCGATGCTGGGTCTGTCACAAGCCGATCTTGAAGCCGCCTCCCGCGTCGCGAAGAAGTCTATTGCCGACTTCGAGCGTGAAGCGACGAAACCCCAACTGCGAACCCTCGATGCCTTGCAGGCCGCCCTTGAAGCCGCTGGCGTCGAGTTCATTGCGGAGAACGGCGGGGGCGTTGGCGTACGGCTACGGAAGCAGAACCAGTGACGCCAGATCAGGTCATGGCTGCTCGAAACCTGCTCGGTTGGTCCCGCGAGCGGCTTGGAGCCATGAGCGGCATATCGGTCGGCACCATCACCAGTTACGAACGAGATGGTCGCCTGACACGGGGCTCCAACGGTGTGTTAGGGGCTGACCAACTTGTTGCTGTCCAAGCTGCCTTCGAAGCTGCCGGCGTCGAGTTCGTCCCCGAGAATGGGGGCGGCGCTGGAGTGCGGATGCAGAAGTCAGCAGGTGCTGCATGAGTAGCTTTCCCGGCGCCATGTTCAGTGCAGGGGGTGTCAGCCTCGACCCAACGATCCCGGACCTCACAGAGGAGAAGCTTGTCGAGTATCCGCACCGCTCCATGGTGGCGCGCGATGGCGCTGCGCCGATCGCCCAAGTGTGGCTGCTATCCGATGACGCAACCTTCGCCGCGGTCCACCCGGTGATCCTGGCCGAAGCCGTTGAGTTGGTGCTGGGCGGCAAGAGCATCGTCGTCCTGGCCCGGCGGCTCGAACCTGCGGTGGACGTGCGGGATGGGCTGCTCGATACGCTGGATAGTCTGAGGCCAAGCGATACCGGCTGACCCGCAGCCCCACATCCCGCTTGCCGACGGCACCCACGCCGGGATGCGCTGGTGGGTCGAGCGCGTGCCGGGCCTGGCGCACCCGCTGGTGACGGTCAGCGGCTGGTGCGACGGCCGCTACGTGTCAGAGCGCGCGGAGATGGCCGGCGCCTGCCCGGCCAAGGTGCGGGCGTGGGTGGACGGCGTGCTGGTGCTGGGGCGGACGAAGCCGGGCAAGGCGCGGTCGAGGGGTGTAGCAGGACCGGTTTAGAACCTCGGTCCTGTCCTGGTGTGGGCCGCTCATGCCGGCCGCGGTGCGAGGCTGGACCGGATCATTGAACAGGCGACCACCTGGCAGCGGTCTGCGGCCATCCTGAACCAGATGGGAATGCTGCCATGCTCCGACCGCCATTCGTCTTTGGGGGTGTCCAGTTCGATCTGGGCCACCTCGCCCCAACGCAGATGCTTTGCCCGCGCATCGGGGCAGACGGACCCGACCTCATGATCGAGGTCGGGTTCAGCCACCACGCCTACACGGTGGCCACACCGGGCATCCCGGCCACAGCGGGCACCCCGCACGTCATTGAGCGCGGCGACGCGCGGCTCTTCGACCTGGTGCGATGGCAGCAGTCACGCGACCATCTGCCCGGCATGGTTGCCAGCCTTCCGGCGGCACGGGTGGAGTTCACCCCCGAGAAGCGCAACTATCGCTACGCCCTGAAAAGCAGGCTTGCCGACGGCCAGGAGTATGCCCTTTTCTTCAGCCTGCGGCGCAGCAGCGTGGCCGGACGTGACCTCCGCATGACCGTGGAGAGCGCCTACGCCGTGCCGGCCGGCAGCCGCGGCAGGCCACCCGGCGAGATACGGTTCGGCGTGCTGGCCATGAAGACCATGCGAGGGGAGGTCATGCGCTTCCCACCCCGGCGGTAGGACGAAGAAGGGCTGCCCGAAGGCAGCCCTTGTTGCTTGGAGGTGGGTAGTCTCTCGGCACCCGCTTGGGCTTTCGCCCTATCCCGCATCGCGCAGGGACCCGTTGCCGGGTGGGAAAGCGCTGTCGCCGCCAAGCACGGCTCAGCCGATCTGTCGCTTGTCAGGTTATAATGCGCCCTCCAGGCAGGGGTTTCAACACCCCCTGGATCTGAGACGGAGGCTTGCTGTTCGCGCCATGGCAGCCCAAGGCCGCCCTTGCCCCGCCCGCCCATGAAATCCACCCTGGCGTGTTCGACCTGGAGCACGCCCGTTGCACCCTCCCTCATTCAGCCTCGACCACGCCCCCTCGGACTGGCCGGACTGCCGCCTTGAGGTGCGCTGCCCCTGCTCGCCGTGCATGACGCAGATGCCGATGCGCCTGCTCGCCGAGCAGCACGGCAACCGATCGTTCCGCGCCGTGCTGACGGCCCTGCGCTGCTCTGCCTGCCGCGGCAGGCCTGCGCCGGTTTACCTGGTGGCGGGCTTCACGCGCACCTTCGTGCACGGGGCGCCGCCGGATTGGGCGCTGGAGCTGGTGCCGCCCAGGTAGCGTCCCACCCAGCCGCCGGGGGGCATCCAGGTGGCCAGGACACACAGCTTCGCGGCCACTGTCCCCGAATGGACCAGGTTTCTGACCCAACCCCCGGCAAGCCACCATTTAGGAACAAGGGAACTGAGCTTGCAGAACCGGAAAACGACCCCGATTCCGCCCGGATCGGGGCCGTGCATTCTGCACCAGGGATGCAATGGTGCATGTCACCTCTTTTGCGGACGTTCGACGGGCCAACCATGGACGGATGACAGACCAGGCATGGACGTTTGACGGACCCGACGTGGACGGGGGACGTGCCCAGCATGGGCGCCAGCGCGTCCACTGGCGCGAGCCGGGCCTGTTTGCGCCACGTCGGCGGACAATCCCGCCATGCACAAGAAATCATCCAACCTGACCGCCGTCCTCAAGCACTGGAACACGCCGAAGCCGTGGACCAAGGCTGACAAGGATATGCTCGCGCGCCTGTCCGACTATCCGCACAACAGGCGGGAGGCCGTGTTCTGCTGGCTGTGGGACAACCACGAGGGCGTCACCGAGATGATTGGGAAGTGGGCGTGCAATTGGGACGGGGTGGCCAAGGTCACGAAGGCGGACGACATCAAGGGATCGAAGGGCGCGGACCCAACCGGCAACGCCGTGCGCCGGATCTGGGGACGGGTCTGCCGCGAGATGGAGACGCGGGAGAGGAGGAAGCGGTAAGCCCGGCGTCAGGAGTGCGGCTGCAGCAGGTGTGATGTTGTTCTGCGACGGGGCGCCGGTGGTGGAACCTGCGCCGCGGGGATAGCCCCTGGCGCCACCCCCCCCAGAGGTCAGACGTCAGGAGCGCTTTTACGTAACTGGGAAACTGACGACATTGGACATCACACCGTTGCTATCTTGCACCTGAAAGCTATGGGTTCGAGCCTGGCTAAAGGCGTGCGCCCGGATCGTGATGACGCCGCCGGTCACAGTCGATCCTGATGGCAACGGCAAGGGGTTGCCCGTAATTCCGTCCGCAATCAGCGAAAGCGTCGGGCTTGTGCTGTAGCCGGCATAAGTGCCCGAAACGGTGAAGGCTGCACCCACCTGGACGTTGGACGACGCGGTGAGGGTCAGGGTCGGATCCCCGGCCGGCGCGGCAGGCGACGCCGGCAGCACGAAGTCCACCGCCGCCTGGTAAACCCCAGCCCCCGCCACATGGATCGAGTGCATCCCCGCCTGCGGCACGATGAACTGGAAGCTGAACGTTCCCGCCGCGGTAGCGCCGCTGCCCGAGGTCGTGGTGATGACCGGGTTGAAGGTCGCAACACTCACGCCATCGACGGCCTCGCTCAGACCCGTTGGAGCGCCGCCCGCAAAGGTGCCGGTGACGGTCGCCGTGCCGCCGGGTAGAAGGGACATTACTGGATGCCGATCATGATGATGGTGGGCGCGGCTGGGGGCGCGGGCGCGGGGGTGGCGCTGCCGCTGCCGCCCGCGGTGAGGCCAAACATCGCCAGGAACTCCGATCCGGTCAGGTAGGTGCCGTCCGCCAGCAGGACCTGCGCCGCCGCCAGCGCAGGCACTGCGGCCACATGGGTGGGGGCTTGGCCGATGACGGACTGAGCGCTGTCCGCCGCTTGCGAGAGGGTCAAGACGTCGGCGTGCGGGATCACAGGCTTGTCGGTCCAGGAGGCATAGGTTCCGGCGGTCACCATGGGCGCCAGCGTGCGGTTGAGGATCATGGGTTGGCGTTCCACAGGTCCGGCTGCCGCGCCACCGCGTGCATCAATGCCGGGGTAAGATCACGGCGCATGGCGGCCTACCGCATTAAAGCGTTGGGTGATGCCGCCGCGTAGGACACCGCACCCGGCCTCGCCACAGGCGCCAGGTCGTTCTGCCGCACCGCAAACCTCTGGCTGGCAGGACGGGGCTGATCGGGCTGGTCCTGACCCTGCTGGTTGCCGAACTGCGTCGCAGACACCAGCGACGCCTGCCGCAGCCGCGACGCCAGCGTGCCCATCAACGATGCCTGGTTTTGCGGCGTTGCTTTCGCCAGCAGCACGCGCATCAGCGCGGGATCAAGCAGGGCTTGGCTAACTAGGTGATCCGTGTTTCGAATGCCGGCGTCCCGTGCGGCCTGGAGCGCCTTGCCCACCGCGCCACCCATGCCGGCACCCACCGTAGCCCCCAGCGGCCCGGCAATGGCGGACCCGATGGCAGCACCGG
>JAABUX010003786.1_pt1 | contig 19742 bp, 16 predicted proteins | sample 5561851 | NCBI WGS metagenome assembly JAABUX01 (sample SAMN10711883, study PRJNA513361) | rock metagenome | isolation source: Antarctica rocks | place: Antarctica: Victoria Land, Richard Nunatak red sandstone | collected 2016-01-03 | reverse complement strand
GCCGCTCTTGAGCAGGTACAGCACACCACAAAATACCTCATACAAATCCACCGTGCGCGGCTTGGTCCGCCGGCGAACGCCCTCCAGCAAAGGACGAACCCGCTCAAACTGCTCCCGGCTGACGTCATTCCCGTACACCGTCTTCCTCATCAAGAAAGTGTCTAACCCAAAAAGCAATCGCGCTAGTAGCTAGATCGTGAACAGGTTCTAAGACTGCACCGTCTCCGCAAACCTCTGCTTGAGAGTTCCTCGAGGGTTTACTTAGTACCACCGCAGCTTTGGCGGAGCCTCTTGCTTGTGTGGTTCATGCGGTTGAACGACGGTATCTTTACCGGCCTGATTCGGTCACCGTACTGCTCCACTAGAATGCCCAGTTCTTCGAGTCGGCGTGCTCCCGCTACGACGCGATCCCCTGTTACGAGAGCGGCTTCTAGAATACTGCGTCCCAATCCACTACCGCTTCCCGATTGCGTCTCCATGTTCATTGTATCTCTCTACAATTTGAGAATAGTAGACAGCTAAATCGATTTCCTTCAAAGGTATGCAGGAGATCAGACGACGTAGCCAGTAAGCTGCGCTGACTCTTGGAAGTACGCCTCAACGAAGGGTGGGGTGAAGGGGAAGGTTCCCCCTCCTGCACCTTACCCCTTTTCGACCTAGCGGCCGTCAGATGACGTGAAGCGCGTTTACGGGGACCGATCTGCCGGATCCGTGGAAGTCTTTTGAGGATTTGCCTACTTCTCAAGTCCGCGCGCATTCTACGTGACTCTAAGAGGTATCGATTCACGCACTGCTCCGTACCGCAGGCCATCCACCAGCAGTGTGATCATTCTTCGTGCGTAGGCGGGTTCTTTGTCGTGGGATACCCTGCACAGGTTGGCGACAGCATGGAGCAATTCTTCCGCATCGATGCCTGCGCGCACCGCTCCCGCCGCAACAGCGGTATCCAGCAGAGTTGTTAGTGCAGGAAGCAGGCGTGTGTTGAAGAGATGCGGCAGAGCGCTATAGGCAGGGTCACCTGATCGCAGCGCTGCCGCAAGCCCACGCTTCGTAGCAATGAAGTCGACGTAGCGCTGCATCCAGTGAGCCAAGGCGTCATCCGGCTCATATTGGCTCGCGAGTTCAGGGGCGGCATCCGCGCAGGCATCGACCCCGCTCTGAAATACCGCCTTGATGAGATCCGACCGCTGCGGAAAATGTCGATAGACCGTCCCCAAGCCGACACCCGCCCGTTCCGCGATCTCGCGGACTGGCGCATCGACGCCCGATTCCTGAAAGACTTCCACAGCCGCCTTTAGGAGTGAGTTCATCTTGCGCTGCGCATCGGCGCGCATGCGCCGTGGCTTCGCCTCTTCAAACTCCTGCAAGTCCGCGTTTTCGTTAAGTAGATTTTTCATGAACACTGCTTGCAATCGGAACTACGTTCCGACTATGATATGGAACAAGGTTCCGTCTTCTGCGTATAGAATAGCAGACCGGCCACGCCGTTTCATCTAGGAGAACATCATGCCAAATAAACGCATCGCACTGATTACCGGGGCCAATCAAGGGGTTGGTTTTCAGGTCGCCAAAGAACTTGGAGCGAATGGCGTCACTGTGCTGGTCGGGTCGCGCGACTTCGATCGCGGCGAGGCTGCGGCCAAAGAGATTGGGTCGGGCGCCATCGCTCTGCAACTTGACGTTACAGACCCGGCTTCGATCAGTGCTGCGGCGGGACGCATCCGCAAGGAGTTCGGCCGCCTCGACCTACTCGTCAACAACGCGGCTATCTCCAATACGAGCAAGGGCGACTTGTCCCTCCAGGAGTATGCCAAGAAAACCCTCGCGAGCAACGCCCCCCTCGATGAGGTACGCGCAGTGTGGGAGACCAATGTGTTCGGCGTCCTCGCCGTATACCAAGCCATGCTACCGCTTCTTCGTGAGTCGTCGGACGCCCGCATCGTCAACGTGTCGAGCGGGGTAGGTTCGTTAACGATGAACTCAGACCCGGTTTACCCATACCGCGCGTTCTACGGTCCGGTGTACCCTGCGTCCAAGGCGGCTCTCAACGCAATCACACTGGCAATGATGAACGAGTTGGAATCGACCGGAATCAAGGTCAACTTAGTCTCCCCGGCCTTCACTAAAACGAACCTGAATGGCTATGCGGGAACTGAATCTGTTGAGGACGGCTCTCGCGAGGTGGTCCGCGTTGCCCTACTCGGTCCGGACGGCCCGACAGGTACGTTCACGCTTTGGGAAAACACCACAATTCCCTGGTAATGCACTCCGTGGACGAGATCGAAGAAATCGCCCAACAACGTCCATAACTCGCAACTGAACGGGTTGCATACGATTCAACGCCTCAATGAGGCGACTGCATTTCCTGCACATTGAAAGCACCAGAGGAGAAACACATGTCTGAAAAAGTTTGGTTCATCACGGGTGCTTCTCGGGGCTTCGGACGCGTTTGGGCCGATGCCGCGCTCAAGCGGGGCGACAAGGTCGTCGCAACAGCTCGCTCGCTGGAGAGCATTGCCGATCTAAAGGAGAAATACAGCGCAAACGTTCTGACGTTAGAGCTCGACGTGACCAACTCCGACCAGGCAAAGACGGCCGTGGCGCAAGCTCACGCTCACTTCGGAAGGCTTGATGTCGTTCTCAACAATGTCGGCTATCCGCTGATCGGCACGATCGAAGAAGCCAGCGCGGAGGATGTTCGAGCCCTCTACGAGACCAACATTATCGGCACACTTTCCGTCATTCAAGCGGCTTTACCATTGCTGCGCGAGCAAGGGAGTGGTCACATCCTCGGGGTCTCCAGCACCCTCGGTCATGTGACCATGCCGCTGATCGGCTACTACTGTTCCTCAAAGTGGGCGTTTGAAGCGATCCACGAAAGCTTGGCCCTGGAGGTCAAGCCTTTCGGAATCAAGGTCACCATCGTAGAACCGGGTGCCTACGCCACCGAGTTTGGAAGTCCATCGTCTGCGAAGTTTGCCGCTGGTCTCGACATCTACGCGGACTTGAAAGCGCACGTGTTCGAGGGCATGAAGAGCATGGAGCGAGGCGATCCCAAAGCTACGCCGGATGCCATGTTCAAGCTGGTCGATGCTGAGAACCCGCCGCTGCGTTTGTTTCTCGGCAGCCACAATCTGCCTTCGGTTCGTGCAGCTTATGCCGACCGGCTGGCTACCTGGGAAGCATGGGAGCCCGTGGCAGACTCAGCTCAGGGAACCTCACAGCGCTGATGCCTGGGTGACCTGGGTTCCACAAAGAACCCAACAGGCACATCGTTGTAAACGGGACTTGCTGCACCGGTAATTGGAGGTGCGACATGAACGACGCTTTCAAAGCGAAGTATGGCAGCTATGCCCTCATTACCGGTACATCCGCAGGAATCGGAAAGGCTCTCGCAACGGAGCTTGCCGCACGAGGGTTGAACCTCGTTCTCGTCGCGAGGAACTCGACAAGCTGGAAGCGCTCGCGAGCACACTCAAGCAGCAATGTAAGGGTGAGGTGAAGTGCCTATCGCTGGACCTTTCGCACGACGGCGCAGTGGATACGCTGGTACGAGAAACTGCGGCCCTGCAAACTGGTCTGCTTGTTCTCAACGCTGCCGTTGTGCATGCCTGCGGATTTCTCAAGAATCCGTATGAGCAGGAATCGTACCTGGTGCGGTTCAAATACCGTGGTCACCACGCAAATTGCGCATCGCATTGGAAATCGCCTCAAACAACAGCAACGCGGCGGCGTCCTGTTTGTCTCGTTTCTTGCCGGTGCCGGTCCTGCGTGTACCGATTCAGTGCTGCAATGCTGACCAAACGAGCAGAGTCCTGAGTCCCGAACCGTCAACTCGCATCCGGCTCCCACGACCGTTGACGGCAACGAAGGCTTTGACCGCCAAACCTCCGGAGGTCACGTCATTGCGAACCTACGATACGTATCGCATGCTGCCGGGATCACTTATTACTCTAGGTTGGAGGAACAGCAATGTCTCTGAACTTCGAAAGGCAGGTCTCTTCACAAACCTGACTTGCTCTGATGTGAAGCCTGGGCGACGGCTCATCTCGAGTTCGGATGCAGGATGGACCTCTATCCTGGTCGAAACGGTTGAGAGCCCGTCTCACGCGGAAGGCCCTACGACACGAACGTCACCCCAGATCATCTGCTTGTACTGCTGCGTAAAGGTCAGGTCACAGTGGAGAGGTACTTCGGGCGTTCCTGGTAAAGAGGCGGTTGACCGGCCGGGGATTGCCAGCGTGACGGCAGGCCTGAACGGCAGTCGGCTACGCTGGTCTCCTCTTGGCGCCTATAATCTGGAGACGGTTCGGATTTACATACCCCAAATTTTCTTTCAAGAGGCAGCAGTCGTTTAAGCCGGCGTTCCTGAGGCTGCAATTCAGGCGCTGGTAGCCGGCAAGGCATCTGACGAGCTTTCTCCGCAGGAACAGGTGCCCATCAGTTTGCTCGCCAACTCGCGGCCGAGTACAAGGTCGATGCAGACCTGTATCGAGAGGCAGAGTTCTTCTTTGGACGAACCGGTCTTGTACATATGTTTATCTGATTGGAATGTATCTTCTCACCTGCGCCTTGTTGAATGTATTTGAGATACCCGCACCGGAGTGATAGAAGGCGGAACATGCGCAATGCACTCATTCGCCATGCGACAGCCAAATCCGACGTGGCGACGAACATCGCCCACCTCTCGCCGTCGAGGTCTGACCTGGCAGTCGCCTACAAAGCGAGGGTACGGTTTTCGCAGTACAGCCATTGGACCCTTGTAACCCAGCGCTGCCTCCCACTGATCGGAGTTCACATGAATTGTAGAAAGTTTGCAACCAACAGCCTTGGCGTCACGGCCGCATCGATTTTTGGGATTGCTGGTAGCACGAGAGCTCAGGTCGGTCAGCCTACTTTTTCCGATCTCGAAAACTGCTGCCGAGTACTTTCCAGCACCAAGCGCATGCGGAAATCTTCCGCAACTACCGCCTGCTCGTCGCCAGCCGTAAGCGAATTCGCGTGGAACATGCCAACCATACTCATCGCTGCTTATTCGAGCGCAGCTGTCTGCAGTACTGCTACACCATACTTGGGCAGCGTCACAGACCCGCCCGTGATCTGGCTACCAGCCAGCAGACTCCTCGCCCCAAGCGCAGCCGGCAGCGCCACCGTCGCCGGTTTCTCGCTGTGATTGATGAGCACCACCACCGAATGTCCACGACCTGAACGCACACACACTTCTACGCCTGCGGGCACAGACGGGATAAATTGGCGAGTGAACCTGCTCAAGACCATGCCCGTTATGTGGGATAGTGAATTCTCATCGAGCCAAGCGCCGATATATGTAATCGACCCTTTCCCGACCTGGCGCGTCACGATCGCAGGCTGCCCGTCGAGCCACCCATTACTGGAGCCATAAGTAGCCGTCACCTGCGCTTGCGGCGAGGTTGTAGCCAAAGTTTCAGCCCAGATGTTTGCTGTTCCTTGTGTCCGAGCGCCGGAATCCACGATGGCAGGCGCATTCAGGTCGGGGCTGTAGATGAACTGCACACTATCGACCGTTACCGGCACCGGTTGGTCGATGGCATAAAACTGCGTCACCTTAGCTCCCAGCGCCTCCGCGAGCGGGCCGGGCTGTAGTTGCGGGTTCAGGCCGTCGTCGTAGTTCTTCATGCCCGAACGCGGCCCCAGCAGCAGGTTGCCCCCTGCGCGCACGTAGGCCAGCAGCTTGTCGGCCTGTGTCTGCGTCAGCACGTTGAGCCCGGGCGCAACAATAAGCTTGTACTTCGCTAGCGGAACATCCGGCCCACCGGCGTCCAGACCAATGACATCCACGCCCTGCGATTGCTCGCGCAGCGGCCGGTAGAACGCGACCATTTCGGCGACCGGGTCGAACTGCTGATTGTGTCGTTGAAAATCGATTGCCCAACGCGAATCGAAATCGTTGATCAACGCGACATGTGCAACCGGAACGGTGCTGGATAAAGCCGCGCCAGCCTGCTCGAACTCCCCGCCGATCTGCGCAACCTCGGCATACACCGGCGCGGGCAGCCCGTCCGCGCCGACTAGCACGCCATGGTATTCCTCCTGCCCGTTCAGCGCCGCCCGCCACTGCCAATACTCCACCGCATCCGCGCCATGCCCAATAGCCTGCCAGGCCAGCTCACGCGTCTGGCCTTTCGCGAGCGGCGTGTTGATCTTGCGCCAGTTCACAAACGCGGGCTCGGTTTCCATCACCCAGAAGTTCCGCCCTTTGTAGCCGCGCGTCAGGTCGTGCCGCGCCGCGTTATCAGCCCAGTCGAAATGGTCTGAATCGATGTAATCGTCCCACGCGGCTAAGTCCAGGCCGGCATGCTCCTTGTAGGCGTTGAAGCCGTCAAACCAGCCCATCGTATTGGTCGTGATGAACTGCCGCAGGTCGCTGTGCTGCCGGATCGGCTCAACCTGATTTTGGGTGTAGCTCACCCAGGTATCGGTCACGAAGCGTCGCCAATCGAGCAATAGAGCCGGGTTCTCGCCCTTCTCGTGCACCGGGATCTGGTCGAAATCGTTGTAGGTCTGCGACCAGTAGCTTGTCCACCAGCGTTTGTTCAGTTCCGACACAGTCCCGTATTTCGCTTTGAGCCATGTGTGGAACTGCTCCTTTGCTTCGTCGTCGAACGAAGTCGCCGAAAGCTCGTTGTCAATTTGCCAGCCCACCACGTTCGGGTTGTGCCCGTAGCGCTCGGCCATGCGGCTGGCCACGTCGCGCGCCAACTCGCGGTATTTCACGTCAGCGAACGAAAACTGCTGACGATTGCCATGCTCATCGCGCTTGCCGTCGTTGTCCACGCGCAGCGTTTGCGGATATTTCTGAGTGAGCCATGCAGGCGGCGCGGCCGTGGGTGTGCCGAGCACGACCACGATGCCATGCTTCCCTGCCGCGGCGATCGCGCGGTCCAGCCACTCCCAGTGCCAGTCGCCTTCTTGCGGCTCCATGGTGCTCCAGGCAAACTCGCCCACGCGGACCAGGTGGATGTGCGCGGCTTCCATGCGCTTGAGGTCCGGCTCCCACTCCGACTCAGGCCACTGCTCGGGGTACCACGCGGCGCCGAGCAGCACAGGAGCGGCATTCGGGTACTTCGTCGCCTGGGAACGTGCGGCCGAGGCGCCGAGCATGGTTGTCAGCACGGAACAAAGCAGCAGCGCGGCGGCCTTTTGCGTACCTCTCATGATGGGGGCGTCCTTAAGCCGGCAAAATCCGGCGCACGTAACGCTCGCATAACGAAGCATGGTATGGCAACCGCACGGCGGCCATGCGCCCGGCATTCAGGGACGAATCAGCACGCCAGCCGTTGTGTAAACAACACCCCCGACCTCGGTAGTCACTTCAGGCAATTGCGGCGTACGTGTCAGGACCTCGATTTTTCCGTCCATTGCAAGCGTCGTGTCTTCCACCTTGCCGCCGCGGCAGCTCGGGTTCCAGGCAAACGCTTCCGGCTCGTGCACGGTTTGCGTGCCGTCCGGCGTGGCCACCCACTCGCGCTCCAGATAGCCGCACGCACCGCCCTGGTGATGCAACTGCTCCTCGCCGGGGAACCCCGCCTGTACGTACGCATGGGTCGCGACACGAAAGAGGCTCCCTCCGGTCGCGCCGTTTCGGGTCGCATGCTGTAGGGCCGCGTTTACCGTCGCGGCCGTGTTGAAGCCGCGCTCAAGCTCCGCCGGCAGTTTGCCGAAGTGCACAAAGCGCGTGATTGAAACGGCCAGCCCCCACCGACGCGCACACAGGTTCAGCATGCCGAACCGCTCGAGCGTGGCCCCGCGGGCAACCGCGTGTTTGTAGTTCAGAATGCGGTCGTCTGTCCCCATCAGCAGCACAGAAGGAAAGACGCCCTCGCGCAGCAGTCGAACCGCTACCCGCGCCTCCATTTCGTATTCGCTCACACCCGGATTGAGCGCGAGCAGTACGGCGGCAACAACATGGGCGCTTTGTTTGCCCAGCACACGAAAGCGCGCGATCTCCGCAGGCAGCAAAGGCGCGCGTAATGGGGCGAGGTCAACGATGGGCAAGCTGCCCGCCTCCGTGGTTAAGACCGTGTCGCTGGCCAGCTTTGCGCCGGTCATTCTTTGCGCCTCCGCCGCAAAATCGAGCGAGTACCAGGGCCGCACCACAGGCTCGTAGCCCAGCCCGGGAAGCTCTTCCACGGCAAGTCGGCCGGCCTCGTTGTTCGGCGCAAGGGAGAACCGGCGGCCGTCACGCAGCAACAACAGCGCAAGGACGCCGGTCTCGCTAAGGATCGCAACCCGCACCTCAACCTGGCCTGCCGTGACCCAGGCGATATTCTCGTGGCGACGCAGCAGCACGCCGTCGTAGCCCGCCTGTTCCAGCCACTTCTGTACGCGCCTGTGTTTCTCATCGAGCTCGTGCGGACGCGCCTCGAGGCCACCGCTGGCCACTTGCAATGCCTCAAAATGTTTCATCGTGTCCCCTGCCGTTTCTGCCTATCGAGCGATGCAAACCAAGTGTACGTGCGAGGTCAACGAGCGGGCGCCGGCGGCATGGCACGGATGTACTCGACCAACTGCCATAGAGCCGTGTCGCCCAGCGAGCGCCAGGCCGGCATACCGTTGCCCTTGCTGCCGTTGAGCAGGATCCAGTAGATTTCGCCATCGGTTTCGCCGCGGACCCGCGCATTGCGCAGGCTGGGCCGGTTGCGGCGGCCCGCCCCGTCCATGCCATGGCAGCTGGAGCAGTACAGCCCATACGCTTCGCGACCACCCTTCAAGCTGGCCGCGCTCTCAGGCAGTGGATTGCGTAGCGCGCGGGTGGCCGCCGGCACCTGTGCCCGCCACGGGCTGGGCACATACGGGCTGCTGTGGCAGCCGATCAGCAAAGAAAACGCCAGGATGGATCGCGAAAGCTTCACGGTGAGAGACAATACCTGAAGTATGAACGAGTCTGCTGATGGAACCGGGCAAGAGCCCGCGCTTTTAATTTTCGATTGTGATGGCGTGCTGGTCGATAGCGAAATGATTGTGTGCACCGCGGTAGCCGAAGAGCTCACCCGGCTGGGTTACCCGATCACGCCCGAGGATGTGGTGCGGCGGTTTGCCGGGCGGCCCGAGCGAGAGATTCTGGCCGAGGTGCAGGCGGACTGGGGCCGGCCCGTGCCCGCGGCTTATTTTTCGGCGATGAAGGAACGGGTTACCCACGCGTTTTCAAGCGAACTACAGGCCATCGCGGGAGCGGCCGAGGTGATCGAGCAGATCCGGCTACCCAAGATTGTCGCCTCAAGCAGTGCGCCGCACAAGCTGGAGCAGGGGCTGCGGTTCGTTGGGCTGTACGACTTTTTCGCCCCGGACATTGTGAGTGTGCACTCGGTGGCCGCCGGCAAGCCCTCGCCGGACGTGTTTGTGTTCGCCGCCGGCTGGATGCGCACGCCCGTGCAGCAGTGCCTGGTAGTGGAGGACAGTGTGCCCGGCGTACGAGCAGCACGCGCGGCGGGTATGCGTGTGTTCGGCTTTACGGGAGGCAGCCACTGTGTGCCGGGGCACAGCGATCGCCTGCTGGCCGCCGGCGCCGAGCGTGTGTTGACCCACATGCGCGAACTGCCGCAAGCCGCCCCTTTCGCATTCGGGGAGACAGCGGCGGTTTAGCTCGCTCACGGACCGCTGTGGCCAACATCCATGCTATATTTCTAATTGCTACGAGGCTATTTACATCGTAGGCACAGGGTTGTCTGTGTCTGCCGGCGATGTCTAATCCCTCGTATCGACTTTCCTGGACGCGTAGCTCAACTGGCAGAGCATTCGACTCTTAATCGACAGGTTGCTGGTTCGATTCCAGCCGCGTCCACCAATTAAACATACGATTGCTAGCTCCCAAGATTAAAAATGACAGATACCCTGAACGCTAGTGGCTGTTTTCCGCTTGCTGTTCCGCAGACGGGTTCTGTATGAGAGACGTGCGGTTCCCACTCTCATTGTGTGCATAGGGACTCCAGCGCTTCTCGAATTCCGGAGCAGACCGCTGCCCTGTCACGTCTAAAAAATAAGTTTTCCGGCAAATTGTACGTTGAACGGCTCTCCCGGCCCGATGCCCGGTGCGCCACTGTTATTGCGGGTGCTGGTGCTTCGTCCAAATGTTGACGAAGACAGCGTGCCGGTTCCCGGATTTGCCAGGTTGACGCGATTGAAGATGTTGAACATCTCAGCCCGCAGTTGCAGCTCAAGGCCTTCGTGAATCGGAGTGTTCTTCACCAGCGAGGCATCCACGGAGGAGAAGCCGGGACCGCGGAATGCATTCCGCGCCGAGAAGCCGAATGTTCCAGCCGGAGCGGCGGTGAATGCCGTGGCTGTTACCCACTGCGCGTAAGGCGTCCCGGAGGCAGGGGTAAACAGTTTCCGTGTCAGCCCGGACGTTGGATTGCCAACCTGGTTCGCCCGATCCTGCAGTTCACCCGTGCCGCTGTTATCCACGCTGCCCAACCTTACGGAGAATGGTGTTCCCGTGAATGCACTAATAAAGGCGTTACCCTCCCAGCCCTTTGTCAGCAAAGGAGCGCGGCCGCTGAACTGCGGGACCTCATAGACAACATAGCCATTGAACGTGTTGCGCACATCGAAGTCCGCGTTGCCGTACTCGCCGGCCAGGTCGTTCGAGTTCTGAGGTGCAAAGCCGCGAGTTCCCGAAACCACGTCCAGTGCGTGGCCCAGCGTGTAGGAGCCTTGCGCGGTCAGTCCATGATAGTTGCTTGTACGCAGCATCACCTGCACCGAGTTATAGTTCGAGGTCGCTTCGCTCTCGACCTGATTGATGGCACCGATCACCTTGGCGTTCGCGATGTTCGCGCTGCTGTAGCGAGGACGCCTCGTCAGTTCGGCGGCTGTCGTGGCGGGAACGCCTGGGTTGGCCATGTTGATATCGCGCAGATCGAACAGCCTACGTCCCAGCGATCCGACATAGCCGATCTGCAGGATGGTGTTGCTGCCCAACTGGTACTGTGTGTTCAGATTGAAGTTCTGCACGTACGCCGTACGAAAGTTGGGGCTGATCGTTGCAAGGCCTTGCGCGGCGGGAGCCGAAGCGCCTACAAACGGATCGACGCCCGTCGTCCACTGCGAGTAAGCACGGCTTACATTTACGACCGGCGTTGCGCCAACCGGATTCGCTTGCACGCCTACCGCACCGCCATTGCCTGGGCGGTTGTCGAAAAAGCCATTGAAGTTAGGTACATCGAAGTAGATGCCGTAGGTTCCGCGAACAACGAGCTTGTTTGCCGCCTGGTACGAGAAACCGAAGCGCGGGGCAACGTTGGTCTTATTTTGCGGGTAGCTGGGGGGCAGTCCCGACGACCCCGTGAGTACCAGTCCAAAGGCATCGGCTCCGGCCGCGCCGGGACGGAAATCCGAAAGTGTTCCCGTCGACGTGAACGGCCCATTGTATGTGTAGCGCACGCCGTAGTTCAAGGTCAGCGTCGGCAGTAAATGGAATTGGTCCTGCGCGAAGATATCGAAGGCTTTCTGGTAGATACTGCGGCGCAGTACGCCTTCGGTGAAGCTTGATGAAGCAACAAACCCCGCCAGGTAATCCGCCATCGCGCGGACGTCGGGGCCAACGGATCTATCGGTGTTATACGCAGTTGCGCCGGCAGGCAGGGCGACGTCCGCGGAAGCCAGTCCGGTGAAGTTAAAAGCTCCGCGAGTATTGCGTTGATACTGCAAGTCCATGTAGTTGCGACGGAACTCGCCGCCGAAACGGAACTGGTGTTTGCCGAACGTATAGGTCGCCGTCTCAGTGATATGGCCCGTGTAGTCCTTGCGGCCAAGCGGCTGCGTCTGCCCTACCGTATCCAGGCCGCTGATGCTGATCGTGGGAGCGCCGAAAAGTGATGGATTGGTCACGCCGGTGTTCAAGCCAAGGGCGGGAATATCCTGGCTATGGTCTTGATCGTTGAAGGTCTGGTTAAAGATACCCAAGCCGGCCAGTAACTGATTTGTGAAGCGGTCTGTGATAGCCCAGTTATGCACGGCCATGAAGTTCTGCGTAATATCCGGCGCTTCCTGATAGTACTGATAGACATTTGTTCCAACCGCGGCGAACTGCCGTCCGGTTCCGACAAAGGCGCGAGCCGACAAGGTCTGATGCGAAGTAAGTGTGTAATCGATCTTGCCGATCGCATTATCGCTGTGTCCGCTCTGGGGATGCAGATCGAGGAAGTTTCCCGCGGCGGCCGGCCCTACGGGCAGGTTGCCCTCTGGCCAGAGGGACAGAACGCTCAACGAAAGAGGGTTCACCGCGATGCCGTGCTTTGCCAGCAGCGCGGTTCCAGCCTGGACGTAAGCTGTCGTCGGTTCCGTCGCGGTGCTTGAGTTCTGAATCAGATACATCTGCCGTTCGTAATTCACGAAGTAAAACAGCTTGTCCTTGAGAATCGGGCCTCCGATGGACGCGCCGAACTGCTGGTTGCGCAGCTCCGGCTTACGCTGGGTCGAGAGCAGGAAGGGGCTCTTCGCCGCGAAAAACTCGTTGCGGTTGAAGTAATACGCCGATCCATGGATGGTATTGGTTCCAGACTTGATTGCCAGCGATATCAGCCCGCCGCCATTGCGGCCCACCTCGGCATTGGCTTCCGTCTGCACCGTGAACTGGTCGATGGCGTCAATCGGGATGGTCACCCCGGCGATCGAACCTACACCTCCCTGATTCGCCGCTGTGTTGTTCTGCCAGATGTCGTTGTCATCGGCACCGTCGATCTGCCAGTTGTCCTGGTTGGTGCGCGTTCCGTTGAGCGACCCTGCCCCGTTATAACCCGGCACAATCTTGACTAACTGCGTAAAGTCACGCCCATTGAGCGGAATGTTCTGCACGGCCCGGTCATTGACAACCGCATTGTTAGTGGAGGAATCGGTGTCGAGGGAAACGGCCGCGGCGTTCACCTCGACCTGCTGGGTGGCGGAGGCGAGCTCCATTTTTACCGCGAGCGAGTAGATCTGTCCGGGGCGCACCATGATGTCGGCGATTTTGCTTTGCGCGAACCCAGCCGCATCCACCGTCAACGTATAGGCGCCCAGCGGTAGATCCTGAAACGCATACTCGCCGGCGCTGGTGGATATGAACTGGCGGGTGAATCCGGTAGCGGTGCCGACCAAGGTAAGTGTTGCATTCGGGATCATGGCGCCGGAGATATCGGTTACCGCCCCGGCCACGCCGCCCCGGAAAGTCTGCGCCATCAAGGCCTGCGTCGCTACCCCGAAAATCAATACCGGCATCACCCGTGACACTTTTGAAAGTATCTGCATGTTTTCCCTCTTATCTTGTTGGCTCTGGCGCAGCGCCTGAGGTAGTTAGAGCGAGCGCATAGGAGAAACCAGGACTTATGCCGCCGGGATCGCCTGTTCTATCGCCGCGTATCCTTAAGCGCGGGCGCGGGCTGAGCAGAGCAAATCGGTTCTACAAATACGGTGAAGTCGTTCCGTGCACTGGATCAGGCAGTTGAATGAAGTCATTCTGCGCAGAACCGGATGCAAAGTCAAGACTATTATTGCTCACGAAAATGTATACACTTTCCCTACTGGCTTTACGGTGCGCAGCAGGATAGCGGCGGCGTAAGCGTGAGCACGTGGTCACGGGGGGGCGTTCTCTCGTTTCGCGACTGGGAGCCGACCTGCCTTGCCGGCGAGAGCAACAAGGTCGTGCCCGATCCGAAGAACGGTAATTTCCTGTATGGCGGAGGAGCCGCGCGATGCGATCAGGTATTAAACCTGCCGGCATCGCTGGGCGGCGAGCTGCCGGCGCCTGATCCGGACGACCCGAATCGCAAGACCTGGACACTGCCGGAGGTTTTCTCGCAGGTCGATGAGGCGCTCTACTACTCGAACCAGTTCGTCTTTCGCTCCCGCGACCGCGGCCGTTCCTGGCGTAAGATCAGCCCCGACCTTTCGCGGCTGCATCCAGAGGCGCCATCGACACTGGACCCGGTCACGGCCAAGGACATCGACCAGCCGATGACCGACCGCTTCGGCGTGGTCTACACGATCGGTCCGTCGCCCCTTGACGCGAAAACCGTGTGGGCCGGTACCGACGACGGCCTCATCCAGGTAACACGCGACGACGGAGCAAGTTGGAAAGATGTGACGCCGCCGGCCATGACGGCGTGGAGCAAAGTCTCGCAGATCGAGGCCGGCCACTTCGACGTGAACACGGCATACGCATCGGTTGATCGCCACCGTTTGGCTGACGATAAGGCGTATGTCTATCGCACGCACGACGGCGGCAAAAGCTGGCAGTGGATCGCCAAAGGCATTCCCGATGGCGCGTTTGTGAATTCCGTTAAGGAGGATCCCAAGGAAAAGGGGCTCCTCTATGCCGCGACCGAGTTGCGCGTGTTTGTTTCGTTCAACGACGGAGACCAGTGGCAGCCGCTGCAGAATAATATGCCGGTCACGTCCGTGCGCGACATCGTGGTGCATGGCAACGACCTTGCCATCGCAACGTACGGCCGCGGGTTCTGGGTGATGGACCAGATGACCGCGCTGCGACAGCTTGCTGAAAAAGGGACGGGGATCGCCGCGGGAAAGGCCTACCTCTTCGCCCCGGGCCAGACCTATGCCATTCACGCCGGCGGGATGGATGGAACGCCCATGCCGCACGAAGAACCGCAGGAACTAAATCCGCAGGCGGGTGTGCTCGCCTACTACTGGCTTAAGGATGCCGCCGCACAGCCGCTCAAACTGGAACTGGTGGACGCTCGCGGATCAGTGCGCGCCTGCGTGGCGAGCGACACGCCCGTGCATCCGGTCGATACCGAAGCCATCAATGTACAGGCCATCTGGGAGCAGCCGACGGCTCCGCCATCGAGTGCCGCAGGCATGCATCGCGTGGCGCTGGACGTGCCTGTGCCGCGACGCTTTGGGCAGCGTGCCGCGCCTTCGCCCCCACCAGTGGACGCATGCCATTCTCAAAGCACGCAGGCGGCGCAACCGAAGTCGAACCGTGTGGCAGGCGCGGAGCTGGGCGGACCGGTGGGCCTGCAGCCGGGCGAATACACCGTGCGCCTCACGGTCGGCGGCCAGACGCTTACCCAGCCGGTGACGATCCGGCCCGATCCACGCAATCCGCCGGCGGGCGCCAATGCTCCGGGGGAAGGCAATGACGATGACAACTAACCTTCGCGCATAGCTGAGGCTAGTTCACAGGAGGTGAGGCAAGGTGGGAATCAGCAGACGGGATTTTTTGATGCGCGTTGGGCAGGCGGGCGGGTATGGCGCGGCGTTCTTCGCAATGCAGGGCATGGGGCTGATGCCGGCGTCCGCGGAGGCCCTCGCGCCGGCTCCCGTGGATCCCGGCTCCGGAAAAGGCACAAAGGTGCTGATCCTGGGTGGCGGCATCGCCGGCCTTGTATCCGCCTACGAATTGGGCGCGCGCGGCTATGACTGTACCGTGCTGGAAGCGCGGGAGCGACCCGGCGGCCGGAACTGGACAATCCGGGGCGGCGACAAGATCGTGTTTATGGACGGCACGACCCAGACCTCTATCTGGAACAAAGGAAATTACCAGAACTTCGGACCTGCGCGGCTGCCCTCCATTCATCGAACCATGCTGGGTTACTGCAAAAAGCTCGGCGTGGAGCTGCAGGTGGAGGTAAACACCACGCGCTCCAGCCATTTGCAAAACGACGCGGTTAACGGCGGCAAGCCCTTTATCCAGAGACAGGTCGTCAACGACACGCGCGGCCATGTGAGCGAACTGCTGATGAAGTGCCTCAACACCGGCGGCCTGAACCAGGACGTCTCAAAGGAAGACCGCGACCGGATGCTCGATTTTCTGCGTATCTACGGACCGCTGGACGACACAGGCAAGTATGTCGGCAGCGACCGCGCGGGATACTCCAAGCTGGCCGGCGCCGGGAACCAGGCTGGTGTTCTCTCGGATCCGGTGGATATGCATACGCTGCTACAGGCGGACTTCTGGCAGCCCATTTTGTTCGAAGAGAACTTCGACATGCAGGCCACCATGTTTCAACCGGTGGGCGGCATGGACCGGATTCCGTACGCGTTCGCCAAAGCCCTCGGCGATGTGGTGCGGTATAACGCGTCCGTCACGGAGATCCGCAAAACCGGCTCCGGCGTAAGGATAACGTACAAACAGGACGGACAGGCGAAGAGCGCCGAGGCGGACTACTGCTTCTGCGCCATGCCTTTGACCATGCTGAAGAAGACGCCGAACGACTTTTCCGCGCCTTTCAGGAAAGTGATCGAGGAGTGCTCCTATGCCCATGCCTACAAGGTTGCATGGGAGAGTCGCCGCTTCTGGGAGCAGGACGACAACGTGTACGGCGGCCTCGAGTTTGTCTCGACCGGCCCCAGCCCGATATGGTTCCCTTCCGGAGGCTTGTTCACGGATCGCGGTGTGCTTGTGAGCGGCTACACCAATGAACGCGACACCCCGTTTGAACAGCTGTCGCTTCCGCAGAAGTTCACCGAGAGCCGCGGCTCCATCGAGCGCCTGCATCCCGGATATGGCAAGGAGCTGGAAAAGCCGATGTATGTGGGCTGGGGCAGGATTCCCTATAACGAGGGTTCGTGGATCGGGAGTTACGGGCCGGGTCAGGAGCGCGCGCCCGGCATCAACGTCGGGCACCAGACGGGAGCCAGCCGGCACCCTGCGGCATCGAAGACCGGCACCAATCCCGGGTACGAGACGCTGGTCGAACCGGACGGTCCCATTTATTTCATTGGCGACCACGTAAGCCATATCGTCGCCTGGCAGGAGGGCGCCGCACTGAGTGCGCTGCGCGCCGTGCAGCTGCTCGAAGATAAAACAAGAAGCGCCCGATTGGCATTGCGGCAGCCGAAGCTGGGCTAATTTCATGTACTTGTAGGAGAAAGGAAACCCGATGAGAAGCATTCTCGCAGTCTTCGCGCTTTGCGCAAGCGCCTCCATGGCGCACGGGCAAATAACAGTCAAGCACCTGCAGCCCAACGAGAAAAGTCCCATCGCGACCGGTGTCTGGGCAGGGGACACGCTGTATCTCAGCGGTCAGGTGGCGAACCCGGTAACTCCGGCGGATCCGGCCAAGAGCGCTTCGGCGGTCTATGGAGATACAGAGACGCAAGCCCTGAGTATCTTCAACAAAATACAAGGATTACTCAAGGCGCAAGGTCTGGACATGAAGGACATTGTAAAGATGACGGTCTTCCTCGCGGGAGATCCAGCGAAGGGCGGCAAACTCGACTTTCCCGGCCTGCAGGCGTCCTACACGAAGTTCTTTGGCTCCCCCGAGCAGCCCAATAAGCCGGCACGCAGCGCCGTGCAGGTAGCGGCGCTCGTCGCACCTTGGGCTCTGCTTGAAGTGGAAGTGATCGCGGTTCGCAGTAAGTAGCCGCGTATAGCAGGCGTTGGCGCGGGCTCTGGTGCAAGTAGCGAGAGTCTCACCGCTGGAGGATTTCGCAAACGCCTGCGGGCGCCGGTGCGATCCTCGCGCTTATTCTCTGTCTAGCGAACTCGACGTCATCTCGGGCATCAGCGTTTTCCTGCTGATCGGCGTCGTGAAAACCAATGCCATCATAATGATCGACTTCGCCCTGCTGGTCGAGCGGCTGGAAAACGGGAGTCCGCGCGACGTCATCTTTGAAGCATGCATCCTGCGCTTCCGCCCCATCCTGATGACGACGTTCGCGGCGCTGTTCGGTGCTTTGCCGCTGGCCCTGGGCCAGGGTACCGGATTGGAGTTGCGATGACCGCTTGGCATCGCGGTTGCGGGCGGTCTCGTACTGAGCTAGGTGCTTACGCTTTACACCACGCCCGTGATTTATCTGGTTGCTCGACCGCATGCGCTTCAACCCCCAACACCGCCTCGGCGCTCAACTCTGGGCGCGCTATGGTAGTTTGGAATCTGGCCCGGTGAAGCGTGAGCTCGTAGCTCAGTTGGTAGAGCAATGCACTTTTAATGCATGGGTCCTGGGTTCGAGCCCCAGCGAGCTCACCAGTAATTTGGACAAATAGACGGTTTACACGAACACAGGCCAGCCACAACGGATGGCCGTTGTACGTTGGTGGCTATTCAGTCAGCCACGGTCCGTGCGCAGGGAGACAAGGCTTCAGGCGCGTTCTCAACCGGGTGGATCTCAAATCCTATGTTGATAGAGAAGGTTTCCGAAGCGCAGCCTCGAGCACGTGGAGCAGTTCGCCCGCTTGATTTTCTATACAGTACACCGGGCCAGAAACGCTGGAGCGAGAGATCGGCCGGCAGCGAACAGCAGGGCCTTGAGCTCGGGAGTAGCTTGCTGCCGGTCGTCTGAGTCGTTCAGGTTGCGCTTGGTCGTAGACCCGGTTTGCTCGCCGACGAGTTCTGGAACAGCTCGGCGTCACGGATGTGCGCGAAATGGTAGCGACGGAACGGTGGCCAGCCTGGCGCATGCTGTCAAAGGCACTGGCGCCACTGCGGGCATTCTGGCTGTTGAGCTTGAGCGGGCCAGAAAACAAGCCACCTCGCCCGTACAAATAGCTTCGCAGCGCCCGGACTGGGCCGCGCAGGGAGCCCCCTCGCGCTTGTTCGACAAGTTTCCTGCTGTTAAGCACGCCGGCAAAAGAGCGGGAGCGGGCGCCCGCTGCCGGAGCTTTCTCAGCCAAGCCCTGTTCCGCCCGCAAAAACACCGACAGGCCGTGTGTGGTCCACCCGCTACCTGGGGTAAACGTAGCTTTGAGCGCGAGCAGGTGCCCAAGCGTGTCGACCGCGATGTAGACCTCGAGCCCCCGCTTGGCCCGGATGGAGGCAAAACGGAGGGTAGCAAAGCAGCTACTTTGGTTCATACAGTGGAGCGATCGCATCGTTGCTGCAGGACCTGGCCTGAGAAGAAAAGTACGTACCATCAATCCCTCGGACCATACAGCTAACGTATTATGTTGACGTTTGATGGAGCGGCCGAGAGCAAATCAGTCCGCCTGAAGATGCCTCAGGATCAAGTGCATGACCTGCGTTGCAGGTACCGACTGCTCTGGGAGAAGGCGAGCTTCGCTGGTGATGACGAGTGGACCTTCCCCTGCAGTGTCGGTCACGCGCCCGTGCGATCCCTTGACCAGGGTTGCATCCAGAGGGATAACATCCATGAGGTAGCGGAAGCCGAGAGTCTTCTTCAGCAGTTTGAAACCTACCTTGACCGCAGGCAGACGGAGGGAAGGATCAAGGAAAAGTTCCACTGGGTCATAGCCTGGCTTGCGATGGATATCGACGGTGCACGCGAAATCAGGGGCCTTGCGGTCGTCCAGCCAGTAGTAGTACGAGAACCAGGCATCCGCCTCCGCGATGGCGACCAGGTCTCCCGACCGTACGTGATCGAGGCCTAACTCCTTCTTGCCTTCAGCGTCGAGCACCTGCTCAATGCCTCGCGTTTCGAGGAGGAGCGAACGAATTTTATTCAACCGGGATAGATCGTTTACATAGATGTGAGCGATCTGGTGATCGGCAACCGCAAAGGCTTTGCTGGCGCCCGCATCCAGGAGTTCGCGGCCGAGCTCCTCGCGGATGGCGACAAGCCCGTGTTCGCGCAAGATCCGATTGATGGGAACCGGCCTGTGTACCGCGGTGATGCCGTATTCCGAAAGGATAAGGACGCGCGCGTGGCGGCTTTCAAAGTAGCGGATCAGGTCGCTAGAGCTTGTTTCATAAATAGGTTCGGCCTCAAGCTGTGTACTTTTGCATGAGGCGGGTTCTCTGATGATCTTGTTGCATGAGCAAGAAGCGGTTCGAGTTGTTGACCGAGGCGCAGTGGGAGTT
>JAABUX010003785.1_pt1 | contig 19749 bp, 5 predicted proteins | sample 5561851 | NCBI WGS metagenome assembly JAABUX01 (sample SAMN10711883, study PRJNA513361) | rock metagenome | isolation source: Antarctica rocks | place: Antarctica: Victoria Land, Richard Nunatak red sandstone | collected 2016-01-03 | reverse complement strand
CGGATGGCACGATGGCTGACGCGGAGGCGAAGTTGCCCTGTCCGTCGGCGGTGGCGGCCCCGATCGTCATCCCGTTGGTACTGTCGAGGTAGAAGTTGACCGTCTCCCCGGCCTTGAAGCCGCCGCCCTGGACGCGGACAACGGTATTACCCTGGCCGCTGCCGGGTGTAAGGGCCAGCGTTGTCGGCCCAACGTCGAGCGTCAGCTGGACCACCGCCTTGCTCCGCGTTCCGTAGATATAGACGGTGTACTGCCCCGGGCTAATCGCCTGACCGTAGAGCTGCTGCGGCACGGTGAAGGTCAGGGCCGAGGCAGCGAACGAGCCGTCCGCGCCGGCGGTCCCGCTCATGGTGGGCGTGCCGTACACGCCGCTGTTGAAGTAGACCTGCACGGGCTCGTCGGACAGGAAGCCTGTTCCGGTCACGCCGACGGTATCGCCTGGCGCGGCAGCGCGATGGTCGAGCGCCGCGCTGACCACCTCAACGGTAGTGGTCAAGCTGACGCCGCTCCGCACGCCATTGGCCAGGATGGTATGCGCGCCTGGCTGTGCGCTGGAGGGCACGGTGACGGAGGCGTTGACGGTCCCATCCGATGCGGCCTGTTGCGTCGCCAGGTAGACGCCGGTGGTCATGTCGCCGTCCCAGTAGAGGCGGATCGACTCGGAGGGGCTGAAGCCGCCTCCACTCACGGTCACGTAGCCTCCGTCCGGGGCGCCCAGCGGCGACACACTCAGGGCAGAGATGTTGAAGCCCGTACTGGCCAGAGCGTGGCTGGTCTCACCGTACAGGGAGACCTTGTGCAGGCCGGGCGTCAGCGCGGCGCTGCCGCCGCCGTAGGGGTTCGTCCGCGTCGCGGGCGCCGTAAAGGACAGGCCAATGGCGCCGCTGGGGTCGGCGCTGGCCAACCCCGTGGTGACGCTGATGCCGCTATAGTTGTCGCCGTCGACGTAGAGGTCGATGCGCTCGCCCGGCGTGAAACCGCTGCCGCTGACCGCGACGGTCGTGCCAATGGGTCCATAGGCCGGCGTCAGGCCAATAGCGGCGACGCGCACGCTGCCGCGCACGCTGCCGCCGCTTAGCTGGCCGTCGGCGATGACAGTGTGCGGGCCAGGCGCGGCGCCCGCCGGAACCTGCAGGGAGTCGTTGGCCGTGCCGTCGCTCCCCGCGTTGATCTGACCCAGGTAGACACCGCTCCCGGAGTCGTCGTCCCAGTAGAAGCGGACCGGCTCCTGGGGCAGGAACGCTTTGCTGGCGCTGGCCTGGACATATCCGCCCGCTGGCGCGCCACTGGGGCTGAACGTCAATTGGCTTGCGCTCAGGTTGAAGGTTGTCGAGGCGCTGACGCCGCTGCTGGCGCCATCGGCGCGCAGCGTGTAGCCGTTGCCGTAGTAGTTCGGCGCGAGGGGCGGCACGGTGAAGGAGGTCGCGATCGTGCCGGTCGTCGAGGCGGTCGCGCTGGTCACGGCGGTCCCATTCAGGACCACGGTGACGTGCTCGCCAGCGGTGAATCCTTCCGCGGCGACCGCCACGATGGCGCCCGTCGGGGCGGCGGCGGGGCTCGCCGTCACGCGCGCTACAGTGAATGAGCCGGCCAGGACCTGACCGCTTTGCAGGCCCACCGCCTCAATGGCGTGGCCGCCGGCGGCGAGGTCGGGGTGGACGGTGAAGCTGAAGGACACGTTGCCCTGATAGGCTGTTCCGATGCCGTTGCTCAGGCTCGTGCTATCCAGGGACGTGGAACTGCCGTCGATCAGCACGGCGTACTGTTCGTTGCCCAGCAGCCCCACGCCGCTGACCGACTCCTGAGCGCCGCCGTACGAGGTAACGGTGAGGACGGCCACGGGGCGCTGCGCGGCCGTGGTGACCGACACAAAAACGGAGGCCAGCGCGCCGCTGTGCGCCCCATAGGCGAAGAGGGGATAGTTGCCGGTCACGGCGTCCGCCGGCACGGTCGCCGACGCCGTGAAACGGCCGTCGCCGCCGGCCGTGCCGCTCCCGACCTGCTGGCCGGACGTCTCGTCGCCGTTCCAGTAGAGCGTAATCGGTTCGCCCGCGAGGAAGCCCGCGCCGGTCACACTGATCGTGGCGCTGGGCGTGGTCGCCCCATCGGCGTGCAACGCGACCAGGCGCACCGTCCCGTCGAGCCGGCGCGCGCTTGCGCCGCCGATCAGGGTCAACGTGTGCGGGCCGGGGGCATAGCCGCCGGGCAGCGTCACGAGGCCGGAAACGACCCCGTTGTTGTCGGCTTGCACGTAGGTGAGGCTGGCGCGATCGAAGCTGACCCCGATCGACTCGTCGGGTGCGAACCCATTGGCGGACACGATCACCGCGTCGCCGGCTTGCCCCACCGTGGGGCTGACCGCCAGCGCGGAGGCGCTCACCACAAAGCGGCCCGTGGCCGTCTCGCCACCGGCGCCGGCCAGCGTGACGCCCAACGAACCGAGCGGCGCCGCGGCGGGGACGGTCAGCGTGACCGGGCGGGCCACGCCGTTGGCGTCGGCCGCCGTCGTGGCGCCGACCGCGCCCACTCCGCCGCCAAGTGTGGCCGTGAGCGGCTCACCGGGCGCGAAGCCGGCTCCGGCCACGGTCACGGCCGTCCCCGGTGGGCCTTGCGTCGGCGCGGTGACCAGACCGTAGACGCGCAACGAGCCGGCAACCGTCAGCTGGCTGTCCGCGTTGATGGCCTGCAACGTGTGCTGTCCCAGCGCCGTCCCGGCGGGGATGACGAAGGTACCGCTGGTTGTATTGCTGGCGGAGTTGTAGCTGTAGAGCCCGCCCACGGAGACCCCGTCGAGCAACAGGGTGAAGGAGTAACCGGGACCGGCCCCGTCGAGCGAGGCCGTGAGCGTGTCGCCCACCTGGCCGTAGCCGCGGTTCAGGACGAGGCTGCCCGCGACGACCTGTACGACCGCGCGCGACACCAGGCGCCCGTCGCCGCCCACGGCGTAGACGCCGGCGGCGCCGGTCAGCGTGCCGGCGGGGATGGTCAAGGATGTCGGCGGCAGTGCGCCGGCGGAGGTCGCCTGGGCAGTTGCGAGCACGGGACTACCGGCGCCGTCGAGGCGCAAGGACACGCTCTCGTTGGGCCGGAAGCCGGAGCCGGAGATGCGAAGCGAGTCGCCTGGCATGACGATCGTCGGCGCCAACGTCAGCCCGACCACGGTCAGGGTCGCGCTGTAGCGCGCGCCCGAGACTGTCCCGACCGCCAGCACGGTATGCGGGCCGGGCGCCGTGCCGGCAATCACGCTGAAGACGGTGTTGTTGAACGCGCCGGAATCGTCCGTATAGGCATTGCCGACGTTGACGCCGTCAAGCAGGATGGCCACGGACTCGCGGCCGGCGAAACCCGCGCCGCTCAGCGCGACCCTGGAGGACGCCTGCGCCACGGTCGCGGTCAGGGCCACGCCCGGCAGCACCACCGTGGTCGCGGCGAGGTCGCCCGAGAGACCGCCATGGGCGCTGAGTTGGTAGACGCCGGGCGGCGCCGTGGACGGCAGCGTGATCGACACCGGTCCCGTATCGCCCGCTCCGTCAGTCGTGGCCATGGCCAGAGGCAGACCCGACACGTTGTCGCCGCCGAAATAGAGGCTGATCGGCTCACTGGCGCCGAAGCCGCTGGCGTCAAGCGCCAACGCGCTCCCCGCTGGCGCGGACGGGCTGGACGCCGTGAGCGTGGCAGTGGTGACGTCGAGGATGCCCTGGCGGAGCGTCGCGCTGCTCTCGCCATAGGCGGTGATGACATGACGGCCGGAGGCGATAGCGGAGGGGACGATAAAGGTCGCCAGCAAGCTGCCGTCATAGTAGGCGCGCCCCGCCGCGAGGTAGCGACCCGTCATGTTGTCGCCGTCGAGGTACAGGTGGACCGCCTCGTTGGAGGCGAACCCGCTGCCGATGGTCACGGTGACCGCGGTCCCGCCGACCCCCTGAGGAGGCGTGAGCGTCAGCGGACCGCCCGGGGACTGCACCGTGAACGGCACGACGACGACGTAGCCGTTGCGACGACCGACGGCATCGAGGGTGTAGACGCCCGGAGCGACCGGTCCGGCGACGTTGGCCGGCACGGTAAAGGCGATGGTGGCGCGGCCGCTGCCATCGGCCATCGCGGTCCCCAGCGTCAGGGCGCCGGCGTCGCTCCCGTTCCACAGCAGGCGGATGGCCTCGCCGGGAGCGAATCCAACCAGCGCTGCGGTCGCCGGCGTCCCGGTCGGGCCGGACGACGGCGTCAGAGTCAATCCGAGCGCCTGATACGAGCCGGAGATGAGCGCGCCGCTCAGCAAGCCATAGGCGTACAGGCGGTGCGGCCCCGGCGCATCGCTGGGCAGCGCGACCGTGGCGTACAGCGAACCGTCATAGCCCGCCTGCGTCCCACCGAGGAAGAGGCCGTGCGCGTTGTCACCGTCCCAGTAGAAGAACACGGGCTCCTGTTGGATGAACACGCCCTGGGCACTGACCGTGACCTGGCCTCCGGCCGCGCCGCCGGACGGAGTGACCGACAGCGCGGACGCGAGCACCGTCACCGGAGCGCTTGCACTGTAGCCATTGCTCCGTCCATGCGCCGTGACCGACGCCGCGCCGGGGCCGACGTTCTGGCCGTTGACGACAGAGGGCAGCGGCGCCGTCAGGGTGGCCGCGCCTGTTGCATCGGCGGTGGCCTGACCGATCACGGGCGGGTTGGCGACATAAAAGGCACCTGGATTGAAGCCCAGGTCGACGATCTCGCCCGCGGCGAAGCCGCGCGCGACGAGCGTGATAGAGCTGCCCGGCGTCACTCCGGTGGGGGTGGCGCCAAGGGACACGACCTGCACGGTCCCCTGCACTAGCGTGCGCGATGCCGTCCCGTAGGCCGAGACCACGTGCGCTCCGGGCGGCGCGCCGCCGGGTATGGAGAACGAGGAGGAGACATCCCCTGGCGGAGTCCCATAGTAGGACAGCGGCGCCGCGACGGTCTCGCCGAGCGGGGTACCCGTGGTGTTGTCACCATCCCAGTAGAAGAACACCGGCTCACCGGGCAAAAATCCTCCCGCGGACGCGGCGATGGACGTGCCCGCCACGGCGCCGCCCGGCGCGAAGCCGAGCCCCGGCGACAGTGCGCGGAACGGCGCGCTGACCAGGATGTGGCTACCCGTCCCATAGGCGTAGACGACGTGCGGGCCGCGCGCAAGCGCCACGTTGTGGATCCGTGGCGGGAGGACGAAGGAGACGGTCGACGGCGACAGCATGCCCGTGCCGTCCGCGCTCCCATGCCCTATTGGATAGCCGGTTCCCGGGCCTCCGTCCAGCAGCAGGCTGATGCCCTCGTTGGGGCTGAAAAGACTGCCGAGGACTCCCACCCTGGCGCCGGGGACGGCGGCGGGCCGGTCGAAGCCCAGCGCGGTGGTCGCGGTATAGACGGTCTGCGCCACGTTGCCGGCGCTGGGGGCGCCGACGTAGTAGCCATGGCCGTACGCGGTCACGATGACGGGCCCTGGGTGGTCGACCGCGGGCAAGGGTAACCCAATGGCCCCCGTGCCATTGGAGTAGATGGATACCGACGAGACCGCCAACGCGCCGCTGGCTTTGTCACCGCCGACGTAGATGTCCGCCACCGTATCGCCCTGGAAGCCGGACAGCGCCACCTGAACGCTCTGACCGCTGACGCCGCTCGACGGAGTGAGGGCGATCGTGGCGGCCCCGACCCTGTAGGCCGTGGTCGCCGTCTCGCTCAGGCCATCGCTGACCGTGATGGGATACGTATCGGCGGAGAGGCCACTGGGAACGATGAGACTGACCGGAGCCAGGGCGCCATGACCGTCGCTCGTCCCACTGGCGGATGGCCCGCCCGCGAAGGTCACCTGGAGCGCGGTGTTGGGCAGGAAGCCGGCGCCGCTCACCGCGATGGCCGCTCCCGCGGGGCCGTCGACCGGAGAGACATACACGGCATACTCCCGTACCGTGGCGGCGCTCGTGTGGCCGCCATGGCTTCCAACCGCCTTGATGGTATGGACGCCGGGCGTATCGCCCGCCAGCAGAACCGCTGTCGTGGCGAACCGCCCAGTGTTATCCGAACCGGTCGTTGCCAGTTGCCGATCATCCTCGAGCAGAACGATGTTCTCGTATGGCCCGTAGCCGTCGCCGGTTATCTGTATGGTGGCGCCGGTAACGGTCACGGCGGGGCTCACGGTGAGTCCCGCCGATACGACGCGCAGCGTGGCGTGGGTAGCCTCGCCGGCGCTCCCCGTCGCCGTGATAGCGAGCGCGCCGGGGGCAACCGCCGGCACGGTCAGGCTCAGGGGCGCCAACGCGCCCGAGCCGTCGACCGTGGTCGAGCCGGTCGTCGCGCTCATTGTGATCGCCACCGTCTCGCCGGGCGTATAGCCCGCGCCGCCAATGACGACGGTCCCGCCGGCCACGGAATCAGCGGGCGTGGCGGTCAGGGTCAAGACCTGTAGCGTGCCGCTGATGACGCGCCCGCTGGTCAGGCCGACGGCCTGGACCGTGTGCGCGCCCGCCACGAGGCCTGTAGGGATGGCGAACGGATTGGGATAGGACGTGGCCAGCGTGCCGTTACGGTCCGCCGTGTAGGACATCACGTTGGCCCCGTCGACATAGACATAGACCCCCTCGCCGGGGAGGAAGCCGTCGCCGCTCGGGGTGATGGTGTCCCCGACCTGTCCCGTCGCCGGCGTCAGCAGCAACGATGGCCGGATGACCGCGAACGGAGCCGTCGGCGCGTCGCCGGCGCTGTCCAGGATGGTGATGCCATGCACATCGGCCGGCGTGGCGAGGGGAATGACCACGCTGACCGGACCAAAGGCGCCCGTGGCATCGCTCGTACCGGTCGCCAGTACGACGGCGGCGGACGTGCCCTGGCCTAGCACGACGGTGACCGGCCGCGACGGCGCGAGAGCCGTGGCCGTGACCATCACGGTGGCGCCGCTGGCGGCCTGCATTGGACTCGCCCCCGCGGCATAGACACGCAGGGTCGTGGCGGCGCGATGGTCGGCGTGACCGCCCACGGCCGTCAGGGGGTACGTTCCCGGCGCCGTCCCGGCGGGCACGTAGGCCCGCGGGTCCGCGTAGATGCCGAGGTAGTACGTCGTCGTGTTGACGTTACCGGCGCCATCGGCCGACACCTGCGCGATGTCCTGGCCGTGCAGTACAATATCGACCGACTCAGATGGGTCGAAGCCCGTGCCAGTGACCGTGATGGGTTGCCCGGCCATCACGCCGCCGGGCGAGACGGCGATGGCCGGCGCGGCGGGGGCGGCGGGGGCGGCGGCGGGGGCGGCGGCGGGGGCGGCGACAGCGCCGGCATGGGGTCGCCGGGCGGCGGGAGCCGACATCGTCGCCGGCCGTCCGTACGCCGGGATAGGATGCGCGCCACGAACCGCGGCGGAGGCGGACGGATCGATAGCCGGGGTCGCGCCGCTGGGACCCGTCGCGTGCCGCGGCAACTCCAGCGTCGTAGAGAGGACGTGGGCCGTCCGATTGTCGATCGCCAAGGCCGACGCGGGTCCGCCAAGGGCAATGAGGGCCGCCAATAAACCGTAGGCCACTCTCCAACTTGTATCGCGCTGCTTCATCGTCCGTCGCCTCCCCTGATTCATCCATCCAGCGTGCGAGGGCCGCGCCCCCATCGTCACCACACGTATTCAGTCACACATCCACTGGATGCGCATACGGCCGCATCGACCCGCTCACCATGGTGGTCGATCACGACCACGACGAACGTCTACTGTATATAAACGTGGCGGGTACGGATTTTAGTGGGCTGACGCAACAATTCCCAGGCCTCCTTCTGAACTTGCCCCCGATCCCATCTTCCAAGTATGAGTCCGCCTGGAGTCTCTGAACAGGACGTTTACCTACATTTCACCCACATTTTGTCCCGCGTCATTCAAGCCGCTCGGTGTGAAGGTACGGGGTACACTGACGGGGAACGGAATTGGACGATCGATGGAAAGGGAGAAGATGATGCCAGGTCGCGACGCCCATAGTACCGCCCGCCCCGCGCCACCCCCCAAGCCGCCGCGCGGCCCGCGCGTCGCGGCCGCGATCCGGGCGGCCGCCAGCGCGGATGTCGATGCCGCCCTTCTCACGTTGAGGCGGACGTCGGCGGACGAGGCCGTTCGACGGCGGCAGGCAGGCGACGACGAGGCCAACCGCCGCGAACAGGGCTTTCGCACGGCCATCGACGAGTGCCGCCGGCAGTTGCGCCAGCGCAAGGCGCTGGATCGACTGCCGTCGGTCGACGAACTGACCAGCGGCGCCGGTCCGGGCTGGCGCGCTGGGGTGGAGGCGGCCTGCACACAGGCCCAGGCCTTGTACGACGCTGCCATCGCGGCGCGCTCCGCGCTCGAAGACGGAACGGGCGCGTCCTGATCCACGGGATCACCTTCGTCTATTTCCTCCAGTTACTTCCGTGGATTCCTCATGGTCTTCTCTACCTGCCCGCCGTACCATAGGCGGTAGGGTCCCGTATGGCCGGACCACCGTGCCGTGCGTCGGATGCCCGCGCGCAAGCGCGTGTTGTATGCCTGCATACATAGACAAAGGTAGAGGAGAGTTCAATGGTCCGTCGTCCGCTCGCTCATGGTCCGTTCACCTCGCTCATCTCATGTGTCCTGATCGTCGTCCTGGGGCTCGGCGCGCTGCCGCTACCGCCGTTTGGCGGCCCGTCCGCGTCGCCCGTGTCCGCCGCACCTGTCGCGACGAGCCAGGGGCCCGGCAGTTCCGGCGGCATCGCCGACCTGTCGCTGACACGGGCGGAGCATCTCTACCGTTCCACGGACGCCGCGACACAGGTCCTGGTCGTCCTCTTTACAGCTACCAACACGCGCCCCCGCGCCACGTCCCTCACCAGTCCGGCGGCGTCGGCGACACTGCGCAACGTCCTGGTGACCGACATGCTGGCGCGCCCAGAGTCCATCGTCACGGCGTGGCCGCGGCCCCAGCGGGACGGGGATCGCTTGATCTGGCGCGTGGGCGACATCGCGCCGGGGCGGAGCGCGACCGCCACGCTATCCCTCGCCGAACCGATCGGGGCAGACTCGGGCGCCGCGCTGGACGACGGCGCCCTGGCCTGGAGCACCCAGTGGGGCCGCCTGACCACGGCCCAGGCAGCGACGATCACCCTGGCCTCGGCCGGCCCCGCGGAGGGGCGCCTCCCGGCTTTGGATGCGAGCGCCGCTCCCGCTGTCTCGACCTGTCCGCAGCCAACCGCCGTCAGCGCCAGAGCCCGGTCGGGCCGCGAGCCCTGGCCCGTCGCGACAACCGGAGCCGACGCTATTGGAGCGCCAGCCACGGGACCGACGGACTGTCCCTCGGTCGTCGCCAGCCTATCTACCACGCCCGACCCACTGCCGTCGGGGACCGCCGACCCGCTGCCGTCAGGGACCGCCGACCCGCTGCCGTCGGGGACGGCGCCTCTACCAAGCGTTACGACACCCCCGACGATCACAAACACCGTCCCCGCGGCCAGTGCAACCAGCGCCACAATCGCTCCCAACAACACGCCGTCATCTATCCCCAACGACACGCCGTCGTCCGTTCCCAGCGACACCGCAACCTTTGCCCCCACCATGACCTTCCCCGCCGCTTCCGCCACGGCTCCCGCGCCTAGCAACACCGCCAGTGTCCCGCCCAGTCGCACAGGCACTCCTCGCGCGACCGGCACAGCGTCCCCGACCGCGACGGTCACGACATCCCCCACCATCTCCGGGGCGACTCCGACCGACGCCACCAGCCCAATGCCCACCACAACGGACACCACCAACCCGACGCCCACCACAACGGACACCACCACCACCAACCCGACGCCCACCAGGACGGCCAACCCAACGGGCACGCCGTCCACCACGGCTACCCTCAGCCCCACCGTCCTGGCAACGGCCAGTCCCACTAACATCAGCACCAGCACTGATACGGCCACGGCCAGTCCCAGTACGACCGGAACGGCCACGGCCAGTCCCACGCTGACAAGTACGGTCACGCCCACGGCGACCATGACCAACACGGCCACGGTCAGCCCCACGGCGACCATGACCAACACGGCCACGGTCAGCCCCACGCTGACGAGTACGGTCACACCCACGGCGACGATCTCGCCCACGGCCACCCCCACCAACTGCGCGTTCAAGGTCGCCGGCTGGACGTTCACGCCGTCCCCCTGCCCCGACCTCAACACGGCAGCGGAGTTGGACGTGAACGTCACCGTGACGCCTCCGACGGACAGGGACATCACGGTGGCTGGCAATCCCTTGATCACCCTGAGCGCGCACGTCCAGGTCGACCCGGTGGCGCACGCGCTCTCGCTGCTGCGGCCGGTGCGGCTGCCCGATGTGAGCCTCAAGCTGCTGCACCGGTTCACGCTGTCCATCACGGCGACGACGCTGTTCACCGACGGGCTGCGCATTGGCCGCGCTGACCTGACCATGCAGTCGCCGACCCGCAACCCCTGTACGCAGGACACCGCGGACGGCCCGGTTATCCCACTGGGCAGCATCGACAACCTCTACATCGCCCCCGACCTGACCACCTCGGGCGGTCAGATCACGATCTTTCTCTACAACGCCGAGGTCAGAGCCACCGATGTCTTGCTCTCCAGCACGGATGGCTTCCGGGCCGCGCGGGTCAGCCTCATCATGCCCCCGGCGCTGGGCGTGAGGGTCAGCGTCTCGGGGCGGCAGGTGGGGGTCACGCCCCAGGGCACGGTCAGTGGGACGATCGATGCGTTCGACTTCACGATTGGCGCCCGGCCCGACCGGCCCCAGGGCGCGCTCAGCGGGCACGTCGAGGGCGCCTACTTCGGTGAGAACGGCGTCACCGTCGACCGCGCTGGCATGCGGCTCGCCATCGTCGGGGCCAACGCGGTTGGCTTCAACATCGAAGGGTTCTCCTACGACGGCGTCCAGATGCGTCTGGCGCATGCCGACGCGGAGATCACCCTGCCCAACATCCGGGTCGGCGGAGTCGAATTCACCGCCTACGCCAGGCTCAGCCTGACGGCGGGCGCCAACGGGATTATCTACCACTTCATTGGCGGCGGCAACGTCGCCGTCCCCGCCCTGGGCCGCCTGAGCATCCATGTCGAGATCGGCTCGGTGACCGCGGAGCACCCTTCCAACCTCTATGAGGTCGCGCTGCGCGTCGACGCGGCCACGGGTATCCCCATCGCCTCTACCCCGTTCGTGCTCAAGGGGATCAGGGGAGGACTCAAGATCGAGGCAGGATCGGGCGGCGAGCCCGTCTACACCTTCTCCCTGGGCGCGCGCATCGAGAGCGCCGCGAGCTTCATCAGCGGGCTCTTCGAGGCCGAGATCACCGGCGTGGTCACCACGGACGGCGACCTGGGCCTCAAGGGCGACGGCACGCTGCTGCGCGTCATCAACGGGCACGCCGGCCTCTGCATCCGCCTGAGCAACAACGCCGGCGGCGGCTGCGGGGACGTCATCACGGCGCACCAGAACCTGCTGCAAGGCGTGGGCGCCTACGTCGAGGCGACGGGCGGCGCGGAGATCCCCTACTTCGGCTCGCTGCGGCTGGACGACGCCTATGGCGCCCTGTCCGGCAACACCATCGCCGCCCACTTCGACGGCAGCGGCTCCATTGCCGGGATCTCGGGGCAGGCCACCGGCGAATTCGGGCGCTTCCGCTACGTCGACGGGACCATCTGGGGCATCAAGGCGCGGGTCACAGGCAGCTTCCTCGGCGTCAGTGTGACCCAGGGCGGCTTCTTCGGCTTGCCCTTCCATGTGGCCCTCTTCTCGCTGGAAACGTACACGCTGATCCAGCCGGGCGGTGGCGGGGCCAGCCTGCTGCCCCGGTTGGCCGGCCAGGCGCCGGCGAACCGGTTGACCGGCCAGACGCCGGCGAACCGGTTGACCGGCGGAGTCGCCAGCGGCGCCGAGCCGTTCTCGCGCGACGCGCGAACCGGCGTCCCCGCGATCCCGGCCAGCACTATCACGGGCGCGTTCCGCGTCGTCCCCGGACAGACCGCCACCTTTCTCACCCTGGCCTGGCGCCGCGGCGCGCCGACGCTGACCCTGGTCTCGCCCGCTGGCCGCGTGCTCAGCCCGGGACATCCCGGCCCCGACGCGCGCCTGCTTCACAGCGCCAACGCGCGCGCGTTGCCGGCGGGGACGCGCGCACTGGTCGGGCTCTATCTGGACCACCCGACGGCGGGCCAGTGGCAGGTGCGCGTCGGCAACGTGCGTGGCAATGAGGGATTCATCTTCAGTATGCGCGGCGCGCCGCCCGAGCCGACGCTCGCGGTGATCTCCCCGCGACGCGGACAGGCGCTGGTGGCGCGGGGGACGCGGGGACACGTCGACATCCAGGGCACCCTGGAAGGCGCGGCGCCCGGCGACACGGTCGGGCTGTTCTACACCGCCGCGCCCACACTCACGCTCCACGGCCGGCGCCTGCCCAACTATGCCGGCGCGTTGCTGGCGGCCGCCGTGCCCGTCCACCATGGCCATTGGCGCTATCGCTGGAACACCGGCGCGCTGCGCGGTGGGCGCTACTACGTCTACGCGACGCTCAACAATGGCCTTGGGCCAGAGATTGACGCCTACGGTGCGGGGTCGGTCGTCGTCGCGCCGGCTACCCACCCCGTACACCCCATTCACCGCGTTCACCCCGTTCGCCACCCCGCGACGCGGCGCGGGCGCCAGGGCCGAGTGGTCCCACGACACGGTCACGGACCACACGCCCACGCGCTCACGCCCGCCGCGCACGGCCTGCCAGCGGCCCCGGCCGTGCTACCCGCGGCCCCTCCCGTGACCTGCCCACTGCGGCCAGCCCCAACGCCCAGCGGTCCCGCGGTCGTCCCGACCCCGCTCCCGACGGCCACGGCCGTGCCCACGGTGGCGCCCACCCCGACCACCGCGCCCACGGAGTACGTCGCCGACACGGGTATCTTCGCGGACCGCCCCAGCGGACGTGGGCGTGGCGCCATCGCCCCCTACCTGGCCGATCCCCATGTGCGCCTCTACGTGCCACAGGTGGTAGTCGGCGAGGTGCGCCCGACGCCCTCACAACTCGCCCGCCTGGCGGGAACGCCGGGAGGGGCGCAGATCGTGCAGGTACCCAACCCGGCCCTCCCGGCGTCGTATCCGGTGGTGACCATGACGTCACGCGCTTTCGGCGTCAACGATATGCTGATCCTGGAGACCGCGCGGACCATGCGCCTGACGCTGCTGACCTCCAACGACGCGCTGGTGCGGCAGGTGCAGAGCCAGCCCGATAGGCGTCGCATCTGGGGCGGCGTCAGCATCAGGGTGCTATAGAGGGCGGCGCTTTCTCGGCGGCGCATAGCAGGCGTCGCTCACGGCCGGCCGCGCGAATGGAGCGCATGGATCCACCTATCGTGGGTGGTCCGCCCCATCCGCGCGGCCCAGGCCGACCTGATACGCGGCGCTTGATGAAGGGGATAGAGAGATAGAAGGGGACGAGGTGAATCATGTGGGCCGCTCATCACCGTGATCGCTGGCCGGATCTCGACGCCGTGGAGGAATCCACGGATGCCGGGCGCCTCCTTTATGCCGGCGGCTTCGTCCTTGCCGACCCGTTCGAGACGCTGTTGCGGCAGCTCTCCGGCGAGTATCTGCGCGCGGCCTGGGGCCATCTGTCAGCCCTGCTCACGCGCTATCAGGGCGCCCCTGCCGATCTCTCGTGGGGCTTCCTGCATCCGGGCGAGACGCGCATTCCAGGTTTGGTCAGATCGACGCCGAGCGATTGGATCGGCTGGACAAGCGGCGCGCTGGCCAACGCCTCCGACGACGGGCGTTACGCCCCGCTCATTGAGGACCTGGATCAGGATCAGGCGCGTCCTCTGCTGCGCTACGCCGCCACCAGCCGGGCAATGATATGGAGGATTGCGCCCGATGATGATGTCCTGGGGTTGAGATTGATCGAGGCGCTCTGCACCGACGAGGTGTCGGATTGGCTACCCCAGCACATCCTGGAAAATGCGCGCGACGCGACCGATCCCTGGATCCGGATGGCCAGGGCTATCCTGGACGAGGATCAGCGGCAACTCGACAGCGCCGTCGCGGCGGCGCGCGGCGCCTACTCCGCGGCCGGCTACCGCATCGTCGCGCGGGGCTACGGCGCCTATCTCCAGGCCTGGTCCGACAGCGTCAAGATGCATCTTCCGCTCGTCGAGACCCGCTGATCACTCCACAACCTGGCCGAATGACCAGGACCATGGCGCGGTCTCCTGCTCGAACGTAGGGTTTCGCTCGCATCCGCCTCTCTCTATACTGACGATAGATCACGATATATCGCGATCTAGACTAACAGTAAGGAGAAACAGATGCACGCACATCATGCACGGCACTTTGACCCATCGTTCGACACCGGCCGTCCGCCCTTCGCCCGTGGCCACCATGGCTCCTGGAATCGATCGTCGAGCGGATTCGGAGGCGGACGCTTCCTGCCCTTCCTCGCGGGCGCGTTCCTCATGCGCGCGGCGCTGCGGCGCGCCTACTCTCAGTTTGACGCCGAGCGCCAGGGGCAGCCGGGGCGCGGCGGACGCGGTCCCTGGGGTCGGGGCGGTTGGCCGGCGCCTCACGCGCACGGCGGGCCCGACCACGACCATGGACAGGACCACGACCAGGACCACGGGCGCGGCTTCGGGCGCGGCTTCGGCGCCCCATGGCAGCGTGGCGGCCGCGACGCCGTCCGCGGCCTGCGTCCCGAGATCGGCGGGCTCGTCGCGATCCTGCGCGACGCGTTCATGCGGGGAGGAATCGACCAGCGCCAGGTCGGCGAGATCCGCACCGTCCTCGCGGATGCCCGCACGCGCATCGCGGCCATCCTGGCCGAGACCCAGCCCATCACGCACGTGTAGCTCCGTTAGGGTCAGGACCGCGTCCGACGCACAATGCAGGGGGCGGACCAATGTCGCCGCCCAATAGGCGGCGACATTGGTCCGCCCCTTCGTCATCGTCCGCCGCGATCACGGAGACCGTGATCGCCCGAGGCCGGGCGACGCTAGCCCCGCACAAGGCGACGGCCGGAGCTGTCCCACACAGCGTGGGGCGCCCGAGGACGACGAGTTGGGCCGCTTCGTCTCTGACGGCCCTTAACGATTGCTGACTCGGATGCACCTCAAAAAAGTGGACTGCCGAACGAGCCTGCGACTGCCCGGCTAGACCGGCGGACCCGCGGCTAGGGTCCGGGGGGCTAGTCCGCATGTGTCGCATGGCAAACCAACGCCAACTGCGGTCGGATGGGGTCCGCCGCCACCCTGCTCCTGGCCCCGGTCTGACACCGCAGTGTCCGTCGTGTGCCATGCGACACATGCGGACTAGCCCCCCGGACCCTAGCCGCGGGTCCGCCGGTCTAGCCGGGCAGTCGCAGGTCGGATTCCACTATGTCGAGGTGCACCCTGCTGCCTCATAACCGCTTGACAGTGATGCTCCCCTTCGGGAAAGTGAGGGTCAGCTAGAAACGGAGGGAAGAGATGGCGGCATCCGTGGACACGCCTCGCGCGCTGCTGGTGGCGGGGACCCGCGGAAGCGGCAAGACATCCTACCTGATCGACCACGTACGCAGGTTGCTGCGAGACGGTGCGCCGGCTCGGCGCATCCTGGTCGTGACGTTCTCGCCCCGCGGCGCGGCCCGTTTCGCGGCGCGCCTGCCCGGCGAGGTCGACGGTGAGCCGTCCGGCGGCGTCTGGCTCCAAACGGCGCAGCGCCTGTGCGCCTGGCTCCTCTACGACTGTTCGCGTGGCACGGGCACGAAACCACCCACCATTCTCTCCGCTCTTGAGCGCGCGATGTTGCTGCGCGAGGCGGCGGCGCGGGCGGCCACGGACCTCGGGTCCGATCACCCGCTCACACCCGCGTTAACCGGCGGTCCCGGCCTCGCCGAGATCGACCTGCTGCTAGGGGCGATTGCCGGCCAGGGCGGCTTGCCCATCAACCTGCAAAGGGTGGTGGATGACCTCGCGGGCGCCGTGGCGCCTCGTGATCGCGCTGTCCTCGACGGCATAGCCCGCGTCTACCGCTCATTCGCCGATCTGTGCAAGCGTGCCGGGGCCATCACGTACCAGGAGGTCGCCCCGCTCGTCGCGGCCATGCTGAGCGACATGGCTATCGCGGGTCCGATTGCCTCGCGCATCGACCACCTCATCGTCGACGACCTCGACCGCGCCGAGCCTGCCCAACTCGAGGCGCTGGCTCGCATCGGGGCGCGCGCCCGCCTCGTCGCCACCGTCGACCCGTGCGGCCCTCACCCCCCGACCCCCTCTCTCGTGCGCGGGAGAGGGGGAGCAGTGGTGGATCTCATTCGCGACGCGTGGGGGTTAGACCTGGAGGCGCCTTCTATCGTCCTCACTCCGCCGCGCGTGACCGCGCCTGCTCTGGCGCGAGCCCGCGCGTGGTTGGGGGACGGCCCTCACCCCCCAACCCCCTCTCCCGTGCGCGGGAGAGGGGGAGCAGTGGCGGACCTAGACCGCGGAGGGAAAGCAGAGAACGCAAACCGCACTGGGGAAGCAGAGAACGCAGACCGCACTGGGGAAGCAGAGAACGCAGACCGCACCGGGGGTACACCGACGAGCGATCAAGAAACAGGCCTTGTCATCGTCGAGGAGGCGCTGGACACGGACGAGGTAGCATACATCGTCCGGCACGTCCACCAGACACTCGATGCGCCGCATCCTCTCCCCCTCGCCCGCGCGCTCGACGCGCCGCATCCTCTCCCCCTCGCCCGCGCACGGCTGGACCGGGACCGGCCGCAGCCGGTCGGGGGCCAGTCCGCAGAGCGAAGCTGGGAGAGGGGGTCGGGGGGTGAGGGTTTTCCTGCCGCGCTGGTCCTGGCTCCAGCGTCGAGGGTGCGACGCGCCATCCTGGCGGCGTTGCGCCGCGAGGGACTGGAACCCGTCGACGCCGCGGGCGACGAGGTCTCGTACAACCCCGCCGTCCGCTACGCGCTGGCGTGGCTGCGCACGATCGTCTACCCAAGCGAGGAGACGTGGGAACGCGTGCTCACCTCGCCACACGCGAGCATCCCCGTGGCCGAACTGGCGCTGCTGCGGCACTGGGCGGCGCACAAAGACCTGACGCTGGAGGGCGCGCTCTGGCAGGCGGCCAGGGGAGGCTGCGATCCACTTGGCGATGCCGCGCGGGCACGCCTGACCGCGATAGCCACGCTGCTGCGCGACTTACGCGACGCCGCGCACTCCGCCGAGGCGCCGAGCGTTATCCTGCATCGCCTGCTAGCGCGCGAAGAGCTGATCGGAGCGGCGCTGGTTGGCCCGACCGACCCCGGCGCGGCAACCTCTGACCCCGCGGGCATCGCCGCGCTCTACGCCGCGGTCGAGCGACGGGAAGATTTATGGCAACGCGTCCACGGGGAGCACCCAGGCCTGACCACGATCCTCGACGGGCTGGAGGTGAGCGCGGGGCGGCCGGGCGAAGGGGTGGACGGCGTCCCGACGGGTCGCGTCGTGGTGGCCGGGCTCGACGCGGCGACCGACTGGCGCGCGGACACGGTACTCGTGGCCGGACTCGCGGCCGCCCACCTACCGCGTCCGCGGCCCGTCCCCGCGCTGCTCCCACCCACGCTCTTGCCCTACCTGGCGGCGCACTGGACGCTGCCCTGGCCAGCCGACCTGCCCGAGCACGTGCGGGCCGAGCGCCGGGCGCTGGCGCTGGCCATCGCCGCGGGACGCGATCAGGCCATCCTGACGCGCGCGCTACGCTATGGCGGCGAGGAGGCCGCCGCGCCCTCGCCCCTGCTGATCGACCTGCTCGGCGCGACGACGATCGACCGGGAGACCTGCCACTCCGCTGGCGTCCGCTTCGACCATCGACGCGCCACACATGAGGACGCAGAGCCACGCGAGGCCGCACGCGATCTGGAGACGCTGCTCTACAACCACGCGCGGACGCTGGCCGCGCGCGACAGGGCAGCCGCGGAAGGGTTCGTGGCGGGCGCCCGCGCCGTCCTGGCCGACGCCGGCGCGACGCTTCGCGGCCGCTACCTCGGCCTGGAGGACCCCTTTGCGCCGCTCCCCGCCACGGACGACGCGCTGCCATTGGGCTCGCGCCTATCGGTGCATGACCTGCAAGACTTCCTGTCCTGCCCACGCCGCTTCTTCTATGGCGCGCTAGCCGGTCTGCGCCCCCCCGCTAACGCCCGCCTCTCCTACGGCATGCTGGTCAGTCGCGCCGCGCAAGCTCTCCACCGCATGCATCCTTCGTCCGACGCGGTGACCCTGGACGACGCCGAGGAGGTGCTGCGCCTGTTGTGGGAGGGCGCGGGCGATGCTCAGGAGACCGGCGGCGGTGAGACGGAGGGCTTTGCCGGGCGCTTCGGTCCCCGGCTGCAGGCCGAGGCGACGCGGACGCTGGCGCGCGGCGTGCTGCGCCGCCTGGCGGGGGCCAGGGGCTCCGGCCGCCACCCGCAGTTCGCCCGCCGCATGCTGTCCACGGGCGTGCGCGTCGAGTTGCCCGTGCCCCTGCCCGATGGACGAACCGTGCGCGTCGCCGCGACGGTGGACGCCATCGCGGAGCGGCCGCGGCCGGACGGTACCACGACGCTGAGCCTGATCGACTACCGCTCGGGCGGCTCGCGCGAGAGCGAGGCCGGGCTGATCGGCGCCTTCGTCAACCGCGACGACGACCCCGCCTGGCGGCCGCGCGACTATACCCTGCCGGTGATGTTCCTGGGCGTGGCCGGGAACCGCGCCGTCTACCGCGAACAGGCCCTGCCCCGCCGCCCCGTGCGCGAACTGAGCGTCGTCTCGCTGGGCCGTGAGCGCGACGGCGTGCCGCTCTACCGCAACATCGGCATCGTAGCGCACGGCAGCGGCGGGCGCGACACGGTCACCGTGGACGAGTTGCGCGCCGCGCGCGAGGGACTGACCGCCACTGTGATTGCAGCGGCGGCCGGGCCGCATCGCCCCGCGTCGGTCGAGGCGTTCCGGCCGTGCGAGGGCTGCCCGCACCGCTTCGCCTGCCCCGGCCCCGGCCCCGAGACCGTGGAATGACCCTCATGGACCAGACGGTAGCAATGGTAGAAACCGTGGTGTCCTCTGGCGGCGCCAACCAGGCGCAGGAGCGGGCCATCGGCCACCCCGTGGACCGACCGCTCAAGGTCGCGGCCGGTCCGGGCACGGGCAAAACCTACCTGCTGGCCGAGCGCTACCTGCGCCTGCTGTCCGCCGAGGGTCTGGCTCCGCACCAGATCCTGGCCCTGACCTTTACCAACCGCGCCGCGGGCGAGATGCGCGAGCGCATCGCCCGCCACGGCCTCCTCTCGGGAACGATCTCCTCGTCTCTGGACCTCTCGGAAGCCTGGATCGGCACCTTCCACGGGACCTGCCTGCGCCTGCTGCAAGAGCAGCCGCTGGCGGCGGGGCTGACGCGGGGCCTGGCGGCGATCGACGGGGTGGAGCGCCTGCGCCTGCGCGCGGACATCCGCACGCGTCTGCTCGATGGCGCGTTGGGCGACGAGGGCTGGCAGCCCGACGACGCGCTGCTGCTGGAGCTGGCCGACGACGGCTTCTGGCGCGGCGCCTGGGCCACGGTCGACCGCCTGCAGGATCTGCTGGTCGCGCCCGAGGAGTTCCTTGTAGGTGCAAACGAGCGGGCGACACGACCGCGCGCCGAGGCCGAGACATGGGCCAGCGCACAGGCGTCGACGGCGTCCAAAACCTCTCGGAGCCGGGATAAGGCGCAGGCCGCCGCCGCGAACGCGAGCGCCGACTACGCGCTGCTGCCCGGTCTGGCCGCGATCGTAGCCACGGTGTACCGCGCCT
>JAABUX010003784.1_pt1 | contig 19759 bp, 22 predicted proteins | sample 5561851 | NCBI WGS metagenome assembly JAABUX01 (sample SAMN10711883, study PRJNA513361) | rock metagenome | isolation source: Antarctica rocks | place: Antarctica: Victoria Land, Richard Nunatak red sandstone | collected 2016-01-03 | reverse complement strand
CTCATCCTTGTAACGAAGAGATTACATACACCAATTTCTTGGTGACGAGTATATCAGGGTGGCTCTCTCCAAGCAGACAAGCGGTCTGCACCAAAGTTGACGGAGTTCCAAGATATGCGTCAGTAAACGAAAGAACATAAGTTCTCATTAAGCTCAATTAGCTGGCGATTTTATCAGTCAAAAGTGGCGAACTTATGCGCCTGCCGACACTATTCGTATCATCTCTCAAATGTCCTAAATAGCCCTTTCTTATATTTAATACTTATTTGTGAGCAAGGAACACATCAAATGCTAATCTCTACTCACTTAGTAAGGTCCTAGCTTGCTTACTTTGACATAAATCAAAGATAGGGCCTTACTAACTGTACGCCAATGCAAATGGGACATCTTTTTAAATGAGCGAAAAACTTCGGCTACAAATTCTGATGGTAGTTACACGATATCATGGCCAATGCAATCATGACCAATATTGTTGCCATAATACTTAATTACATGCATTGCCGCAATGAAACCTGCAAGAACCACAGCTGATTCAGCAATAGCAACTAGCACGGCTGCAGGAGAACCTACTGTGACTTCGACAGCAAGACTCTCAATGTAAGCTATTCCCCACCATACCCCAGTCAGAATCGATGTAAGCGCTGAGCGCAGGTTTCTTTGGGAAAATGCACAACCCCACCGGGGACAAAGGGCATCTCCTGTTCTGCTGGACAGCGAATGCTCTGCCGGTCCCAATCCAGGGTAAATGCCTGTTTCGAGAAGTGCTTCCCCTCGCGGACAGGCCGGGCTTTGCAATAGATTTCGAGTTCGTCACTGCGTTCCCGCACAAAATGGCTACTCAAATAGCCCCGGTCGATGTGGAGTTCCGTTAAATGCACGCCTTGCTGCTCCAGATCAGCGCCAATCTCTTTCGTCACGCTCGCTTCTGCCACATTGGCAGGCGTGATGCCCACCGCACGGATGAAACCAGTATCTAAAGCGTGGAGCACATGGCGTTTGTATCCATCGACGCGCACACTCCGGCTTTTGCGCCCATGTCGCATCTCGACGTCTTCTACGCTGATGCGCCGATCTTTGGCGACGCCTTTGATCAGGCTTGCTTTTCCTTTGTCATCGATGTGTACATGGTAAATAGCATGAATGTTCGACGATTTTTAAGGTGAAATGTGGGAAATCGGCGCGAATGTTGAGCAGCACAGCCATTGACCATCTACAAACCCGCCTCAGAAGCGGAGCACGCTTCCCGAAATCTGTAAATTCAGGAAACAAAACATGCTTGAAGTACCCGAATTCTGGAAAGAAGCACCTACTCTTCAACTTACAAAACGCTCGATGCACTCTGCTCTGTACGAACCTTCGGCCCTGTTTTCCTGTTGACAAGATAGGATACAACGCGTACAAGCCGCATTACATCAGAACCGAATGTACAAAAACGATCCAAGGCGCTCCGCCTCTAGAGCGGATTGACTCGTTACCAATGGCTGTGCTGCTCAACATTCGCGCCAAAATCCCACATTTCGCGCCGATTATGGCTCAACATTCGGGTCTTACACACTTTAGGTGAAAGCTCTTCTGTAAGATGCGGGAGACGTTTCGGTTTGCGCTCAAAGAGAAGGCGATGTCTATGAGATAAACTCATCATTCACCTAAAGTGTGTAAGACCCAACATTCACGCAAATTACCAGTACATCTTGCTCTTTCACCTGCTGGGCAATCTTCAAGAACGGTTGAGCCAGGATCGCTTCTTCCTGTTGCAGTGTTTGCACCCAGGTCTCTACCACCTGCAGTACGTTCAAGACCAGGCCCAATGCTTCTTCTCGTTGCCCAACCTTGTCCCAATCCCGATCAAGAGCCGCCTTCAGACTTGTCGTACCCACCATGTCGGCTCCCGCCTCTTGGGCGACCTCGACCAGCTCCCGCCCCTGCTGATCGGCCACCACACGCATGACCTTTTTGAGTGCGTGGCCCACTAAATTGTACGTATCTTCGACTCGACCAGCTCCCCATAACGGACTGCTATCCAGAGCTGCTCGCAGGGCTCGTGCCCCAAACGCTTGGCTTTGGCCAGCAATCTCGATGGTTCGTTCAATCAGCCGTCGATCCATTTGCGCCTCAATGAGTCGCTGGCGGAAGGCCACCAATGTCCCTTTGCTGAACGGAGCTTGTTCGGTATCCAGACAATCTAGCACCAACTGCCAGCGTCGATCCATCACGGCCGCCTCGATCACTTCATCATCTGACACCCCCATATACGCTTCCAGGATGAGCGCCAGCGCCAGGATCGCCGGGGTGACGGGTGGTTGTCCTCGTTCTGCTTTGCGATACAGACTTGCCAATTCCTGCTGAAACGCTTCATCAAACAATTCATGTCGGTGCAGACGCAAAAAGATAAACAGCTTCGCTTTCCGAATTCTCTTCACAATTTGCTCTTCTTGTTGGCTTAACTCGATTGGGGGAATCCACGTCACTGGTTGCATGCTCTGCCTCCTGGTCCATTGTAAGGCTGGGGGTAATGTAGTAACGGACCCAGAACGTACGATAAGGGCCATATCCATGGAGAAAGAACTGTACAAAAGAGTAGAACAGGTAATAACTGCTTCCGAATGATCATTTCTTGAACCGAGGGCTATCTTTCATCCTTCCGTGGTCTGGCTTCTCAAGCGGTTCTTTCACGTACCGTATGTTCTGGGTCCATTACTACATTACCCCCATGATGAGCGGGTACGCGGCGAGCGCTTTTGAGCAGTAGTGGCACTGTTGCTCCAAGCTCGCGATCCTGGCGAGGTGGAGTTGGTCCTGGTTCACAATGAGCATCTGGCAGTCTCCTACACCGATTCTTGAAACTGGCGCGGGCCGAATATCACCCGCGCTTTTCAAGAACAGTGTACGGATTGGTCAGGAGTCTAACAAGTGGCTTTGCCAGCTTAATGGCTCCATCTGCGTGAAGTCTTCGATGACGAGGCGTCCTGTACAATTATCTGAGGTAATCCTGCTTCTCTCTTTCTCTTCCGCTGCCACATACATCGCTTCAGAGGCTGGTCGAACCACTCTTCCTCCTCATGACGTACCTCAGATAATTGTACAGAAACTCCCTCATCGAATCTCAACATTTACAGAACCTGACACAACTTTCACATACTTCTCGCAGTCCTCTTCACGATGAAAAGGTGGAGGACACTTGGATGAAGGATGGGAAGTGGGCGTGGATTTGTACCCACGTATGACCTCCATCTACGGTTTTTAAAAGTATCATGCCGCCTCTTGAATCCCTATCTGCTAACCAGCCAATGCTAGGAGAGATGAAGCTAAAGGGAGAGACAGCGAATCCAGCAACAGAGTTGTTCGGAACCGAGCTTCTAGGTAGTTGTGTCCAGTGCTGTCCCCCGTCTGTAGTCCTGTAGTACACGAGACTCGGCTCACTCCTTGCCGTCGTAGAATCAGGAGAAGCTGAAACCCATCCATGCTGTATATCTACAAACAGTGGCACACCACCCAGCCAATTAACACTCCCTTGCATGTCCTTTGGAGGCTCCAAGGAGAAGGGAGAGGACGCATGCCACGTCAAGCCAGCATCATGAGTTGTGTAGACAACTATGCTTAGCCCTTGCGTGAGTCCTGAAAGACGAAACGTGGTATTGGTAAAGAGAGCATCTTTCGCTGTAAAAAATTGAGGTGCCCCGATATGCGCCACATTGCTAATGACCCCAGGCCACCGCTGTATGTGCCATGTCACACCGCCATCACTCGTCCGATAGAGGCGATTATTTTGCCCGACCATTAGGCCCACGTGCTCGTCACCAAAGCTTACAGACGGAGCGAGAACGCCGTTCAGGATGTGCATGCTGGGTGAGGAACTGTTCAGAATATTCGTCCACGTTTTTCCTCCATCTGTTGTGTGCCAGATATTGAACGGGGTATCGCGTTCTGGCCCTTGAATAGTTGCCCCAGGCTGAGAAAACAACCAACCAACATGTGCATTGACAAAAATCAACTCCCCTGCACTCTGACCGGAGAGCTTGACAACCGTTTTCTGCCAGGTTGTCCCACCGTCAGTTGTGTGAAAGAGAAGTGCGGCTGTTGGTGAATGATACTCAGGTGTTTGCTGCTCGTTCACCGTCACCGCAACCCAGGCGGTAAGAGCGTCGCGGAAAGCCCAGGGGCCTGCAAGACCAAACCGTTTTTCCAGAGCGAGGAGAGCAGGAGGCGTTACCTCTTGCCAATTCACTCCGCCATCGGTTGTACGCAATGTTCTATGATTGAGTGAGAGAGCCCAACCGATGCCATTCCCAAACATGTGTATATCAATCAGGGACTCTGATAATGCTCGCGGATTGCCATATCCTCTTCCTGTAGAGGTTCTCTGCAGATGGATAGTCAAAGCCCACGAGCCTACCAAGAGGGCCAGCACCAGGACAGCGGCGGTCATCGCAAGAACACGCTGCCATGACTTTCGGCGGTGCGTTTTGACATGGTCACGTTGAAGATTTTTTGCGTCAGGCATTTTCCTCTGTGACATACGAGAAAACGAGATCGTCTCTGCTTCCTCCTGCCCCCCATCGCCAACTAAGAGGTGCTCCCGAATGCGTGTGAATGCACGAGCATCTTGCAGCTCTGGTCGGTACGCTCGGCGTAAGTCCTCGAGAATGGGTTGGCTGTGTGCATCTTTCTCTTCCGGCAAAACATCATCGTACTTTCCCATGTTACAGATTCCTCCTTAGAATTGCTCACTACGATAGCGAGAACGCATTGATACCAAGGCTCGTGAGAGGAGCTTACGCACAGTTGCTTCCTTTTTCTTGAGCAGCAGCCCAATCTCGGCGAAAGAGAGGTCAGCACCATAACGCAACTGGACCACCTGCCGTTGCAGTCGAGACAACCCACCCATGCTCTCGCCTAGTCTGCCCAACGCTTCATGCTGAAGAGTAATATATTCGGGATCGCTGGCGTGAGTATTTTCAAGCAGTTCCTCAATGTTGTGGAGGGAAACAAGAGGATGGTGTGTGGCACGGCGATAGCCATCGACGAGTTTGTTGTGCGCTACACGCTGTAACCAAGCTAGTTGCTCCTTTTCGCTGAACCCCTGAAGGTTGTCCCGCTCCAGAGCTACAGTGAAAACCTCCAAGGTCAGGTCCTCCGCATCTTCCCATGAAGCCTTTTGTAGACGCAAGTACGCGAAAACGGCTGAACCATAACGATCATAAAGTGCTGCATCCAAGCTATTTAGTGGGTCGATCACTTCTTTTTCTGTCGGTTCCATACTTTTCCTTGCTTCAACATATTATTGCTTCATATAACTATCGTTGAAGCGAAGATTTTGTGACTTTTGCCAAAAAAGCCTGGTACATAGAGTGACTCTGCTGCCGATGTGTTCTATCAAGCTCTCTTGAACGGCAAGAAGATGCTTGGACTGAACGAAGAAAACCAAGTCGGCAACAGTGTTGGATCACGTAATGTAAATCACGGAATTATTATGGTGGAATCTGTATAAATAGGCCCTTGCCTCTAGTTGGAACAGGATCTTGGAATAGCAAGGTAGCCCTTCTGGGCTACCTAAGGGTAGAAAAGAAGGGCTTCTGCCTGTGAAACCCTCAGAGGTGCGGGAAAAAGCAGAGCTTGGACCCTGTTCATCTCTCTGGGCAGACACCAGGGGAAGAACTGCGAGTATAAAAAGAAAGGCAGATGCCTGCTCATCCTCTCACAAAACCTCGAAAATCCATGACGGCTTCGAGTTTCGAGCGTAGAGACTAGCCCAGGAGTCCTGTTTCCTATTCCGAGATCCTGTTCCAACTAGAGGCAAGGGCCGTTTTTCTTATGATAGCGATGCTTGAGCTTATAAGGACTTTTTATCCACAATCACTTCTCTGGTCTCTCATAAGTTTGATTGGGGTGATCATTGGTCTAGGTAGCATTTTTCTTTTATTAAAACGGTGATACATGTGTCTGTTTATCAAACGTAGAGAATGTGGATAGGTAGTTTTGTGTAATGGTGAGTATTATCAGGAGAAGATCTACTCATCATGAGAACATTCCTCAACGTAAGACGCCCGTTCCCATCCCTGCCTGTTCTTCTCTGCATTTATTTGCTCTCCCTTCGTACCATAGGAAGCAAGCAGTAAAACCAAGCCCATACCTTTTGCGTAGTACAGAGTAAGGGAATAGTACCTACATAATAGGGGGAAGAGAAAGAATGAATACACGACCTGGAAGACTGGGAATACGTCAATATAGTCTTATATTGAGTCTCGTGATCGTGCTATGTATCCCTTTTTTGCTCACCTTCTTCTTTTTTCAAGCCTATAGAACGCTTGCCCTAGCGTTGATGATGCTGGTTGTTGGAAGCGTCGGACTCTTTGCTGGCATCAAACAAGCACACCTCTCGAAAAGAAATGGGGCGTCTCTTCCCTGGTGGAAACATTATCTCGTCATCATGGCCTTGTTTGAAATGAGTTTTGGTGGGTTACTGCTTGATGTCAGCCCACAAATTCTCCATTTGCTCAATGAAACGCTTTTCAACATACTCGGGTACTTTTTTCTTGTGCTTACCTTGGGTTTTGGCATCTACGCACTTGTGCTAACTGTGCAATACCTCGCAACAAATACCACATCACGTCACCTCTTCTGAGGAGGAACTGCTCCCATATTCTTTCTCTCCGATATGGACACACTAGGAGAATACATACATGCTTTTAGACCTCTTGTTCAGACTTAGCCCAACCATTTTACCTATCGTTCTTACTGTCACAACATGGCGTGAATATAGACAGGCTGCAGAACCTTCTTCCCGTGCGCTCTTCGGTCTCATTGCTCTCGTACTCGTTTCCATCCTGAGTATTCTTGGGTGCTTCCTGTACCTCATCAACCCTATCAGGTTCCGCTATAATCCTTTCCTTTCGGTCTGGATGCTTGCCTACTGCATCAACTGGCTTACTGCCCCGAAATACACTTTGAACCCTAACCGTTTTAGAACAGGGATTGCTATTGGAAGATGTGTGTTTGTGCTTGTCGGCTTCGTTCTCGAAACCGTGAACATGTACGCTCCTTCATAGGAAGCTTAATAGAATCTAGAGAGGTATCACAACCTGTAAACTTGATAATTAAATGGGCGGATTGTTAAAAATCTTGACAATTAAATGGGCGGCAAGACGAGCAAGAGCATACAAAATACTTGGAATTTCTCGTTATTTTTGGTTTGTTAATCTATTTGCTCGTCTTGCCACCCATTTAATTGTCAAAAATTCCGCTCATACAATGGTTCTGTCTCACTTTTGGTGATTCGGGTAGTGCAGAGGTATGAACACACATCACGAAATCGCTGCTGGAGCGGATGAAGATTTTCAAGATAAGCTGCTGATGAGCTTGTATCACCAAAAGTGGGCCAGACCCATACAATTCCAAAATTTACACAGACGTGAAGGGCGCAACGGTTGCACAAATCGCCATCGCCTGGGTGCTGACACGGGGACAGGATATTGTGCCGCTGGTCGGAGTACGCCGACGTGAGAGCCTCAGCGAGTCCTTAAAGGCCCTCGACCTGACCCTGACACCGGACGATCTGAACCAGATCGAGCGTGCTGTACCAGCCGATGCTGCCGCAGGTGAGCGCTACGATGCGGCTCAAATGAGAGAACTCGACAGCGAACGAGGCCGAGAGCAGAACCAATGACCGATGAACTACTGGGGGTTCCCGTAGTACGTGGACAATAAACAACGTTAGGGGTGTAAAGTCGCTTGCAGTGCGGAGATAGATATCCACGACAAAGAGTGTAGACACCATTGATAGTTGCCTTGAGGAGGAGTGTTTGGGATTCTGAACCGCTGATGATGTGCTTTTTCAGCGTGCAAAGCAAGGGAGATCAACCACTCATACGACGCGTTATTGCTAAACGTTGTAAATTGTCTGACTGCTACGGAAACCCCATGTCCTGCGACAACGGGTTCTTTCTCGTCCTTCCACTTCTCACGGAAAGTGTGCATGAACCCCTGTTTCTTCACATTTCGTGACCTGCTGTCTCTAAAAGAGTATCATTAGGATCACTCGTTATTACCTGGCTATGGAAGTGAAAACAAACGTTAAGAGGGTGGAAAGAAGCTTGCAACGCGGAGACAGGCATTCACGATAAAGCACTCCGATCTGCTGATACTTGCCATTAATAGTGGTAGTGTTTGGAGTTCTGAACCGCTGAGAATGCGCTTTTTCAGTATGAAAAACAAGGCAAATCGACCACTGAGAATACGCGTCACTGCTCCATATTGTCCATTGTCTGACTACTACGGAAAACCCTACCTCCATAAGCATTCCCTCTTACAGGATACGTTCTCTCGCAGGTCACTCAGTCCAGGTGGCGTAGTGAACTGACCAGTAGTCCGGCTACCGCACTGCCCAACGTTAGCGTGCCTGCCGCAATGAACAGTATTTGTGAGCCCCAGACAGTAGCGATCACACCCGAGCCATATTGTGAAAGTGGTACAAAGCCCACACTCGCCAGCATATAGAAGCTCATCACTCTTCCGAGCATCTCCTTCGCTACATTTGCCTGGATGAGCGAGAGGAAAAGCACGATCAGCATCCCGTTGAGCAGGCCCACTCCGGCCAGACAGAACATCGCAAAGGGGAGCGGCGCGAAGGCGATTCCAGCCAGTAGCGGTGCCTCCAGAATTTGGACCAGACAGAAGAAGTGTCCCCGTGCATGTGTGGGGCTGTAGACGCTGGGCAGAATAATGCCGATGACCGAACCAATGCCAAAACTCCAGAGTAACAGACTGTAGCCTTCGGCACCCATGTGTAGGACATCCCGAGCAATCAGCGGCAGCCCTACCGTCATCGGCCCGATTGCCGCGACCGCCGAGCAGGAATCGATCACCAGAAGCGCGATCAGCCAGGGAAAGCCCACGAGGTAGCGTACCCCGTCACGGACACCCGACAGCAGCGATTGCGTCGCGGCCTGGGGCATACGTAACAGCGGCGACATCAGCAGTGTCGTCAGCACTGCAACGGCAAAAGAGAGAGCGTTGATGCCGAAGGCCGCCCCTGCGCCCAGCGTCGCCACAACCACCCCAGCGGGCAGTGCACCCAGCAACGTGCCCAGCTGCGAGACCAGTGCTATCAATGAGTTCGCCCCATCCAGCTGGTCGCGAGACACCAGTCGCGGCGGAATGCTCCCAGCTGCGGGATTGAAGATACCTGTAGCTAGGCTATGGATTGCCAGAAGCACACACAGCAGCCAGAGAGGTAAGTGATCGCCCAACGCCAGAATTGAGATTACGCCCGAGGTGACAACGCGCACTGCGTCAGACCAGAGCATCACCGTGCGCGGGTCGAGGCGGTCGGTGATGATCCCACCTGCGAGCGTCACCGGAATCTGGGGAACACTCAGCGCCAGCATCGCCAGTGCCAGGTCGAGCGGCGAGCCCTTCATCTGTTGCAAGACGAGCCAGATCACAGCGACCACTTGAAAGGAGTTTCCCAGTGCGGAGATTGTCTGTCCACTCCACAGCAGCCGGAAGTCTCGGTTGCTCAGAGGTGCAATGACGCGTCTAGCACTCAAAAACTTCATGGTCGCGCTCCTCCTCTGCCTCGACCGATGGCAGTGTGTGCAACAGATAGGTGACCGCGACGAAATGGTCATACGTATCCCGCTCGGGATCTTCCATTGCCTGGTAGATTTCACTCTTCAGTATCTGCAGCAGTTCCTGGATGCGTGCTAGTCGATCTGCCGGAAGACGTACAAGCTCATGCGCGAAATGCATCTCAGGAATGTGTCCCTTGAAGAAGGTGTTTGCCCTAATATACTCTTGGCGCAGAGCCTCCAGAGTGGTCTCCATCAGTTCCTGACTATCGACCGACTCCATGATTCCAGCCCCTAGGCGCATCACCCGTGCCACCGCTCGATAATATTTCTCGATCACGCCACCTTTGGGCTGTTCGGAGACGATCTCGATCAGCCCCGTCGTCTGTAATTCGCGCACATGGAAGTGCAGGCGCGGCGGCGTGACCTGCAACAGAGAGGCCAGTTGCTTGTTTGTATACTGCGCGTTCGTCAGCAGGTTGAGAATGCGCTGGCGCAAAGGGTGAGCTAGCGCACGAATCTGCTCGGTGGTCTCCAGGATAAGCTCGTCTCGCATCAGCAGCCTTCCTCTCTATGGTTGATCGAGTTGGGATATACAGATAAGTTTTAATTTAATCAATAAATATAAGTTTAATCATAAAACAAGCTTTTGTCAAGTGGGGCGAGGACCTCTCTCGCTTCTAGGATCGAGCAGGCTACCGCACCTGTTTTTGAATAGTCTCTTGTGTAAAGATGACCATATGAGGCAGGACCTGGAGACGTGCAAAAAAAGCTCATAGTGTCGTCACAACGCTTCTCAGGTTGACTCGGAAGATACGAAAGAAAGCCGAGGAGAATGGAGCATGCAATACACCTTGTCTCCAGTATTGCTCACTTCAACACGAGCAAAGAGAAGTACTATCAAAGGGGATCGGCAAGATTCAGCTAGTTCTATGATACCTCGTACGCTTTTCGTCAGGATCACACTGATAGGCCAATATCAAAGGACTTCCTCGTTATTGCCAGTTTGGGGGTAATGTAGTAACGGACCTGGAACGTACGGTAAGGGCTATATGTGTTCAGAAAGAAGAGCACAAAGAACGACTACACGTAAAAACTGCATGCTGCAAATCTCCTACTGAGGAGAATACCTTTTTCCCTCTTTCGTAGAATAACTCCGGGAGCCATTCTATCGCTTATCGTACGTTCCAGGTCCGTTACTACATTACCCCCAGATTCAAGAGACCGTTTGTGTAAGAGATGCCTGGCCATGCTCTTCGGTCCAGATGCCACGCAAGAGACTGCCTTGGAAGGCATACTTAAAGCTGCAACCTGACCGGAATCGGTCTATCATAGCCGTTCCGGCCAGGTTGCAGCCAGGATCAGTTTCTCTGCACACAACCCTCGCCACTTCTACCACGCCGGTTCACTCAAGAGTGAGCACAAGCTTGCCACGTACATGTCCGCCCTCGCTCAGCTTGTGGGCCTGAGCCACGTCTTTGAGTGGGAAAACGGCATCGAGATGGGTTTTGAGTTGACCGACATTGGCCAGTTTCGCCATTTCGGCCATCTGCGCACCTGACGGATGAGCCACGATGACTGCAAAGGCCACGCCATACTGGGGAGCAAGCTGGTCGCCAAGAGCTTTCACCCCATGATGGCCGCGCAGCGAGACAATTGAACCGCCGCGTTTGACCACCTGAAACGAGTCTTTGAGCACATCTCCACCAACGGTATCCAGCACAACATCAACATCCTTGATACTCTCGATAAACGTTTGCTGGGTATAGTCGATGATGACATCAGCTCCCAGTTCACGTACAAACTCCACATTGCGGGTGGAAGTGGTGGTAACAACCTGCGCGCCTTTCCATTTGGCGAGTTGGATCGCATAATGACCGACGCCACCAGCTCCGCCAGAAATGAAAACCGTCTGTCCCGCTTGCAAGTGGGCAGTATCAAACAGTGCCTGCCAGGCTGTCAGCCCGGCCAGCGGCAGACCAGCAGCTTCCTGATGCGTCAATCGCTGCGGCTTGAGCGCGAGATCTGTAACAGGCGCGGCGATATACTCGCTGTATCCCTTTGGCTGCAACCCATAAACCTCATCACCCGGCGCAAACTGCGTCACACCTTCGCCTAGCGCGACGACTGTGCCTGAGATATCCAAACCCAGGATATACGGGAAGTGTCCTGCTGTAATACCAGGTATCGGCATTGTGCGGCAAAGGCAATCTATCGGATTAATGCCCGCGGCCCGCACACGCACCAACACTTCACCAGCCTGCGGTTCAGGTTGCTCGATGTCCTCATATTTCAAAACATCAACATCACCAAACTCATGTATCCGTACAGCTTTCATTGTGGCCATAGCGCCATTGTTCTCCTTATGGTATCACTAATAATTCTGGTGGGAGTGAAGCTACAGAACAGCGGATCTGCGTGCCCGCCACGCTTCGCGCATCCTCTGCAATCTCATCCTGTCCTGATGTACATAGTGTACCCTTGAAAAGCAGGACGATCTATGCCATACTGTTCACAGTATATGTCTGATCGTCCTAATTTTGGAGAGTGATATGGATGTTCTCACGGATGTGCTTAATGCGCTGGAACTGAAAGGCTGGCTGAGTTCGCATACAGAGGTTGCTTCTCCCTGGCGCGTTGATTTCGCACCCAGTCAAGACAGCACCTTCCACATATTCAACTTTGGAGGCGGCTACCTGCTTGTTGAGGGCGATCCCACGCCATTGCGAGTCGAGGATGGAGATGTGGTCGTCTTTCCGCATGGACACGCTCACACTATCTGTGATGAACTCGCTTCACCTCTAACACAAGGGGCTGTCCATCTGGATTATGACGCACATGGAAAGTACGAGATTTTCCCTTTTGAGGGAGAAGGACCCAAAACTGCTCTGTTTTGTGGCGCGTTCCAATTTGAAAATCCTGGTGCCCATCCCTTGCTTCAATCTCTGCCAAACGTCCTGCATATTCCAGGAGAACAGGGACGCATGGTCCAGGGTTTCGCCAATATTGTGAGTTTGATCGCCTATGAGGCAACCTCGCAACAGGCTGGTGCGATGGCCATGCTGCGGCATTTGACCGAGATGCTCTTTATTCAGGCCATCCGCATCTGGACCGAACAGCAAGACGAGACAAACGGAGGATGGCTGGCAGCACTGCGCGATCAGCCCATCAGTACCGCCCTTGGTCTGATCCACCAGTTTCCCGAACGCGGCTGGAAGGTAGAGGAGCTGGCAGATGCGGTGGCCCTCTCCCGTTCAGCATTCTCCTCGCGCTTTACTCATCTGGTCGGAGAGCCACCCATGAAATATCTCACACGCTGGCGTATGCATATGGCGACCCATTTGCTCAAGAATGAAGTAGAGACGGAAATGATTGCGCAACAACTCGGCTATGCTTCGGAAGTCGCCTTTCGCAAAGCCTTCAGACGAGAAGTAGGCATTCCTCCAGCCCGGTATCGGAAGTTTAGTAAACGAGTCTCCACGAATGAAAAACCCCATGTATATCAGAGGTAGGCCCAGGATAGATGCTGTTGGCGAATTGCCGAGCGAGAAGGAAGACTGGACAAAGGCTGCTATCATAAGGGCAAACATCTGAAAGAATGCCTGTATGATGAGGAGGTCACGATGTCTTTGAAGCTTGAACCAATAGGCCCGGTCCCAGAAGAAACCGCCCGAATAGCTCGTGCAGCCTTCCCAAAAGGCAATCTGTACCTGCGTCTGAGAGATGAACTGGGGACTCTGTATCAGGATGATCTCTTTGCCGATCTTTTCCCTTCTCGTGGCCAACCCGCCGAAGTTCCTTGGCGCCTAGCACTGGTAACAATCATGCAGTTCCTGGAAGGACTGTCAGACCGTCAAGCCGCCGAGGCCGTGCGTAGCCGTCTGGACTGGAAGTATCTGTTGGGGCTAGAGGCGACTGATGCTGGCTTTCACTACTCGCTGCTCTGCGAATTTCGGAGTCGTCTGCTCGCTGGGGGTGCAGAGCATCGCCTCTTCGAGGTGTTGCTCACGCACTTCAAGGCTCATGGATGGCTCAAGGAACGACAACGTCAACGAACTGATTCTACTCATATTGTGGCGGCTGTTCGCAGCCTCAACCGTCTCGAACTGGTAGGACGCACCCTCCAGCATGCGCTCAATACGCTCGCGGAATTCACCCCTGACTGGTTGTTGACACAGATTGGACCTGACTGGTTTGATCGGTACAGTCGTCCGTTGGACGACTATCGACTCCCAAAAGAGAAGGCCGAGCGACTGGCCCTGGCGGAACAGATTGGCGCGGATGGGCATCATTTGCTCAAGAGTATTGCGAAAGCTGATGCTGCCACATTCTTAGAAAAGACTCCATCCATTGTGACGTTGCGACAGGTATGGGAGCAGCAGTACGACTTGGGAGCGGAACCGATCCAATGGCGTCCCCAAGAAGCACTGCCTCCTTCCTCTGAACGCATCGCATCTCCACATGATCCCGAAGCTCGTTACAGCACGAAGCGGAGTGTGACGTGGGTGGGGTACAAAGTCCACCTGACGGAGACCTGTGAGCAGGATACGCCTCATCTGATTACTCATGTGGAAACAGCTTCGGCAACCGAAGGAGATAGCACAGCTCTTCCCCGCATTCACGAGGCACTCGCAAAGCAGGAGTTGTTGCCACGTGAACATCTCGTCGATACCACCTATGGTTCCGGCGACTTGCTTGCAGCCAGTCAGAAGGAATATGGAGTCGAGCTGATCTGTCCAGTGCGCCCCGATCAGAGTTGGCAAGCACAGGAACAAGGAGCATTTGGTTTAGATGACTTCCTCATTGATTGGCAAGCACAGACAGTCACTGTCCCCAAGGAAAGCTCAGTCGTCACTGGAAGCCAGAACATGGGCCGCGCGACAAGCCAACCATTCAGGTCCAATTTTCTAAAGCCGATTGTCTGATTTGTCCTGTTCATGCACGATGCACGCGCAGTACACAAGGACGACGCGAACTCACGCTCCATCCCCGAGAGGCCCACCTTGCCATTCAATCAGCACGGGTTCGGCAAGAAACGCCAGATTTTAAAGCGTGTTATGACAAACGAGCAGGGATAGAAGGGACGATTTCTCAGACGGTATGTGCTTTGGATATGCGCCGTTCCCGTTCCATTGGACTCGCCAAAACGCACTTACAGCATGTCCTGACGGCAACAGCGATCAATCTGCTACGAGTTGGGGCTTGGCTGGAAGAGAGACCGTTCGCGAAAACGAGGCGTTCACCTTTTGCAGCCCTGCGCGTCGCGTAGGACTCCTCTCAAAACTCGAGGGGATCAATTCGCCAACAGCATCAGGATACGTGTAAAATCCGTAACTATTCAGAAGGGTTACGTAAAAGCGGGAAGAACAGGAGAACCGGCCAAAGTATGGTTGAGTGCAGAGAAGAGCGCAATGCCTTGTTTTCGTAGCGTCGAGAGGTTGCTGCGAATGCGACAGAACATGGCAATTCCGTGCTCCGTTCGGAAGCAACCAGAGACTTTTTGCTGCACTTTCATTACCCTGAGATCTCGCTCCGCCTGATTGTTGTCAAATGGAACGGCAAAATCGTGGAGGAATCGCAGCACCGCCCACTTGTGCTCAGAGAATCGGTCCAGCAGGTTGCGAGCAGGGTGTTGTTTGGCTCGCCCTGGTTTGCGCTTCGACTGCTCCGTTTTCCTTGGTGGTGGGGGAGGAGGGTTGGCCTGGTAGCCTTGCTTGATGATCTCATCGTAACGGCAGAGCAAACGTGCCAGCACCAGCACGTCGAGTTCCTGTTGGCCCAACGCCTTGGCCTGCTCAACTCCGGTTTTCATGTCCAAAAGCAGATCTTTCACTTTGCGTGCCCAGTCCTGGGGGTAATGTAGTAACGGACCTGGAACGTACGATAAGCGATAGAATGGCTCCCGGAGTTATTCTACGAAAGAGGGAAAAAGGTATTCTCCTCAGTAGGAGATTTGCAGCATGCAGTTTTTACGTGTAGTCGTTCTTTGTGCTCTTCTTTCTGAACGCATATAGCCCTTACCGTACGTTCCAGGTCCGTTACTACATTACCCCCAATTTACACATTAGGGCTAGCACTACGCAACATGGAGAACAATACGGCCTCTGCCATGACCCCTCTGGCTGAGTTCGTGCGCTTTTGAGGCTTCGCTCAGCGGGAACGTCGCGGCAATGGTTGTACGGAGCTGACCGTTATCAATCATACGAGCGAAGGTGTTGAGAAGGTCAGCAGTCGAGGTGAGCTGAGCATTGAAGAACTCAGTATGCACGCCTAATGCCTGTGCTTTTTTCTCGTCAGGTTGTCCTGCAGTGGTAATGAGCCTTCCACCGCGTTTTAACGTGACGAGTGCGCTCCCCGTGTACTCACCGCCAACCAGGTCCAAGACCACATCCATGTCCCGAACCTCATCTTCTACACGCGTCCGAGTGTAGTCAATGACCGTCTCTGCACCCAGTGCCTGCACAAACTCTCCATTGCTCGTCGAAGTTGTGGCGATTACATGTGCGCCACGGCTAGCGGCGAACTGGACCGCGAAGAGGCCGACGCCACCTGCACCGCCTAGGAGCAACACCCGTTGTCCGGCCTGGAGTTGCCCAGCGTTGAAAAGAGCTTGCCAGGCAGTTATGGCCCCAACGGGAATTGTTGCTGCTTCGTCAAAGCTGAGCGCTGTCGGCTTGGGCGCAACCGTTTGAACGGGCACCAGACAATACTCGGCATAGGCCCCTCCAGACGTGTTTCCATACACCTCCTGACCAAGCTGGAAGGTTGTCACCCCAGAACCAACACGCTCCACCACCCCTGCGAACTCAAGCCCAGGGACATAAGGGAACGTCGATGGCATCACACTCTTCAGAGACCCTGAGCGGATTTTCCAATCGAGGGAATTGACTCCTACCGCGTGGACATGGACGAGCACTTCGCCCTCCTGTGGTTCAGGTTGTGCGATCTGTTCGAGGTGAAGCTGGTCAACATCGCCATAGGAATGAACGTGTATTGCTTGCATGATTGACATGATCGTCATCCTCTTTTCTTTGAAGTGAACTTTTTTATAGATGTGGGACAGAGCTCTGTGTATGCAGGTTCCTCTCAAACGAGGCTACGAGAGAGAGGACCTTCAGTTTTGACCACGTATGGCATCCTCACTCTCTCAACTCAAAGGCGTCAAATCCTTCAAGAACTCGAGAAGAGCTGCATTGACCTCCGTAGGACGCTCCTGACTCTCTCTTCAAATGTAAGCACTTTCATGGAAATATGCCCCTCTCCTACGATGAAGGAGGAATATTGTGGTTGAAGCGGAAAACGTCCGTTGCATCATAGTTGTTCTTGAGTTCGCGTAATCGGCCTACCAGTGTGATAGTGACCAAAGGATACTATACCATAGAACTGAGGCTGATTTTACTCTTTCTGTATGTTTTTGTACTCAAGAGCGGGTTTTTCTTTTTTGAAAGAAGACCTTTTCTCTCGGGAACATCCTCTATTACCCGGTTGTCTCTCACAACAAACCGATGGTCTTCACTCTCTTTACTCTTCATGTCAGCTGACGTATCTCCTACCCTACAAGGGCGGCGACAAGCAGAACCGCTCCTTCAGCATGTTGAAGCCAGACAACGTGCGTTGTGTGTAATTGAGAGGCTTCGAGGAATGATGCATTCATGGTCTGTTGTCCTTCTTCGCCGCCTGGATCAGAACGATGACCAAGCGGCGAAATGTTTCGTCAACGTCTTGCGGCAAACCAAAGCCGCCATTCATTTCTAATGAAACAAAACCGTGCAGGATGCTTCTGATCAGACGCACCCTATGAAGAGCTTCATCACGTTCCTGCTCTGGAACAGCCAGGACGCGGAGCACAATATCCACCACCTCTGCCTCCGCTTCACGTAAGGGAGTATCCTGTGGAGCAGAAGCTCGCTGGCTTGCTGCGTAGAGTCCCGGATGAGCATGAGCAAAGGTGCGGTAGGCGCGAGCCATTGCTTCAACAGCTTCGCTTCCACTGCGACCCATGACCTCCTGTCCCAGGGTGTGTGCCAACTCGCGTTTCCCCAGCAAAGCAATGTCGCGCCGCAGACCATCCACCCCATTCACATAGTGGTAGAGGGTCGGTGCACGTATCCCAAGCCGAGACGCAAGCGTCGCAAGGGTCACCACTTCGATGCCCTCCGCATCTGCAAGATCAGCGGCTGCTTGGATGACCATTTGCACATCAAGCCCAACTCTATGCGTCATGACACGCCTACTCCTTGATCTGCTGCAAAAATGCGACGACGAGCGGGGAAACGTGCTCAGGCATCTCGGCATGGGGATAATGTCCAGCTCCCTCGATGAGATGTATTTCGGTGCGTGACGCGCCACGGAGGTGTTCCGCCGTGTATTTGGCCTCGTTCGCTGCATCGGGAAAGTCGGGGTCCTTTGACCCCATCATAATGAGGGTAGGTGCTTTGACGTCGGCGAGATGCGTCTCAACCGTCGCGTGACTTCCATACAGCATCGCTTTGGTTGCCGCAAAGCGACCGCGCTCCTTCAAGTTCGCCTTGAGAGTTGCCAGGTAGATCGGCATGTCAGATGGTTGTTTGCTCACGTACAGACTCTTGTAGTACAGAGTCCAAGCACTCGCGCCAATTTGGGCAACAGCCCAGAGGGCCAGACGTTGAAGCAGGGTTAGAGGAAGGTCGCGCACATAGGCATCGAGCAGGACCAGTCCCGCCACCGCGTTTGGGTCGATGGCGGCAGCGTAGGTGACAGCAGAACCACCATAGGAGTTGCCAATCAGGAGAGCTGGACCGGCATTGAGCGAATGGACCAGGGCAAGCACATCGCGAGCACTAGTGGTATCAAGGTAATCGGACCAACCAACACTCGACTCTCCGTGACCACGCAGGTCCATCGTCACAACCCGGTAGCCAGCAGCAACCAGGGATGGAACTAAAAAGCGGTACGAGGCACGGAGATCGCCGACACCTGGAACACAAATGACAAGTGGTCCGGAGGTGTTGGTATCGTCATAGGCAATAGTTCCCTCCTGAAGGGAGAGAAGGTGTGTGGAAAGCGTTTCATTGGTTTGCATCGAAGGTAGCCTCTTTCTTTTTCCTATGAGTGGAGTAATGTTAATAGATGTTTATCTATTACAATTAGATTATAAACTAATGATATTAGTTTGTCAAGAGGGAAATGGGGCAAGATGAAAGCTGGGTCCATGGAGGAATCGAAAACTGTTGGGATGTCATACTCCTGGTCCAAGTGTTTTTGCGAACAAAGAGATGGCAGACCAAGGCGTTCAAGTTGGGGTGAAAGGAGTATGCGTTCGATAAGCCAAGGGCAACGTACTTTGATCTCGTGTTTGAATCCGTGAATCTCCGTGAGAACCTTTTTCTTTGTTCTCTGCTATAAGGCGAATGGTGTAAAAGAATATGTGGTTGTCCACTTGTAGTGCTCTTAACGAACGTTTTCACACATACATTTTGGATTGTTTTATACTTGCTATCACTATTACAACTTGTACACGTCTTGTGGCAGAAAATAGGTTAAGAGGAAACAGTCCAAAAAATGAGCCAGAAGATCATCGCTTACCTGAGAACTTCGACAGACAAACAGGATTTAAACAATCAAAAACTAGAGATACTGGAATGGACCCGCAAAAAAGAGATGAAAGTGGACGATTTTATCGAGATTATCATGTCGTCGCGCAAGACCAGTAAACAGCGATGTATTGAGGAAGTCCTGCAAATGCTGAACGACTCCGACATACTCGTTGTCACCGAGCTTTCACGCCTGGGTCGCAGCACGGCTGAAGTCATTGCCCTCGTGAATGAGTTAGTTGCTCGCAATATCCGAGTGATCATTCTCAAACAAAACCTGGATATTTCCCAGCATGATATGACCTCTAAAATCGTCATCACCCTCTTTTCACTTTTTGCAGAATTGGAACGCGATCTCATGAGCATGCGAACCAAAGAAGCCCTCGCCGCGAAAAAGCAACAGGGCGTCACATTAGGAAAACCAAAAGGCACCGTTCAGAAAAGCAAGTTTGATGCAGACCTGGAGCGCATCAAGGACCTTCTCAAGTTGGGACTTGATCCTGCCCCGGTTTGATAGAGTCTGCAAAGCTGAGATATACTCTATCAAATCAGGAAAGGGATCAGCATGGCAAAAGTTCAAAAAGTCTACACCCGAGAATTCAAAGAGGAAGCGGTGCGACT
>JAABUX010003782.1_pt1 | contig 19769 bp, 14 predicted proteins | sample 5561851 | NCBI WGS metagenome assembly JAABUX01 (sample SAMN10711883, study PRJNA513361) | rock metagenome | isolation source: Antarctica rocks | place: Antarctica: Victoria Land, Richard Nunatak red sandstone | collected 2016-01-03 | reverse complement strand
GAATTATGACCATGCCTCATCAATTCAATATACATACGTGCTTATGTACCTACCATTTGATCCACTAGAAGGGGAACAGAGATGCTGGAAGTCTTACCGAAAATTGCGAAAATGCAGGCGTCCTATGTGCTAGGCAAGCCACTTGCCAATCCGATGAATTTAACAATCAGTGTGAGCTATCGTTGTAACTCGCGCTGTAAAACCTGTAATGTGTGGCAGCGTCCAAATGATGATTTTACGCTTGAGGAATATGACAAGACCTTCGAATCTATCGGCAGAGATGCTTTCTGGTTTACTTTCAGTGGAGGTGAGCCGACACTACGTAAAGACCTGCCAGAGATGGTAGAAGCGGCTTATCGCCATTGTCGCCCTGGAATCATCAATATACCTACCAACGGCATTCAGGATAAGATCATTCCAGGACGCATCGAGCGCGTGTTACAGGCGGCACCAACCTCCGACGTGATTGTGAACTTATCGCTTGACGGAGTGGGCGAGAAGCATGACATTGTGCGTGGTGTCAAGGGCAACTTTGAACGTGCCATGCGCACCTATGCTGGCCTGAAGCAACTCAAGGGACGCTACAAAAACTTCACACTGGGCGTCCATACCGTCATCTCAAACCTGAATATTGACGAATTTGAAAACATCCATACATTTGTATATAACGAGCTTAAGCCTGACTCTTTTATCAGCGAGATTGCTGAGGAGCGCGTCGAGCTTGATACCGTTGGGATGGGCATTACTCCTCCTATTCACAAATACAAGCCTGTCATAGACCAATTGCAAGAGGAGAATCGGCAGGCGCAGTTCAAGGGTGTCTCTCGCATCACGCAGTCGTTCCGCGACCGTTACTACGATATTGTGAAACGCACGCTTGTAGAGAAGCGGCAGATCATTCCCTGTCTTGCAGGTGTGGCATCGGCCCAGATCGCGCCTAATGGCGACGTGTGGACTTGCTGCATCCGTGCGGAGTCGATGGGCAACCTGCGTGATCACAACTACGACTTCCATGCGACTTGGAGCACGCCCAAGGCCGACGAACTGCGCCGGAGCATCAAAGCTGGTGAATGCTATTGTCCGCTGGCTAACGCCTCGTATACGAATATGCTCTGTCACACACCTACGTTGAGCAGCGTTGGTCTCGAAGTGGGTAGGAAAACAGCCGCTGAGATGTTCATAGGCGACAGGGGAAGATCGGCCAAACTACGTAATTTGCCTGTCATTAATGCGGCTAATGAAGCGCTCATAGTCAATAGCAATGGTCATAGCTAAAAGACTGATGGAGTAGAGGCATTAGCATCACTTTTTTGCCGACTGCACTGGCCGAAAGCATCATGGCACTCGAGTGGCCGTCTACAACTTCATTACGATTCCTACTTACAGGAGCGAACATGCTGCACCGCTATCCCTCTCCGATTTTGCCCTTTACATTGATAAACAACTATGTACCAACAGAGGCAACATTTGAAGCAGCACTTCCCTCCAACAATCGAGACAAATCTGCACGATTACGTAACTTACCTATAGTTAATACTACTGGTGAGGTATGCATGGTTAATGGTAATGGTTTCAGCCATAAAACTAATGTTGAGGTAAAGACAGAGATTTGACTAGAAAAGATGCAGGAGTCTAATGAGATATACCCCAGAACCATCAAGCGATAGCACATCTGGTTGCCTATACAAATTAGCAGAAACACTTAAAAAAGAAGGTGCGAGAAACCAGGCAATAGCCGCGGCAGATCCTCTACAGTCCGATGAAGGTATCCAGAGACTTCCAGCACTCAATGAACAGCGAGATACGGAAGGGATAAAAGAGGCGTTAGAGCAAATCCTAGCTACTGCACAATGTCTGCCTGAATTTAATTTTATTCATTGTAGCGCCGCGATAAGAGATATAAGCATGTTCGGGGGTTCACTGGTACGTTTTGGCATAGAACCCATGGATTGTGTTTCTGGCTTTAGCGAGGTACTTCTGCACCTTTCCGCTAAGGTAGATGCACACATTCCTCGGGACTCATTTATCGATTATTCTTCCAGAAACCCTGCTGATAGAAGAGAAAGGAGATTCACATCGCTCCCTCAGGAAGGAATATTCATAGATAGTTTACGTCAAGGTATGGCAAGCCTTGACCTTTGTCTAAAGGATATGATGAACGCATATACATATCCTCTTTCTCATCAGGAATGTGCGGCATATTACCGTTCAGCAGCAGACAATTTTCAAACGATGACTGATTCAATAGTACGGGTAAAAAGGACTATCCCTCCCGAGGTATTCACTCATCATATACGACCTTTTTTTGAACCATTTCGTGTGGGTGATACAGCGTTTAGTGCCCCTAGCGGTGCGGAGATGCCTATTTTAAATATTGATCAGATGATCTGGGGAGCAGATTGTGAAGAAGATCTCTATTCAACCTATTTCCAGGCAAATATCATCCGCCTTCCAGCAATTTATCAGGAAATTAGCCTGACATTGACAGGACAAAAATCATTGGTTAGTATTTTAAAGAATCGTCTCACATATGGTCCTCCTTTCAGCGCTAAAGAACGAGTGTCTATACAAGAAATTCACCATCTCTTAACCAAAATGTATTCTTTCCGTATGGCGCATTATAAAGTGGCAGAAGAAAACGTGATACTGCGACAGCAAGAAACTGCTGGAATCAAGGAAGTGAAGGGAAGCAGCGGCTTCGGCATCGTTGAAACGAAATATGTGCTAGATCAAACTATAAAAAGCCGCCAAATAACTGCTGAGGCCCTTTCTTTGCTGAAGGAAGATAGCAGTGTCAGATAATATATATTATTTTGTCATAACGGAGAAAGAAGAATATCGTGTAGATGGATCAATAGTGATAGAAATGGAGCAATAATAATTGACAATATGTAACAATAATCAACAGAATTATCCCCAGAATCTCTGTATTGCGCAATTGGTAGCACGGCAGGCGGCTGCCACGCCTGATAGAGTGGCACTCGTTATGGGTGATCAGTCACTTACTTATAAAGAACTCAACGAACGAGCCAATCAACTTGCCCATTACCTACAAGCACAAGGTATAAGACCCAATGTGTTTGTAGGTATCTGCATTGAACGTTCCCTGGATATGGTTGTGGGTCTACTTGGCATTCTCAAGGCTGGCGGAGCATATGTGCCACTGGATCCCTCACATCCAATGGAGCGGCTTCACTTCATGTTGCATGATGCTCAGGCACCTCTGCTCGTGACAAAGCAGCATATAGCAGAGCACTTCTCTCATCAGAGAATCGTTTGTCTGGATGGTGATGCTGAAATCTTGGCGGAAATGATGGCAGATAATCCTCTTTCTGAAGTCATCGCCGATGATATCGCGTATGTCATTTACAAATCAGGCATCGTAGCCTGCTCAATCTTGTGTTCTGGCATCAGCAAACCTTCGAGGTTACAGCCACCGACCGAGCGACGCAATTTGCCAGTCCCGCTTTTGATGTCACGGTCGAGGAGCTTTGGCCTCATCTCACGAGTGGAGCATGCGTCTACCTTTTTGATGAGGAAACTCGTTTTGATCCCCTCGCAACGCGTACATGGCTGCTGAACTGTGGCATTACCATTACCATTCTACCAACGCTGTTGGTTGAAAACCTTATAGCTCTGGAGTGGCCGGCAACAACTGCGTTACGTGTGATGCTCACAGGAGGCGATACCCTTTATCACTACCCACCTTCCACGCTGCCCTTTGCAGTCATTAATAATTATGGCCCAACTGAGACTACAGTTGTAGCTTCATCTGGACGTATATTTCCAGACGAACATGCTACGACACCACCATCTATTGGACGTCCTATTGCTAATACTCAAATATACATTTTGGATGAGCACCTGCAGCATGTTCCCACTGGTAGGCCAGGTGAACTCTATATTGGAGGCGCGGGGCTTGGCAAGGGGTATGTCAATCGCCCCGAACTCACTGCCGAGCACTTCATTCCGCACCCCTTTTGTGATGAACCTGAGGCATATCTGTACAAGACAGGCGATTTTGCACGTTACCTGCCTGATGGACAAATTGCGTTTATGGGTCGAAGCGATGACCAGGTCAAAATTCGGGGTTATCGTATTGAACTTGATGAGATCGTGGCTGTGCTCAATGAACATCCAGCGATCCAGACCAGCCTTGTTGTGGTCCGCGAATATCCTTTCACAGACAAAAATTTGGTAGCTTATATCGTATTGAAACCAGGAGAGCAAGTCACCGTCAGTGCCTTACGAGATACGCTAATGACCTATCTACCGGACTACATGATTCCTGCAACCTTCGTCCAATTGGAAGCATTTCCTCTCACATCGAATGGCAAAGTGGACCGTTCTGCCCTCCCTGCACCAAATGCTTCAAATACGATACGGGATGCGGTGATAGTTGTTCCTCACACACCTCTCGAAGCACAATTAACTGAGATTATGTCTACATACTTGTGTAAAGAGCAGGTAGGGATAGATGACGACTTTTTCCTCCTTGGTGGAAACTCATTGCTGGCGACACAGATCATCGTACACATAGCTGAGATTTTTGGAATCGAACTTTCTATACGGAGGCTATTCGAGGCTTCTACCGTGCGGCAATTAGCTGCTGAAATCGAACAGCACATTCTGGCCGAACTGGAGACTATGAGCGATAAAGAGGTTCAGGAATTACTTCAATAAGTTAAGATTACAGAACATATTATACTGGGTGATCACTGAATACGTTCACGAAATACATGGAAGTGATGGAATGCAAAGTACAACAAAACTGCCCGAGGTTAACCTTGCTTTACTCAAAAAATACTCACAAAAGAGAAATGAGCTTCGCTTCATCCCTAAACGTGCCCCGGGAAGTCCGGCTCCTCTATCTTTTGGGCAGCAACGAGTGTGGCTCCTGACTCAACTGGCGCCAGACAGTCCTTTTTATAATGAATGTGCGACCCTGCACTTGCCTGGTCCGCTCGATGTAGCTGCTTTTGAAAAGAGCTTTAATGAGATCATTAGGAGGCACGAAGCCTGGCGCACCAGCTTTCCTATCGTCGATGATCAACCAATTCAAATGATTCATCCTGCCTCGACGTTTGCACTGTCAGTGGTGGACCTGCGAGACCTCCCTGGGATTGAGCGAGAGGCTCAAGCTTTGCATATTGCGGCGGCGGAGGCTCAGCTCCCCTTCGATCTTGCGCACGGTCCACTGTTACGTGCCACATTGATACATTTGGGCGATCAGGAGCACAGGTTGTTCTTGACGTTGCATCACATCATCTTCGATGGAGTTTCCCTCTGTCAAGTATTTCTTCCAGAACTGAGGTCCCTCTATGAGTCCTTCTCGACGGGTCAACCAACCCTCCTGCCAGATGTGCCGATTCAGTACGCTGACTTTGCCATTTGGCAACGCGAGCAGGTCCAAGGGAGTGCTTTTGCTGCCCATCTCGCCTATTGGCGGAATCAACTGGCAGGTGCCTCTGCTACGCTGAATTTGCCCACTGATCGACCTCGTCCCTTGCTCCCAACCTATCGCGGTGCAATGCAGACCTTTGCATTGCCTAAACACCTGTCTGAAGCCCTCAAAACTCTCAGTCAGCAGGAGAGGGTGACCTTGTTCATGCTTCTGGTTGCTGCTTTCCAGACCTTACTCTACCGCTACAATGGACAGGATGATATTGTATTAGGTACGACCATTTCGGACCGCAATCGCCCAGAACTCCAGGGGGTAATGGGCTTTTTCCTCAACACGCTGCTGCTGCGTACTAACCTATCTGGTACCCCCACCTTTCGTGAACTACTGGGGCGAGTACGAGAAGTGACCCTCGAAGCCTACGCTCATCAAATTGTTCCTTTTGAATACGTAGTTAAGGATTTGCAACCAGAACGGAATGTAGGCCAGACTCCGCTCTTCCAGGTGATGATGACCCTTGAACCCCCAGGATCAACGCTCCCATGCGGGTGGACACTCACACAAATGGAGGTTAAGACTGATACATCCAAGTTTGATCTCTACCTTGAACTCGATGATCGGCCAGAAGGCATCATTGGCCGCTTCGAGTACAGCACTGACCTGTTCGAGGCCACAACGATTGAACGCATGGTAGGACACTGGCAGACGCTGCTTGAGGGTATTGTCACCAATCCCGCACAACGCATTACAGAGTTGCCTATCTTAACAGGAGTGGAGCGCCGCTTAGTGGTCGAGGAATGGAACCAGACCTCTGTTGACTATCCACTTGAGCAATGCCTTCACACTCTTATTGAAACCCAGGTCGAACAGTCCCCCGACGCAATCGCCGTGGTATTCGAGCAGGAGCAACTGACCTATCGCGAACTGAATATGCGTGCCAACCAGCTTGCCCATCATCTACAGACGTTTGGAGTCGGTCCCGACGTCCTCGTTGGCGTGTGCATGGAGCGTTCCCTCGATCTTGTGGTCGCGCTGCTGGGTATCTTAAAAGCTGGGGGAGCATATGTGCCTCTCGATCCCAGTTCTCCGAAAGAACGTTTAGCGTTCATGCTTGAAGATGTACAAACTCCTGTCCTCCTCACGCAACAACGACTCATCACCTCCTTTCCTGCTCACTCTGCTACGATGATTTGTCTGGATACTGCATGGGAGCAGATTGCTAACGAAGCAAACACCAATCCTGTGTGTAACGTATCAGCGCAGAACTTGAGCTATACGATCTACACCTCTGGCTCAACTGGCAAGCCAAAAGGAGCCATGAACACGCATCGCGGACTCGTTAATCGCTTGTTGTGGATGCAGCAAGAATATCACCTGACCTCCGCAGATCGGGTCCTGCAAAAGACGCCTTTTACGTTTGATGTTTCCGTCTGGGAGTTCTTCTGGCCGCTTTTGACAGGAGCAACGCTTGTGGTCGCACGGCCGGGAGGACATCAAGACGCTTGCTATATCGCCGCCTTGATTGTAGAGCAGCACATCACGACGCTGCACTTTGTGCCTTCGATGCTCCACATGTTCTTACAAGAGCCAAATTTGCCCGAACAGACCAGGAGCATAAAGCGCGTCATCTGTAGTGGCGAAGCGTTGCCATTTGAACTGCAAGAACGTTTTTTTGCGCGCATTGATGCTGAACTGCATAATCTGTATGGTCCCACAGAAGCTTCTATCGATGTGACCTCCTGGAGGTGTCAGCGTGAGAGCAAGTTGCGGGTTGTACCGATTGGTCGTCCAATCGCCAATACACACATTTATCTTTTAGACCCTTCGATGCGTCCTGTGCCAATCGGAGTCTCGGGCGAACTGTATATTGGTGGCGTAGGTGTGGCGCGTGGCTATCTCAACCGTGATGAATTGACGCAAGAACGCTTCATCGCTGATCCTTTTAGCCCACATTCTGATGCACGTCTTTACCGAACAGGAGACTTGGCACGGTACCGACCTGATGGAGCCATCGAATATCTGGGACGGATCGACCATCAGGTAAAAATTCGTGGCTTACGTATCGAGTTAGGTGAGATCGAAGCGGTGCTTTTACAGCATCCATCCGTGCGAGAGCGAGAGGTCGTGCTTGTGGCACGCGAAGATACACCTGGAGATCAAAGATTAGTTGCCTATGTTGTTCCTGCCAATGGTCAAACACCAACCAATGAGAGCTTGAGAACCTATTTGAAGGAGCAGTTACCAGCATACATGGTGCCTTCCTCATTTCTGCTCCTCGATGCTTTCCCACTCTTGTCAAATGGAAAGGTCAATCGACACGCGCTACCAGTGCCAACCTCTGCAAGAGATATAGATGAAGATTCTTTTGTTGCTCCTACGTTAATGGTGCATCATCAATTAGTAGCAATCTGGGAAGATTTGCTTAATGTGCGACCTATCGGACTCAAAGACAACTTTTTTGATCTTGGGGGCCATTCGCTGTTGGCGGCTCGTCTGGTTGATCGTATCGAGCGCACGTTCGGCAAGAAATTGCCACTTTCTACACTCTTTGCCAAGCCAACTGTTGAACAATTGGCAACTGCCCTTGAGAGTGAGACGGATACCATGTCTCGAACACCGCTAGTCGCGGTTCAGGTAGGTGAGGCGAAGCGACCTTTCTTCTTCCTTCATGGAGATTCGACCGGTGGAGCGTTCTACTGCTTCCCCCTGGCACGTACTTTAGGACAAGAGCAACCCTTTTACGCTCTGGAGCCGTACCGTTTTGATGATATGGCTGTTCCTCCGAGTTTAGAGGTTATGGCCAAGGCTCATATCGAAGCATTGCAGACTGTGCAGCCGGAAGGGCCATACCTGCTAGGGGGCTTCTGTAATGGTGCTTTGATGGCGTATGAAATGGCACGACAACTTAAGACGATGGGGCAGAAGATTGATCTGTTGCTTCTGGTTGATCCAGCGGATCCACCGCATTTTAGCTTAGCTCTTCGTATAGTTAATCGTTTATGCAATTTGCTACGTTTGAGTGAAGAAAAGCAATTAAACGCCTTTCTCCATCTGCGGCATCTGTATGCGCTCCTTCCTCAGGCTTTAGGGACGGAAGGTATTGAGCAGTTGAGAGCTATAGATCCAAGCCTTACCTCCCTGCTGCCAACGACAGAAGCACTCCGCAAAGATTATGTAGGTATACTTGCATGGTCTATTGCCCAGTATCTTTTTCATCCATATCCGGGGAAAATAACGGTCTTGTGGGCTAAGCAAGAGCGATTTTGGGGTACATGGCGCAAGAAACTCTTAAAAGAGAAGGCGATAAACTTCCAATTCATTCCTGGCACACATACAACATGTAGAACAACCTATCTTTCCGATTTGGCAGAGCAATTCCGTATTTGCCTGACAAACGCTGAAAACGAGTAATTTCGGAGGTTACAGTCTGCCGTAGTAACAAATTACAAATGACGGCAGGCTTATGCGATTTTATCATCGTGCATTTTGCCAAGCCGGCGCATCTCAGGCCAGAGGAGAGCGACTAGCAGCACTACAATAATTGTGCCTATGCCTCCACCTGCAACAGAGATAATGGGGCCGAACAATTGCGCGACAAGACCAGACTCGAAGCCCCCCAACTCGTTTGAAGCACCTACGAAAAGGCTGTTGACGGAAGAGATACGTCCAAGCATTGCATTTGGTGTGCGTGTCAGGAGGAGTGTGCTCCGAATGACAACGCTGATATTATCAAGTCCTCCTAGAAAGAAGAGCATCAAGATCGAGAGCCAGAAAGAGTGCGACAGACCAAAGATAATTGTGGCTAGTCCGAAGCTGCCCACAGCCAAAAGCAGCGTTCTTCCTGTTTTCTTAAATGGGCGGATATGCGCGATGCTAAAGGTGACACAAAGCGCACCGATAGATGGAGCGGTTCGTAGCAATCCTAAACCTGTTGGACCCACATGTAAGATATCTCTCGCGAAGATTGGCAGGAGCGTGGTCGCACCACCGAGCAAGACTGCGAACATATCGAGTGTTATTGCCGCTAGAATGATTTGTGTACTCCATAAGAATTTTACGCCTTCTAACAAGGAACCAACTGTTGTGGTTGTGCTAACCACTTTTGCTTGTTGCTGTGCGCGTAGTGGTAATAACAAGAGTGCGTAGAGAAGCATTGCTATAGCGTTTAGCGCGTAGACGAGGGTTGCGCTATGCATAAGTGCGATCAAGATACCCCCTGAAGCAGGACCTAGTACGGATGCGAGTTGCCAGGAACTACTGCTCCATGTTGCCGCACTCTGGTAAGCACTTTCGGGTACGTCTTGCGTTACCAGTGTTGAGCTAGCAGGGTTGTTAAAGGCTGTCGCACTCCCCATAAGTAGCAAACAGCCATAGATCAAGATCAAGGGACCATGTAGATAGGACAAAACTGTCAAGCCAACGGAGGCAAGCGCAAATATGCAGAGCGAGATAATTACAATGCGCTTGCGATTGAACCTATCGACAATGTGGCCTGCGAGAAGTGACAAAACAAGAACAGGAATGACCTGTACCAGCCCTACCAGTCCCAGGAGGAGCGCGGAACTGGTGCGCTCATATAATTCCCACCCAATCGCAATTGTGATCATCTGCTCGCCCAGAGTTGCAATGAATGAACCAATAAATAAGAGACGAAAGTCGAAAAAACGCCATGCGAGATATGGGTCGTGTGAAACGGCAGGTGCTATTAGAGGTGTAGGAATTAACGTATTCGTCGGTTCAATACTATTTTTTAAAGGTTCCTGGTCAATACGGTCCACAATGTTTCCTTCATAGTATAAGAGATAGCAAATGGCATGACAAGGATAAATTTATCCTTGTCATGCCCAATTTCAAGATGCCTAATGTGTCTACCATGAGTATACCTTAATTTTTGGGTTTTCGAGTGGCGAGGTAGCCAAGACCTAGTGCCAGGCTGTCTTCCGCACCCGCCCACACGAAGTCTGGGACAAACTTTATCTTGCCAAGTGCTTTACGACCATAATAACCCGCAGCAGCCCCAGCACTCGCGGTAGTTGCACCAACTGCCGCACCGACAACAGGTGAGAGGCGCGAACGTTGACAGATGGTCGCACCTGCTAATGCACCAATCGCGATACGCCCCAAAAAAGGCGCTACAGCAAGACGACTTGGTGTAATAGGAAGCTTGTCACCAACCAGTTCGCCAACTGCGAGCAAACTTGATACCACACGACTCGCAGGGGCATCGAGAAATTGCTCAATTGCGGAGTCTGCATCAACTCCAATACGACGTGTCCAATTCAACAGTGCAAGTGGAGTCATTGAGCGTAGTCCCGTGACAAAGCCAAGTAGCCCGGCACGTAGATAAACGCCCGTAGGATTCTCGCCAGATTTAAGAAATTTATTTGCCAATGTATGTTCCATACCTTTCTGTAAATGTTTGCTTATTATATCTCTTTTATGTATCACGTACATGTGTTCGTGAAAGGTTCACTCGCTCCCGAAATTTGGTACTCTTCTTTCTATAGTTCGCATCAACGAGAGTGCCTCTTGCTGCGTGATACACTAGAGACGGAGCAACGGAAATAAAACTATACGACCACGTTGAAAAGGAGCGTACACATATGGCAATTGACACAAATGCGCTAACACAGCGTACAACCTGGAAAGCTCTGGAAGAGCATTATCAGAAGGTGCAAAACATGCATCTCCGCACACTCTTTTCTGAGGATCCCAGACGTGGTGAGCGTTTTACCCTCGAAGCTGAAGGCGTCTATTTAGACTACTCGAAAAATCGTATTACTGATGAGACACTACAACTCCTACTCGCGCTTGCCGAAGCATCGGGGTTGCGCGAGCATATTGACGCCATGTTCAAAGGCGAGAAAATCAACGTCACTGAGAATCGTGCCGTCTTGCATGTCGCGTTGCGAGCACCCAGAGATGAGACCATTCTTGTTGATGGCGAAAATGTTGTACCCGCTGTTCACGCGGTGCTCGACAAAATGGCGGACTTCTCAAATCGTGTGCGTAGTGGCGAATGGAAGGGCTATACAGGCAAGCGTATTCGTAGTATTGTCAACATCGGTATTGGTGGCTCGGACCTCGGTCCACATATGGCGTATGCCGCTCTACGCTATTATAGTGACCGCGACATAACTGTGCGTTTTGTCTCGAATATCGACGGTACCGATTTCGTGGAGGCCACACGGGATCTCAATCCTGCCGAGACACTCTTTGTCGTCTCGTCGAAAACCTTCACAACCCTGGAAACACTGACCAACGCACGTTCAGCGCGGAACTGGTGTGTACGCGCTCTAGGGAACGAAGAGGCCGTTGCAAAACACTTTGTCGCTGTTTCGACTAATACAAAAGAAGTTGCCAAGTTTGGTATCGATACCGCCAACATGTTTGAATTCTGGGACTGGGTTGGCGGACGCTATTCATACGATTCCGCCATTGGCCTCTCACTCATGGTCGCCATTGGTCCAGAGCATTTTAAAGAGATGCTGGCAGGCTTTCATACGATGGATGAGCACTTCCGTACCGCCCCATTTGAGCGCAACCTACCCGTCTTGCTAGGACTGATTGGCCTATGGTATAACAACTTCTTTGGTGCGCAAACAGTCGCTGTGCTGCCCTATGACCAGTACCTAGAGTACTTGAGTTCCTACCTGCAACAACTCGATATGGAAAGCGATGGCAAGCATGTTGATCTTGATGGAAAGACGGTCAACTATCAGACTGGGCCTATCATCTGGGGCCAGCCTGGAACGAATGGACAACACGCGTTTTACCAGCTTATTCACCAGGGGACGAAGCTTATTCCGTGCGACTTCATTGGCTTCACTCATTCCCTGAACAATCTGCCACCACATCATGATCTCTTGATGGCGAACTTTTTTGCACAAACCGAGGCACTCGCCTTTGGTAAAACCGCAGAGGAAGTTGCAGCTGACGGTGTAGCAGCGGCTCAAGTACCTCACCGAACCTTTGAGGGCAATCATCCGACGAACACTATTCTCGCTGAACGGCTCACGCCCGAACTTCTGGGGAAACTGATCGCGCTCTATGAGCATAAAGTCTTTGTGCAAGGTACCATCTGGCACATTAACTCATTCGATCAGTGGGGTGTTGAACTTGGTAAGGTGCTTGCTACACGCATTATTCCTGAGCTGCAAAATGCTGACGAGCCGAAACTTACACACGACAGTTCGACCAACACGCTTATTAACCGCTATCGCAAGTCAAACAATCGCGCAACATCGTAGCCTGTCTCTATATCCGAAAAAGGCGATGGTATCTAGAGACCAAGTTTCTAGATACCATCACCTTTTTTCAATTACGCATGGGCATTGATGAACTCAACACTTTTTTGCACAATCAGGTCTTTGTCGTTATCCAATGTCGCGACATGATACGAATTTTCAAGCCACACAATCTGCTTATCCTGGTTAGACAGCTTTTGTAGAATGTACTCAGCATTCGCAGGAGGAACGACATGATCTTCACGCGAGACCATGATAAGTGCCGGGCAAGTGATACGGAGTAAAAGTTCATCCGCAACCTTCGTCAAAGCAAAAAGCTCCTTGAGAGTTGGAATAGGCACCGCCGCATATACGAGTTCTTTAGTGTCTTGTGCTTTGATGTCGCTACCTATACCGGGTAGTTCGGCGGGCGCATCAGCCGTGTAAACGAGCGATGCTAGATCAGGGTTATTGTTGAAGATCAAAGCATTGATTGGAATAACGCCTTTGAACATGCCTGGATATTGTCCCGCCATATAGAGTGTGAGTGTTCCGCCCATTGATAGATCTGTTATAAAGAGTGTGTCACAGCGTTCCTTGAGCCATGCAAGCCCTTGTTCCAGGTCTCTAATCCAGTCACTCGCGGTACTTCTTGCCATATCGTCAGGAGTAGTGCCATGTCCTTTGAGCCGTGGCACCGCAACGGTGAAACCCGCTTTAGCCAACCCTTCAGCATAATAGCGAATGCTTGTGGGCATCCTGTGTAGCCATGTGATACCAAGACCCCAATCTTGCCATTCTCAGCGTAAAAAGGTTCCGCACCAGGTAGTACACTAGGTAGGTTACTCTCGTTCATTGTAAAATCTCCTTTGATTGTGTTTCATCTTCTGAAAGGTTTTCCCTGTGAAGTGGCTTTCATTATACGGCAATTTGGAAGAGTATGGCGTACGTGCGTGTTGCGTCTGAAGCACAGTTCGTGTAAGATAATGACAATTTAGTGAAGAATGTACTTGTCGCGGTCATGCGAGAAAGATGTAGGAACTATCTTGGAAACGACTATTTCGCTCGAATTTGTATCTGACACGAAACAACACCTCAAAACACTTGAGCATCAACTCAAGCATATTCATGGTGTGAAGGTTGACTTAGTGGAGCCGCGCGATACTACTGTGCCTGCTCTTGTGGGGATTGGTATTAGTGAGAGAGAGGAACAGGCTGCACAAAATGTTGCCCAAACACTCTATAGTTTTCTGCGTGAGGAACAACGTGTGCAAGGACAAAAGAGAATCTTTCTTGTTACAAAAGAAGGAGACCGCGTAGATATAGAAAATCTGTCCGTCGAAGAGATCAATGAGATTATTGTTGCTGCCCAGCAAGGGGAGTAAGCAAGGAGTGTCAGCCGTCACTCCATTTGTTTGCACTCACTATAGGAATGTATAAGTTTTTGTTGACCCTCATGATTTTCAATCAAAGTGATTGCAAGAGCAAGAAGTGGAATTGCGTCTTGAGCGATACTGTTATAGGATATGAGTGATATATTCGATAGCATGAGCGTGGCAAAAGGATACACAGTATGGCCCAGGACTTAGAACTTCCAGAGGACGACGGCAGCAACTACAAGGTCTACTTTTTGACTGAACGAAAACTGTATGAGCTTGTGTATAAATGGATGAATACACGTGATGAACTTGGGCAGGTGCAGCCGAAAGAGCAATGGGTACCGCAATTTACTGGAGCTTTGCAGGAACGTTCCCTCAGAGGTGCGGACGTAATGCGTCTCGTAAAGGAGGTGAAAACGACCCGTGCTCTCGTAATTTCCGTCGTTTCTTCTGATGTGCAGGATGCTGAAGAAGAGGGTACGCGTATAGAGGTAAGTGATGGAGAACTTCCTGCCTCGTTCGTGTTTATTTTACCTTCGCATACAACATCCGAAAACCAATCAAGAGTAGCAGGAGTGCAAGAGCAGGCTGAGAACAATGCCTTCCGTGCTTTGCCTTATGCAACAGGAAAAATAGGTCGTGAGCATAGCGAGTACTACGATGTTATTGAGATCAACCGAACCTGGGGGACAGTGATTGAGTCAGAGACGCACCTTTCGTCTAAGCAAGCGATTGACCATGCACAAACCTTTGATGATGCATTGATTTTTCGCTATTACGGTGAGACCAACTTGCCGCCCGGCAAGAAGCGTGACACTCTTGAATGGCTCAATCCTCACTTTGTACCCTGGCAAGAGACGTTAGGTTTTTTCTTTCGTGGACTTTACTTCGAGACGACGAATGTTATAGAAGTGCCAGGGGAGCAAGGTTCTGAGCAGGTGCCAGCGGAGGTATACCTTGCCACAGCGTTCCAGGTAGAGCGCGATGGACCACGCAATGTAAATATTTATCGTCCATTTGGACGGCGTGAAGATGCGATTGCCTGGATAAATAGCACTACTCATGTAAAGGCAAGCGTGACACGTTTAGTGCCCGATCCGGGTAGTACAAACTGGTTTGTGTTAAGCGATCTGCAAAACCTTAATCCTCTTGGCTACAGGCCTCAAGGTGAGGTCGAGTGGTTGAACTGAATGTTTTTGGTATCATCACTTGACTTCATACGCTCCATATACCTCTGCCTTAAGCTTATCTCTTCTCAACAAGAAAAACGACGTAGTTCTTCCGGTATAGTCGTATATGCAAACTAATTCCATATATTTAAACCTGTGGAATTAGTTTGCATGCTGTGAATAGCTTATGGTTGAAGAGGACGCATAGGTAAGAAGCCTGACCCATTGTTGAGTAGTACAAAGTTCGCGGTGGTCTGTCTAAAAAGGAGGTCAGTGTCCCCTTGCACATGAATGACGATATCTGGTTTTTGGTCGCCATTTACGTCTTTTACCTCCATGGTCACAACGGCTTTGTTTGCATTCGACCAGAGCAGGTGTGGTCCCGGATACACCTTAGCATGAGTTACATCGCCACCTGGAAACACGATGATATCAATGGTGCCGTGCAAATTCATCGCCATGAAGTGCGTGGGTGAACTTGACGAGTCTTGATATCCAACAACTGCATCCATCTGAGAGGTGGGTGTGGTTGCTCCATAGGCTAAATCATTATAGACGCTTCTCCCACCAGTCCATACACTATAGAGCAGTAAGTAACAAGCGATAGTAATAATTATGGTGATACCGGTTGGAACCAACCAATGAAATTGTCTTTGAGAGCGTTGTACCGATGGTTTCTCTGCAATTAATTGTTTCGTTGGAGGTCGTGGCGATGTAAACTGTTTACTTGGTTGTCTTGCCGCTATCAAGTGTTTACTGGACTGTCTTGTTGGTGGTAAGCGTCTGCTAGGTTGCCTTTTTTGTGACTTCGGTTCGAGAGAGATAATATCTTGCGTACTATAATCGAAACGGGTACGTGTCGCAGCCTCATCTGGTGTCATCATGCTATCTGTTGTTGGTGCTTGCCGATATGAACCCGTATTTGGGGAGCGTCTGGGTCTGGGTACGCTAAGATACGTCGTATCCACTTCATCTGTTCTTCTAGGATGGGCATGCCCATCTCTTCGTATGGCTGAACGTTCTATGGGCATAACAATATATTCCCTTTCTTATAGTTAAGAACGTTTAATGTGTCTGTTTGGTTTCTCTTATAAAAAAGATAAGACAAATATAATCAATGTTTGCCAGCACGAAAAAGAGATAAAACCTGCTAAACAGATTTGGTATGTAATAGAAGTGATGTGAAGTAGTTGCTGTGCTATTTAATTATTTCTTTAAGTAGAAAACAAATAGGCATTTGAAAACATTCCTATAAGATACAATCTTGAATAACTTGTAAAAGGTTAAAAGACGAGTTGTATCTGATCATCGATAACCAGAAGCTTCGATAATATATTTCGAAAATTTTCGTGTACATTCTATATGGGGAATTGGCTATGGCCTGACCCGTATCCGTATCCGTGCATGTTGTGCAACGGGCGATGGCAACCAACCTCGATGTTCAAGCTCATCGACGAGCCGGACATATTGCTCTTGATAGCGTTCAGTATAGTCAAAACACGGATTGATCACCTCACGGCTGCGAGACATTTCTGTAGAAACATCAGACATATGGCGTCCCACAGAGGCTGCGAGTACTGCCATACCTAGTGCAGCCTCGGCGTTCTCTGGAATATACACTGAACGACCAAGCACATCGGCACGCAATTGACACCAGTATCGACTGCGTGTCCCGCCTCCGGTCAGGCTGAGCGCACCGCCAATAGGAGCCCCAAGCATATCAAGGTAATCGAAGCACAATCGCTCGACGAAGGCTACACCTTGCAGTAGCGCAGCGTAAAGATCTATCTCGTCAATAGGTTCACCAAGTAGGAAATGCGTAGCTTCTGGAGCACTGAAAGGAAATCGCTCACCATGAGAGGCGAGAGGATAAGCTATAATACTAGCGGGACCTCTCTTCATTGCCTGAGCACTGAGCGCATCAAGGTCACGATCGGGAAAGTATGTGGTGATTATGCCTGCGCCCGAACCGGAGGCACCACCAGGAAGCCAATTGCCATCTGGTGAGCGGTGCGAGTACATAACTCCAGCAGGATCACGAATGAGTTCTTTGGTCACGCCCTTGAATGCAAGAGTCGTCCCAAGCACAGAGTTCCAACTTCCTACGCTGAGAGCACCCGCGCCAATCTGAGCAGCACAACTATCCGTCATACCAGCAATTACGGGCGTCTGTGCTGGAATACCTGTCTCCGTTGCGGCCTGCGAACATACTGTTCCGATCTGCGTTCCAGAGAGCACAACTGTAGGCAAGATGGTCTCAGGGATACCGAGTTGCGCGAACACTTCTTGCGGCCAGCTATTATTGATTAGATTGTACCCTGTCTTGAGTGCTGAACTTGTATCAGTTGGTACCTCCTTCCCAATAAAATGTCGATTGATAAAGTCCGTTTGGTGCGAGAGTTTGACCCCACTCGAATGCAGAGAAGCAATCTCGTCCCGATACTCGCGCAGCATCCATAACAGCTTTGGTAGAGCCCACGATGGCTGCATTCGGTATCCCAGTGTTGCCCATACAGCAGCCCCAACCTCATTGGCACGTCGGGCTTCTTCGATAGCTCGGTTGTCATCATGCATAAGCCCCGGAGTAAGTGGTCGCCCCAATTGGTCAACGAGGAGAATAGTGCCAGACGTACTATCAACTGCAATCCCACGAATAGCCTGAGAAGGTAGGCTCCCGATAGCAGCACGACAGGCTACAGTAGTGGCGTGCCACCAATCCTGCGGTGTCTGCTCGTGTCGGGCTCCGTCCCTTCGGCTTACAAGCCTCTGGGAGTTTGCGCCGAGCACTTCACCAGTGTTTGATACCGCGATAGCACGGACGCTTTGTGTACCTACGTCAAGCCCAAGCCAGATATTATCTGACCTTGTTGTAGGATTCATCGCTCGTTCCCTCCAATTAAGGCATCACCGCTATCTTGATTCCTTCTCCGCTGGCAGCTTTGTCCAGTGCTGCATGTGCAGATCGGAGTGGAAAGCGGTCAGTTACCATTGCTTCCACCTTGATACGCCCTGACTCAATAAGCTGAAGGGCAGTCTGGTAGTCAGCACGTCTGGAATTTGCACTACCCGTTACCTCCAGTTCTTTATAATGAATGAGGTTAGCCTCGACCTCTGCCCACCCTTTAGCGGCCAGACCAGCAAAAATATTGATACGACCTCCCTGCCGAGCCATAGTAAGTGCATCATTCACCAGTCTAGGCACGCCAATGCAGATAATGACCGTGTCTACTCCAAGCCCATCTGTACACTCGGACACTGCTACAGAAAGGTCTTCAGAACTGGGATCAACGGTGATATGTGCTCCAAAGGTAGAGGCGACTGCACGACGAGGAGCAGAGGGCTCGCTTACTATGACGGTGCGCGCTCCTGCCAGAAGGGCGAGTTGGAGGTGGAACAGACCAATAGGTCCCGCCCCCATAATGAGTACGGTGGAGTTCAGGTGTATCCGAGAGCGATGATGGCCGTTGACGCAACAAGCCAGTGGCTCGGCGAGTGCCAGATATTCCGACGGTAAATCTTTTTGAGCGACAAAAAGATTGCCTGCTGCTACTGCGTCAGCAGGGATACTTATATACTCACTCAAGCCCCCTTTCACATCGTAGCCTACTATTTTCTGGTTGGGGCAAATATTCTCCATGCCATTTTGACAATAGAAACAGTGGTGACATGCGATTACGGGAGCCATCGCCACTGGTGCTCCTACAACAAATCCTCTCACATTCCGACCTACCATGTGCACATGACCTGCCACTTCATGGCCCAGGATAGCAGGTAAAGGAACGCCTTTTGTCTTTTCTCCACGGAAGATACGCACATCAGTTCCACATATCGTGTTGGCTCCTACCTTGACGAGAACTTCGTCTGGCCCAATTTCGGGTGTATCAACCTGCATCATATCCATCTGGCCGGGATGCTGAAACACAGCAGCAAGCATCTTGTTCCTCCTAACATTGTCTCTTTTTATCCCTTATGTCCTGCAACATGTTGGGCAACGTCATGCATCAAGTCCCGCATCTGGGGATAAGTAGCTATATACTTCTCCACATAGAACTGATATTCTTTGTGCCGTTCCTGATCTGGCTCAACACGAAGGCTCGTGTGGACCATATGGTGTGCTGCTTCTTGTATATTCGGGTATATTCCTGCGCCAACTGCCGCTAGTATCGCAGAACCCAGTGCCGCTGCATCAGATACTTTGTTGAAGGTAATGGGAAGGTTACTCACATCTGCATGCGTCTGCATCCATAACTGGCTCTTCAGAGGACCACCGCTAGCAACGATCTCTTGCGGCTGAAAGCCATACTTGCGTAGTGTCTGAAAGATAAGTTCTGTTCCATAGCAGATACCCTCTACAATCGCACGATAGATATATGTCGTGTCGTGCTTGAGAGTCAGCCCCCAAATCATTCCTCGTGCTTCTGAGTCGGTATAGGGAGAACGGTTTCCCTGCCAGTGATCTACCACCATTAATCCATCCGAACCCACAGGTAAGTTTTCAGCACGTTTATTGAGCAGATCATAAAGGCCGAGTCCATGCGTAGTGGCCTCCGCCAGGAGTCCTCCACAGAAATTGTCTCGGAACCATTTGACGATA
>JAABUX010003781.1_pt1 | contig 19769 bp, 35 predicted proteins | sample 5561851 | NCBI WGS metagenome assembly JAABUX01 (sample SAMN10711883, study PRJNA513361) | rock metagenome | isolation source: Antarctica rocks | place: Antarctica: Victoria Land, Richard Nunatak red sandstone | collected 2016-01-03 | reverse complement strand
GGCAGCAAGTGGCGCGCCGCTGGGGCCGATGCCTGAGCGCAGGCCCGGCGCAGCTGCTCTGTGACATGCTGGCTTGTCTTCAGGCTGTCGGCGCCCAGCCCTCTGCAACAGTGTGTGTGTGTGTGTGCGTGTGCGTGTGTGCAGCCTGCTCTGCTCTCACTGCAATGCAGGGTTCTCTGCGCTTGCTGCAATGCTGTGTGTCCGTGCATGCTGCGTTCGCTCCAGCAGCACCTCTGCGTCGCCTTCAGAGCTGGTCTGCCGCAGTTTCTGCAGTGTGTGCCTGGACCTCGGTGGTGCTGCAAGCCTGACCCTGTCCTCCTTATTCCGTGCGCCCGGCACTACAGTATCCCACACATGCCTCTTTCCATAGCCGAGGCACTGGCGCGCACGCATGCCCATCAGAAAGTCCACACTGGCGCAGTAACATATCAATCGCGGCGGCCCACGCTGCGCATACCCTGCGAGACGCGCGGCGCAAGGCACACGCCACTCGGCGCGCAGGGCCGCGCGGGGAGGGTGACAGGAGCCCAGCGGGCTAGAGGCTGATGGCGGCGCGTGCGACGCCATGGTCGCCGCCAATGCCCAGGTAGTGCATCAGCTGGTGCAGGCGTGGCGCGTCCGTGAGGTACAGGTAGCCCACCTGGGCAGGGTAGGGTTAATGCAGGGTTGATAGGCAGGGCATGGCGGACACCCCTGGGCGGCCCACCTGGCAGCCGCCACGCAGGCAGACCCTTGCGTGAGAGGGTCTGCGCGCCCAAGGGCGGCTGCACCTGGCTGCCAGCCCGGCTGCAGCACCTGGAGCACATGTGCACACTCGTGTCCGCGCAAGCACCGCGCCTCGACGCGCCCACGCCAGCCTTGTTGCGGGGCGTTTCATCAGGGCGGGGCTGCTCGACACAGTGGAAGAGGTCTTTTGCAGGGACCATGTCCGCGTGCCTTGGCTAGGCGCGCCGCGCCGCGCAGCCCGCAGCCCCGCGGATGCTACAATCGCAGTGACATCGAGGTAACCGAGTCTAGTGCGACGTGGCGCACTGAACGAGGGTGTGCTCAGGGCCCTCGCCCCGCGCAGGCGCTAAGCCCTGCTCGGCGAGGTCATGCAGCGGGGTCCGCGAGTACCGCCGCTCACCCCGCCCCGGTGTCGCTGCAAGGGCTCGCACCAGGCACTCCACGGCGGTGGCGCGCTTGTAGGTGACCGCGTGGCTGCCGCTGGCCTTGAAGCGCGGCGGCACTGTGACGCGCGCGTTGCGGCCCCACGCCAGCACGTCGGTCTCCTCCTCGCTCAGGAAGCTGCCCGCGCGCAGCAGCTCGTAGTACGACTCCTGCCGGGCACGTGCAGGGTCTGACCAGGGTCTGACCAGGGTGCTGCAGGGTCTAACCAGGGTCTGACCAGGGTCTGACCAGGGTGCTTGAGCCTCATGCTGGGGCCGGCGGCGGCGCTGGGGAGCGCCTACATGCAGACAGGGGCGCATCATGGTGCCGCTGTGCTGTTTGTCCCAGCGGCGGAAGTCTCAAAGAAGCTCCCGCCAACATGCATGCACAATCAATCACGGTTGATGGCGCCCTCAGAGCCTTGCGTCACACGGTGCTCGATCAGACCAGCTTGACAGCCGAAGCGTAGCTGGAGTGGAGCCGGGGCTGTCGTGTGGGACGGGCTCGCCCGTAAGCGAGCATGCGGCAGCGCCCTGTGCAGTGCGGCTGGGCGATGCAGGGGCGGCCGCACCTGCGTCTCGGCGCGGACCTGCGAGGCGACCCCCTCATAGTACAGCGACAGCCGGCTCGGCGGGTAGAAGTAGTGCCGCCGAACGTACAGCTGCGGCGTGCCACCCGCTGTCAAGTGCAGCTCGCTCAGCACAGCGCCTTGGCGAGATAAAAACCGCTTGTTGGACGTGCTACACCCAGGAGCACCAGGACGTCAGTGAGCGCCCGTAGCGCACTAGAAGCATTTGGGAACAACCAGGAGCACCAGGACCAATATGGTGAGGGCCGCGCACCTCCCAGACAGAGTCCCCCAGGTAGGCCAGTGCCGTCGCGTTCCAGTTCGCCCGCACGACCTTGCCGCTCAGGTCCGGGGGCGCCGGCAGCACAGCGGCACCAGCGCCTGCCGCGCACGTGGCGCGGATGTTTTGGCTTGCACTCAGGAACGAGCACGGGCAGGCAACGGTATTGCTGCCTGGAGGGTGACATGTGCCACTGAGGCTGCTTTGCAGGTTGCGTGCAGCTGTGCGGCGGGCAGCAGTCTGCAGGCACACCTGCGGCCTCGGGCGCCGCCGGCATGGTCGCGGCAAAGCCCTTGGCTGCGGCTGGGGATGCCGCTGAGCGCTCCTGGCAGCGGGGGCACCTCCTCCGCATGCGAGAGGGCGTGGCTGCTCGCAGGTGGTGGCGCTGTGCGGTCAGGAGCTCTGAATTGATGCACCACCTGTGTAACTGACTTGGTGGCCTGTTACCCAGGCGCATGCTGCCGTACGTCAGGTTGGACTCTGCTCCAAAGCGCCTTGTGGCAACTCAGGTGACGTAAAGGTGCTTCCCGTACGCCAGAGGCAGTCTGTTCAACTTCCTGTCTCACGAACTTGGCAAAAGACTCGCGAGTTGCAAGCTCTCCTCGCTCGAGACTCTCGAGTCGAGAGCGCACCCAAGCCCTCGAGCTAGGGCGTAAGGGCATCCTGAGCAGGCAAAGCTTCCGCTGTTTGACAGAACTGGAGGGTGTCCTGTTTGCGCACTGTAGAGCAGCGCCTGTAGCGAGCACTGCCGCGAGTGGCAGGACAGGGCGCTATGGCGACCGGCTACGAAAAGATCCTTGAGCAGCAGAAGGAGATGCAGAAGCAGGTGGGCAAGGTGCACACGCACCTCATGGCCAACAGCCGCGTCACAAGCGCCATCCTGCCGGCGCTCTTCTTCGGGGGCGGGCTGGCCGTTCTGTGCAGCGGAATGTACAGGCTCTACACGGGTGCGCCCTGCCGGCGCAGGCTGCCACTGGAGCTCACCTGCACAGAATATAGGGTTGACACTGTCAACTTGACATTCTCTGCAAGTCTGGTTTCCCACCCGAGCCAGTGCGCTCGCAGGCACTGGCAAACGCGACATGTGAGCAGCAAGACATCCGCGTGACATCCGCGTGACTCCGCTGCCAACACATGCGAGCTTTGCCTGCTCCTCAGTCAGCAAGTGCTTCTGAGGAGCGCATCTGTGGGACCAGTACCGCGAACTGCAATCTGCAGTAGCTGTGCTGGACCGGCTGGCACCTGTGTTAACGGTGAGTATGCAGTGCTGGTGTATGGCACCTTGTTTCTGAGTGTTCTGGTGCAAAGTCGTGTGTATGGGTGACCGTCTGGGCAGTGGGTGAAGGCAAAGGGCAGAGAGTGTGGCGGACGCGAAGCGCGCTTAAGCAGTCAGGCCCACGTGCTGGCAGTGCGATAGCTCGTAAGTAACACCATGGCGCAGGAGCTTGCTCATGCTTCTGTATGAATTTTTTAAAGTACCGAGCGCGCATACCATGACGGGTAATTACTTTGCAGCATGCACGCACGCACGGACACTGCTGTATTGCAAACGGGCAGCATCTGCTAATGGTTTTCAGCACCCCGGTAAGCAAAAAGGCAGGCTGCACGTCATTCTGCACCTTGAAAGAACCCTCCCAAAAAGTAACCAAGCGTCCGGCTATGCCTCTATTCCAGCCAGGTGCGCCACAACAACCCACTCATTGGAAGTCAAACCTTGCAAAGTACAATATGTGCACCACAAGCACAGTCACCCCAACAGTGGGAGCGGTGGCCGCGCTCTACATCAGCTTCGTCTGCGTCAGCAGCTGGTAGGCAAAGGTGAGCACGCAGCCGTAGAGGGTGAGCCTGCATGCACAGCGCACAAACGTCAACAGCCCATCTCAGGCACTTGCAAGATGAAGGCTCTAATTGAGGCTCGTGTGACTCTAAACTTGAATCAGCATGCATGCGTCGCATGCATGAAGACTGCGTTGTGATAAATGGCAGTTCTGTGGCACATGACATGCCGGCAGAACCTTTGCGCATGCGCCGACATCTCTGCATGCCCGGCAAAAGTTGGAGCTGTGGGGCAAGCAGGGCGGCGCTGCGAAGGGCGGGGGCGCACAGGCCAAAGTACATGAAGGCGCCGCGCATCCTGTTCTCCGGCTTGCCAGTGGAGTAGCCCTGCAAGCGAGTACGTCGTCATCAGAGCCATGCTTTGCATTGTGGCCGTGACCCTGGAACAACGGTGCGCATGCTTGGCAGAAGCAGCAGCATGTGGGTCCACAACTGCTACCAGACGCGGCGTCACCTGTCACGCAGCCTGTGCACTACCACAGGAGTCTTCGTCGGGGGGCTGCGCCCGCGCCCTCCAGGCCCTGCACAGCCTTTGCAAGGCGAGCCGCCTGCAGCTGGTCCCATATGAGTACGCGCACCGCAAAGTAGGCGATGCGGCCGGCCACGTAGACGGCGCCGGCCAGCGCGGCGGTCTTGGGGAAGCGCAGGCCGGCCGTGAGCAGGAGGACGAGGAACTGCGCGCGGCCCGCAAGTGAGCATCAGCTGCGGCTGTTCAGGCTGTGCAGGAGAGCTGCTTTAGGAACACGGGGCTGCTGCAGGAAGGGCCACGGCGCCAGGCTATGAAGTGGCCAGGTGGCAAGCGCAGAGAACAGGTGCGGGGAAAAGATCTCAAACTCATGCAGGCGGCCACCGGAGCACAAGCGGCACAGAAGGCCATGCAGACTCCGTTAATCTAGCATTGGCGTTCACGCAGCGATGGAAAATGATGAGGCTGTGGCAGACCTGAGGGTAGTTCTCCAGCGAGTTCTGGTGCGCGCGCTGCACGCAGTTGAACGCGTCGGCGTTGGGCGCGCCCTTATCCGCGTACAGCGCCGGGTACTTGACGTTATACCTGCACCGCAGAGCCGGTCATCAACAGCATGAAGGCGCCAGGCACTTGACTTGAGCTAGCTAACGTGTCCACACACACAGCGCCAGGTACAACGGCTCCAAAGGCGAACCTCTGACCTGCCGCCTGCTTGCAGGGCAGAGTGTCAGCTAAGTAGCAAGTCAGACTGAGCCTTGCAAGGCTCAACTACCCCCGCAAACAGCGCCGTGTGGAGTTGCCAGAGTTCCACCTCTCAACTGGGAGACCTGTGCGTGTCTGTAAGAACGAGTGCTGCAGGCAGCTGTGGTGCGCAGTGCCAATCACAGAGGATCATTCCCATCACAGTGGATCATTCATCGGTGACAAGGCAAAGCAGGCGCACTTCTTGCGCGCGCCCGCGACGCCAAAGGACATGTAGAAGTGGTGCCTGCAGTCCGCAGCGCCCTCTTTGAGCATCTTCTGCTGGCTGCAAGCAGGCATGCTTAACAATGCTGCAACTGCACAAGCTCGCAACAGACACAATTGCCACTGTCTCAACCAAGGAGGTACGCCTGTGCTTGACATGACTTGAACGCAACGCAGCACAGCAGGAGCAAGGAAGCGCACACAAGCACCGACGCGAACATGACGATCAGCACCCATCCGAACGCTGGCGGCAGCGCGAGAGTGGTGATGTTCATAGTGGCGGGTTTGCAGGTCTAGCAAGCACGGCAGCTTTGGTGCAGGTCAAACTGTATAGACTTTGGCTGTTTGCAATTGTAACCAAATGGCCAAAAACGTTGTTTTTTACTCACCCTTCGCAGGCCCCTGTCAATTTTTCTCCATAGAAGAGCTGCGTAAGCAAGGAACGATAGTTTTCTCCTTTTAGAAAGAAAAAAATTGCCTCGCCATCTGAGTGCAAAAAAAGTGCTGCCTTCTTAAGAGACAGCAAAGTCGGCCAGGTGGTTGCACCGTGGCGGGCTGCCAGCGCCGGTGTTTCAACCATGCGGTCTGCCGGCCTGGCGACTTGATGGCCAACATTGTCTGCCCAGGAGATCGCCTGCAGCCTGCAGTGCGCCCCATTCCGCTCACATAGCTTTCCCTTAGCCCCAAGCGCCCGCGTCTGGCCAGCCTGCTGGCGAGCGCGCACCTTGATACTGCGGCACGCCCGCGTAGGCCACCCACCGCTCCGGCCCCGGCACGTACGTCCAGCAGCAGCACATCCACGCCTCGCTTGTCGGCGTCGCACAGCTGCTGCCGGCGGAGCCCGGCGCAGCTGACCAGGTCCGGGCCGACTGCGCCTGGCTCGGCCAGGCGTGCGGCTCGCTTGGCCGTTCTGCCACAGGCCGGTCGGTGTGCTGTTACGCCCGTGTGGCTGAAGCCTGCATGCCTGTGCAGAGGCCGCTCGTGACCGTCGCACGGAGCGGCGCGCAGCCGCTGCTGCCGCAGCCGGGCGACGTGGTAACGTGCAAGGTGCGGCCGCGCGGGCGAGCGGCGCCCCGCCGCTCGGCCCGGCTCGTGCGTGCGTCCCTGCGTGGACGCTCAAGCGGCCCGACGGCCCTGCTGACGGGCCTACCCTACCCTTCCCTAACCTATACCCCTAGCCGCCGCGCAGGTGACAAAGGTGACCCCGCGGCTGGCCAGCGCGGACATCCTGTGCGTCGGCAACCGCCCGCTCGACGCCCGCTTCACCGGGATCATCAGGCGCGGGCCTGTGCAGCTCTGCCTGGAGCGTTGTCACTGCTCGGCGCATGCATGCGTCAACCACCTGTGGAGGGACACGGGCCTGGTGCATGTAGGGTCTGGGGGTTCAGCCTGGCGCCCGCCACCACACCATTGCGCATAGACAGCAAAGCAGCGCCCGGGCGCCGCTCAGCTCGCGGGCCAGGCTTGCAGGGCGTGCACGCAGCGGGCCGCCGAGCGCCCCCTGTGTTGTGGCTGCAGGGCGCAGCTGCTCCAGCGCGCGGCGCGCGCCGGCTCGGTGAGCGACGGACACGCGCGCCTGCTTGGTGAGGAGTAGGTTTAGGGGCTGAGTAACCCTACGGCCGCGGCAGGCAGCAGGACGTGCGCGCGACCGAGGTGGACAAGGTCGAGCTGGCCGCCTGCTTCCGGCCGGGCGACCTGGTGCGCGCAGAGGTGGCCTCGCTCGGCGACGCGCGCTCCTACTTCCTGGCCACCGCGCGCAACGAGCTGGGCGTCGTGTACGCCAAGAGCGTCGAGGGTGCGCGCTCCCCGGGCTGCACGATCATCGCATGCGGCGCGACATGCGCTGGTTCTCGGCCGCTGCGCGCAGGGCATGCGCGTAGCGCGCGCCTAGGGCGTTGAGGGCGCGCGCTCAAAGCGCACTATTGTGGATTGAGAGTGCACGAAGAGCCGCACTGAGGGCATATCCGCCGCCCCGCGATGGGGTGGTCCTGGGGCCTGCATGATGGGCCGCGCCCCCGGCCGCGCAGGCGTGCAGATGGTGCCCATCAGCTGGCAGGAGATGCAGTGCCCGCAGAGCCGGCTGGTCGAGAAGCGCAAGGTCGCCAAGACCGCCTGAGCGCCCTATCCCTAAGCCAACCCTAAAGACAGAGCAAGCCGTCGAGAAGCGCAAGGCCGTCAAGACCGCCTGAGCGCCGCCGCCGTTGCTGTCGTCTGCTCGCCCGCCGCTCGCCCGGCTGCGCGTCCGCCGCCCGCCCGCAGCAGCCCCTGCGCCAGCGGACCGGGCACTTTTGTGCAACCCGCCGCGCAGGCTCTCGGCCGCCCTGCGCGCGCTGCACGCAGCACAGGCTCTTGGTCTGTCATCCTGCTCTGTAGGCGGTCAGCACGCCCCGCCTGATCCGGCAGCTCTGCCTGTCCGGCATGCCCGGCCCACCCATGCGCGCGCGCACCAAGGGCGCCGCGGCCGCGGCCGCGCGCGGCGGCACTGTGCTGGTCACGGTCGGCACGACGCGCTTTGACGCGCTGGTGGCCGCCGTGGACGACCCGGCCGTGGCGGAGGCGCTCGCAGCGCGTGGCTACGCCGAGCTGGTGCTCCAGGCGCGCCGGAACCCTGCACCTTCTCCATACCCTGCCCGTCCCTGCACACATGCTCATGGATGTCCGGAAAATAGCAGGAAGCGTCACCCGCGCCGGGGGACCCTGCAATGCATGCAGCGCCGCAGGCAGCCCGCCTGCAGCTTTGTGTCGACGCCTGACTGGTCGCATCGCTGCCGCTGACATTCTTCTCAACCCCAGCTAGGTCAACGCGCGCCTGCTCCTGCGGCAGGTGGGCGCGGGCGCCTACCGGCCGCAGCGGCTGCTGCCGCCGGACGCGCCGGGCCGCGCGGGCGTGGCCGCGGGCGGCCTGCGCGTGTCCTGGTTCGAGTTTGCACCGTCGCTCGCGGAGCGCATCGGCGCCGCCGACCTGGTGATCAGCCACGCGGGCGCCGGCAGCGTGTATGAGGCGCTGTCGGCCGGCAAGGCGCTGGTCGCCGTGCCGAACGCGGCGCTCATGGCGAATCACCAGGCGCGGTCCTGGCCCTGGGGTGGCGCGCCCAACACGCGGCAGCGGCTCGCAGCCAGTCGCCTGTCAGCTGGCGTGGTAGAGTCAGCCGGAGTGATGGAGTGTGCTCTCGTCTTGCCAACCCCTCTCTTTGCCTGCCATGAACACCCCACTCCTTGCACCGAAGCGGCCAGGTCATACCTGCCATATTGCACTGTTCCTGCATGCAGCACACGGCAACCCATTGGGCCTGCGCCGCTGGACATAGCCGCTCGCCGAAGCGCCCGTGAGGCGCGCCAAGAGCTGCTGGCTCGCGCGCTGCCGGGTCCCGCGCCACTGGCAGACTCACTGGCCTGCCTGGACCGTGCGTGCGCCCAGCATGCGGAGCCGCAGGTGCTGCGGTGCGGATTTTTTTTTTAGACAGAATGCGATTGAGCCGGTGTATGCGAGCGGCAGGCGGAGCTGGCGGGCGCACTGGCGGGCGCGCGCTACTGTGTGGCCACCTCGCCCGAGGGCTTCCTAGAGACCCTGCGCAGCATGGACCTGGGCGCGCTCGTGCCCTACCCGCGCGGCGACCCGGGCGCGGTGGTGGCAGAGATCGACCGCCTAGTGGGGTTCTAGGGGTGGCTATGATAGGCTTTCGTGCAGCATGCATGCTTGCTGGGTCGCTGCGACAAGCGCTTTGCAAGCCTGCGCCGGCGCTGAGCTAGGTGGGCTAGGCGGAGGTGTGTCGTTTTGCACCGACTCTGGCCTCTGAGCTCAGCAGGAGCGCAGGTCGGCCTGCTGGGTGCGGTGCATCGCAGAGGCGATGCAGTGCGCCTGCAGTTGTGAACAAGCATGCTGTCATGCGACGGGGCTGAGCACTTGCTGCCGCTTCCTTTGCAGGCTGGATAAGATGCGTCACATTGAGACAACACCTAGCAGTGTCGTGCTGGACTGACAGGTCTGCAGCTCATCCGTTCACAGCTCATCAGCTAGAGGACGTAACAAATCTCAGCAAAGACCCCCTACATAAGCTGCCCACAACTACGCCCCATTAGCTCTGCAAGCTAGCTCGCTTTTGCTACACAGCTCGCGCGGCGCCGCACGCCGCACGCACTGGCCAGAACAGCGCCACGCAGTTCACGGAGGGGCGCAGTGTTCTAGGCTAGGTTTCGAACGGGGTGCGCGCAATAGCGCAGGACCCCTTACAGGCTGAGCAGGTCGGAGATCGGGGTGCGGTTCATCGCGTGCGCAGCGCGCCTGGCCTCGCGGCGCACCGGCGACGGCAGCGCCGTGCAGTACCCGGCCTGCCGCGCGGCGGCGCCCCGTCAGCGCGGCCCCGGCCCCAGACCCTCCAACGATTTCACACGTTGGCGGTCACAACGCTGCATGGCGAGCAACATGCAAGCCCGCTACACCCCACCGGTTTGAGTTGCCCTGGGAGCAGGTCGGCGGTGCATGTTGCTCGGCAGGCAGCCCAGCACGCAGCACATCCACATGCACAGACTAACAGCTTCGAGATGCTGCCACTCCCATTGGGCCCACCGGCCATCGGCCTGCACTCCAAGGCATGTCCGGCAAGCGCCCGTGTCGGGGCGTGCATAGGTTTTCCCTCGTCAACATCCCCAGGACTGGACCCTAGGCCTGCGCTGCTGCACACGCCCTATCACCGCACACGCCGATGCAGCACCGCGAAGGAGCTGCCGCAGCGGCGCGCGCCTGGCGGAGCAGGTCGGCCGCGCGGCCCAGCAGGCGCGCCACGTCGCCGTCGTCCAGGTTGCTGTCGGCGGTGACCTGCGCCCAGGTGCCGCCGGCCGCCCACGCCTCCACCACGCCTGGCCGCGCGGCGCACTTCCCGTGCAGGGACCCAGCGGGCGTTCGCGCGCCGGGCGGCTCGCCGGCCGGCATGCATTCACGTGTTCCAGGTCGTTTGTCTTGGGTGCAGGGCAATGTCCAGGGGCGTGCACGCCAGCGCCGGCACCAGCCCGCGATGCAAACACATTTTGCATCGCGATGTGATGGGTGTGAGTCCAGAACAGGACAGGGCGCGCCGGCGCCCGCGCTCGACAGGGCGCGCAAGCAACGAGCAGGTGGGGGCGCGGGCGGGCTCGGCGCGCCGCGCGCACCGGCCAGGCGCAGGTCGACGCCCAGCGGCACGTGCACGCCCGCGTCGGCCTGCAGGTCAAACAGCGCAGAGCGCGCCGGCTCCAGCGCCTGCACCGCAGCCACCACCGCGGCGGACGGCTCGTACGCGGCGCTGATGTGCGGCTTGGACACGGCCTCGGCCGCGACCAGCGCGCACGCCACGCCCGCCAGGAGGCCGCGCTGGGCGCCGCGGCGGAGCGCGCGCCAGGGGCTGAGGGCAAGCAGTCATGCGCCCGGCCTGCGAGCGCGCAGGCTCGGCGACGACGGCAGTGCTGGCGGCGCGCGTGCCGCCGCCCGCAACCGCCGCGGAAGTGGAGCTGGGTGACGGCGAGGCAGACGCGCTTGACGCCGCGGACGAGCGCGTGGCGGCCGCGCGCCGCGCGGCGACCCGGCTGCAGGCGGCCGCGGCGTCGTCGCGCTCCGTGCGGCGCGAGCTGCAGCTGCGCGGCAAGGCGCGCTGCCCGCGCATGGCTGCTGAGGCCTGAGGTCCTTTTGCTTCCTCTCCCCCCTCCACTGCTCTGTGCCCCGTTGCGACGCAGGCAGCCTGCCGGTGGAAAGCGCGGGTGTGCGCGCTTGTGTCCAGCCCTGCATTCCGACCATGTGGATGTGTTGTTGCGTTGCACGGCACCATTGTACTATGACGCAAGCATCGACAGGCTCTACACATGCCACGAAGTATGGTGAGGCTGCAAAGGCAGCGGCAGCGCCCGCGCAGGCATGCGAGGGCGCGGCAGTGCGCCGCCCTGCACGCGGTGCAGCCGCTCAGACAGCAGCGGCACGGGTCGCTAGGCCACACTTGGCGCGCAGACGACCGTGTCAGATGGGGAGCGTGCCTTCTTTGCAGCTGCATCAAACGGGCGTCTACAATGGACGCATGCTTCAGGCCGCCGCGCAGGCGCAGGCGCTGCTATAACCAAGAGCTTGTTTGAGCGGCGCGCGCGTGACGGGCGCGCGGGCCTCCGGTCGCGCAGGCGGAGGCGCTGCGGCGGCGCGCGCGGCACCTGCGCGCCGCGCTGGAGGGCCGCCTGGGCAGCGGCGCGCGCGAGTTCGAGGACGTGGTCGGCGTGCTGGTGGCCGCCGGCGCGCTGGATGCGGGCTCGCTGGCGCCGCGGCCGCTCGGCGAGGCCGCGCGCCAGCTGCACGATGGCGCGCGCAATTGCGATGCGCGCCTTCTCGCCGCCGCTCAGCTGGACGCCGCCGCCGCTGCCCAGCTGCGCGCGCAGCCTGAGTCTGCACCCACACCTCGCTCGACGTTGCCTTCATGGAAGCCATGAGCTCGCGTGGGCACAGCGGAGCAGCACTGACAAGAAAGAGGTTATAGACGGTCAGCAGGTCAGTAATTTCTGCGGAAAAATACTAGGCTGGGTAGTCTATACAAGCGATTCATGCGCTTAGGAGCTTGCAATGAGCAGTCGTCACTCGCTCTCACACACACTTATGCATGTTGATCGCTGACCTTGGTTGCGTAGCCGTCCGGCGCGCGCGAGATGAAGCCCGCCGCGTTGGCCGCCGCGGCGGCCGCCGCGACCTCCTCATCGCTGACGTCGCGCCAGCCCGCGATGTTCTCGCGGATGGTGCCCGTGAAGAGCGCGGGCTCCCTGGCGCGCGCCCGCAGCCGCGCGTGGCCCGAGTCTGGCAGCAGCGCACGCTGTGACTGTGCAGCATTCTGCAGGGTTGACTACAACATGCAGGGGCAACGCCAGCAGCAGGCATGCACATGTCGCGGTGTGACATGTAAAACTTGCACGTTTCACGGATGCCCGCAAGATACACACTCCCTGCAGCACAAGCTGCAGGGGCGCACTGGCTGACGAGCGCGAGCTGGCCGCGGTACCACAGCAGGCTCAGCTCGCGGATGTCCACGCCGTCCAGCCGCACCTGGCGCCCGCACCACTCGTGGCGCAACAGCTTGGCAACGGGCCAGTGCACACAATGGCGCTCGCATTGCGGCAGGGCTTGAACAGCAGTAAATAGCGTGCTCTCCGCCTGTGCGGCACCAGTCACATGCATGTCTGTGGCTGGCGTAGCGCGCACCGCGCCGCCGCTGACGTCGTAGAAGCGCATGATGAGGGAGATCACGGACGACCTGCCCGGCGCGCAGCATGTCAATGCTGACCAGGCGGCCGCTGCCCTTTTCTTTTGAACACCAATTATACCCTAGACGCACATGATGAGGGAAAGTAAGGACGATCTGCGCGGTGTGCAGCATATCGCTGCGGACCAGGCGGCTGCCGCAGCGGCCGACACGCTAAGCACGCGCGTCGGGCGGGCGGGCCAGCGCACTTGCCGCTGCCGGACGTCCCGACCAGCGCGAGCGACGCGCCGGGCTGCACGTCCAGCGACAGCCCCGCGAACACCGGCGTCCCCGCGCGCTGCGGGTAGGCAAAGTGGACGCCCTCCAGCGCGAGGCAGCCCTTGACGGTGCCGAGCGTGCGCCCTGCCGCATGGGCGCGATCGCATCTGTTCCAGCACAGGCATGCAGGCAGTGCGGCCGCCCAGCGCAGCATGCCCGCGGGCGGCGAGCGCGCCTGCGGCGCTCGGGTCGATCTTGCTCGCGCGATCGAGCACCGCGAAGACGCGCAGCACGGCGCTCTGCGCGCGGGTCAGGTCCGGGAACGCGAGCTGCACCTGCCTGCCGCGCAGCGCGCCCCGGGGTGTCTGTCTATGGCAGAGGGTTCCGGAGGCCTGCGGAGGCACCTGACAGGCGCCGACAGGCGCCGGGGCGGGCAGCGCACATCAGACCTGTCGCGGCACACGGGCTCCGTCAGGCGCTGTGCTCAGCTGCAGGCGTGCGCTCAGGCGGCCGTGCGGGGCGCACCGAACGCGGCCAAGACTATAGCGAAGAAAACCTGCGCGGCGCGCCAAGTTCATTCCCACTCAGACAGGAAAGCTGGGCGGCGCTGCAGTGTGAAAACAGAGCAGAGCAGAGCCGCGGCACCTTGAGCACATCCCCCAGGTTGGCCTGGTTCCAAGCCACCAGCTCGCCGCCGAACCAGAAGGCCAGCGCGTACACCTGCATGAGGGAGGTGAGGAGGTCGCTCGAGAAGTGCAGCATAACTGACTTACGGAGGCTCATGTCAACAGTCCGAGTCAAAGGGGTGCACTGCTCAGACAGTGCTGGAGCCGGCTGCCGCAGTATGCAACAGACACCCGCAGGCCATCCACCGGCTCAGGCGCAGGGGGCGGGAGGCAGGCGCGCGCGCAGGGCGCGCGCCATGAACAGCACGGCCATGCTGGCGCCGAACGCGAGCCCGGTGACGAGCGCGGTGCGGCGGAACTGCCGCCATGGCGCGCGCAGCTCCGCCGCGAACTGCGCCGCCAGGGCCGCCTCCATGCCGAACGCGGCGACCGTGCGGATGGCGCCGACGGCCTCGGCGGCCGTCTGGTTGGCCAGGTCCGCCGCCTTGCTCACCTGGCGCGGCGCGGCGCAGGCGCATGACACGCCTGCGCAGGCGCAGGCGCAGCAGGCGGGCGCCGCGCGCACTGCCCAGCCTCTGCGGCCGCGTGCGATCGGTGCTGCCTGGTGCGGCGCGCAGAGGCGCGCGCGCAAGCACCAGCGGCCTCGCTCTCACTGCATGCACGGTGCGGCTACGTGCACGGAAGAGCCGTGCTTGTGCTGGCACGGCCAGGTGCGTGGCATGGCTGTCCAGCCAGGCGCAGGCAGGCGCGCCGGGCGGGAGTGCGGGCCGCTTGTGCGCGCCTGCGCGTTGAGCCCGAACATCACCCGGCCCTGCATGAGGGCGGCGAGCGCAATGAGCGGCACGCTCGCGCTGATGACCAGCGTGAGCTTCCAGCTGTACGTGAAGGCTATCGCGTAGCCTGCGCGCCCCCCTCGATGCCATGTCAGCACATGCCTGTCAGCGCACGCTCGCTGACATGCAGAGACATGTGCTGTTGACCAGCGTGTGCTTCCGGCTGTACGTGAAGGCAATCGCGTAGCCTGCCCACCCCTCGATGCCGCGTCAGCATGTGCCGCACACTGCACATCGACGTCGTAAAGCACGCATGCGCTGCTGCAGCATGTTTCGCGCGGGGCGGGCGTTAGAGGGGCAGCTGTGGGCCCAGGAGCAGCGCATGCACCGGGGCGCCGCACAGGGCCGTGCACGCAGAGCGCCAGGCGGCCACCTGCAACAAACGTGACGAGCGACTGCGTGAGCGCCCCGAGCTGGTCGCCGACCGCGCCGCGCACCGCGGCCGTGTCGGCCGCCAGGCGCGCCGCCAGCGCGCCGCTCGCGTTCTCCGCCGCGTCGAAGAAGGCGACCTCCTGCGCCGCGGCGCTGCGGGCTCGCCCGTGCTTGTGGGTTCTCACTTTATGGTATGGTTAGGGTAGGGCTCTGCCCTAGATACAGCCCTCAACACAATAGCCACGCCTGTGTGCCTGCACGATGAGTGGCATTGACTGACACAGGCATGTGCGCTCGCTCGCGCCTGGCGCAGCAGCGTGCTCAGCACCAGCAGGCGCAGGCGGCGCGTGAGCTCCATGCCGGCCGCGGCGAAGCCGCTCTGCTGCAGCAGGCACGACAGGAAGGCCACGGCGCCGCCGGCAGCAAACACGGCGCACCATGTCCTCACCTGCCCCCCCGGCGTTGAGGAGTCTGTGCAGCTGGCTGTCTGGTGATCGCGCAGGAGAGTATGCGCGGTACTGAGCAGCGCGGCGCACCGGGGCATGCTGTCAAAAATATAAGACCAATCAAGATCAAGAGCAAGCAGGGTCATTCGCACGATGTATGACCTCTCCAACAGAGACCTGAAGCCTAGCATGCCTACATTTCTCCCCTCACAGCATGTCAGCTGGGATGTGCTGGGCGCGCGCCTCGCGCGTCATGTACCCGTAGTCCGGGCTGAAGAGCACGGCGATGACGTTGCTCAGCGACAGCGCAAAGGCGGGCATGATCAGGCCCACGCCCGCGCTGCCGACCAGCCCCAGCAGGAGCCAGTGCCACTCCGGCCGGTTGAAGCGCAGCAGCCGGCACAGGCCCGGCGCCTTGCCCTGCGCGCATGCCGCCCCTGAGCCACAAGGGAAGCGGGGGAATAAGGGCTGGCAGACGGCTCGCCGCAGCGCCGGCAGCTTGCTCAGTGCCCACTGCTGTTGGGGCGAGCGTCCTCCTCTGACCGTAGCCCCTCAGCTTAGGTCGATCACGGGCATGACTGGCCCGGCGCGGCGGCCCGTGCGGACCTGGACGGCCGCAGCGCTGCTGACGCTGTGGGTGCTCTCCACGCCGAGCGCAGGGGCGGCGTCCTTGGCGCCGCCGCCGGCCTCTTCGGGAGCACCGGCGCCGGACCTGACGGGCGCGTCAGCCTGGGCGCCCACTTGCTGGATCCGCATCAGGGCCTCAAACGCGCCGCCGGCGTGGCTCAGCTCCGCGTAACCGCCCATCTCAACAATCTTGCCCTGGCTGACCACTGTGCGCGCGCACCCCTGTGATCAGGGACTTGCATGTTCCTGCAGCTGACATGAGCTGCTATTGCCGTCGAGCACACAGATTTGCATTGCTAATGTCTACGGCGCGGCGATGCGACGCAGTGCAGCCGCGCCTGCCACGGCATCGGCGTTGACGATGGTGCTGAGCCGGTGGGCGACGATGATGGTGGTGCGGTCCTGCGCTGAGCAGGAGGGCGCCAAACTGTCAAGCTTTGTTTCGACACTCGACCTGCCCATCACTTTGCTACTGTATCCAGCAACTCACATGACGGCCTGTGCCTGGTGCGCATGGCGGACCACGCATGCGCTGCAAACTTAACGGTTTGAATGTACAGGCCCTCTTGCGATGCACGCATGGCTGAGAGACTTCGCAGCGCCTGCACATGTCCCGTAAGCAAACGCAGCCCCCGCGCGCGCGCCTTGGCCAGGTGATCGAGCGCCTGCTGCACGACGCGCTCGCTGGCGTTGTCGAGCGCGCTTGTGGCCTGCGTTCCCCGCATGCTCAGAATGTATTGGTCATGCACCCCCAATTTACCCTACCCTATATGCGGTCGTGCAAGCCCATGGAGCATAGCAATGCCGCAAGCTCGACAGGTACCCGGGCCGCGCCTCGTCGAGCAGGAGCACGTCGGGGTTCTTGAGGATGGCCCGCGCGATGGCGATGCGCTGCTTCTGGAGCACTTCTGGAGCGCCACGTCAGCAACCAGAAGCAAGGCATGTGCGGCAGAGAGGTGCCACAAGTCCCGCACCTGGCCGCCGCTCATCTGGATGCCCTGCAGCACAGCACATGCATGACTTCAACACATCTCGCAGTGTGTGGTTACCCATGAGCAAGAGCGCTGCATGCTTAGGAGCGCGCCTTTTCTCCCACGAGCGTGTTATACCTGCCACGCACGCCAAATCAGGGTAAGCTTTGAACCATCACGCTCTGATACGACAGCCAGCGAGCTGCATGCTAGCGTAAAGATGTCGACGCACTTGAGCGGCAGCGCCATGATGAAGCCGTGCGCGTTGGCGGCCTGCGCGGCCGCCACAATGGCGGCGTCGCTCGCGTCGGTGAGCGCGGCAATGTTGCGCGCGACGGTGGTGCCAAACAGCGTCGGCTCCTGGCTGACCAGGCCCACGCGCGCGCGGTACCAGGGCAGCGACAGCGTGCGCAGGTCGTGCCCGTCCAGCAGCACCTGCGCGCGCGCGGCAGGATCGGCGCAAGCGCAGACGCGGCAACCTGGTGCCGGCGCAAATGGCCTCCTCGCGGTGTGTCTGAAAGCACTTGTGGGTGATCATGTGTGTTTGCAAAAAGTACGAGTGCTGGCACCGTGGCAGGTGCGCACATATGTTTCTGATACCAGGGACAAAGCAAGGCGTTGCATTTGTACACATCGGTGGTGCATGCAGGGTCGTCGCTTTCTGGCTGGGACTGCGGGTCTGCCTAGACGCAGGATCGGTGCACTGGCGGGAGCACGCACGGCGCCCTGGTCGGGGTCGTAGAAGCGGCAGGCGAGCTGCACGATGCTGGACTTGCCGCTGCCGGACTCGCCCACGAGCGCCAGCGTCGTGCCGGCAGGCACGCGCAGGTCCACGCTGCGCGCTGCCGCCTGTCAGCCGCCACCGGCAGGTCCCTCAACAGCGTCGGGCGGGCATGCTTGGCTGCCATCCTTTTGCTAAACCGCTCCTTGCCTGCCTTGAAGCGGAAGCCATGTAGCTCGTCTGACTCATACACTAGTCAACCGCAATGTGCAGCGAAGCATGCGCTGCCACTGTACTTTTTTGCCATGGCAGGCTGGGCGTTGCGGCTGCAGCACAGCCCAGGCCGCAGTGGCAAGGTCGTGCAGGCATATAATGAGTCACGGTGAGGGCGTGCGCCCTCTTCTCAGCCAGGCCCTGCACGGCACGCGCCTCTTGAGCACAGGGTGCTCGGGCCGCGCGGGGTACGCGAACACGACGCCCTGCAGCGCCAGCTCGCCGCGCACGCCGGCCAGCGTGGCGCCGCCGTCCGCCGCGGCCATGGCCGGCCGCCGCTCGATGACGTCCAGCAGGCGCCGCATGGCCGCGCAGCCGCGCTGGAAGTGCACCGCCTCCGGCAGCGCTGGGCGCGGGGCGGGGGGTGCCGTGAGTCGACGTGCGTGTCACGAGCTGCGCTGCACTGCATGGTCCACCTTGTGAAAACTCTGCAGACTGCTATCAAACCTTGCGATATGGATCCTACTGGAACAGGCCTGCATGCTGCAGATGGCCGAACCACATATCATTGCACGCGAGCTTGTGATGACGCGAGCTCCTAAAGAGCTGCGTTGCGTGCCATGGGTAGCAAAGGAGCGCGCACTGTCATGCAGTCAGGAAACAGATTTAAGAGCATGTTGCACCCTGGCCGAGGCTCATCATGCCGATGATGGAGCTCGTGAGCACTGTGATGACCTCGCCGCCTGCGCGGCCGGCCGGCGCCAGTCATCATGGTGTAGCGTGGCCAGCCAATACTGGCATGAGTCTCATGTCGTCCCAAGCTTGCTACAACTGAATGCATCAAGAACGCGTACGCGCGCTGGCTGCCCCGCGAGCGCAGCCGAGCGCGCACCCGTGAGCTGACCGGCCTGGACGCGCGTGGAGCCGAACCAGAGCGCGAGCGCGTACGAGCACAGGAACGCGCCCTGCGCCGTGCCCAGCGTCGCGCCGTACAGCGCGCCCTGCGCCTTGCCGATCCGCGTCGGCTCCGCGAGCGCCTGCGGCGCTGCGCGCTCGGTCGGCGGCCGGCGCCGCATACCTGTCGCCTTGAGCTGCATTCTGCATTCTGCCCCTTCCTTTCCGCACGGTGTGCGGGACTCAGCGTGCTGCACACTGGTCGATGCTGTGCAGGTGCTGAGTGTGGCTGCCGTGCTTGGCTTGGCTCAGGCTTGGGCTGCCGCAGCATGCGCCTTCCACACGCCTGACCAGCCTGCAGGTTCGTCCTGGTGCAGCAGCCCAGTATGGGTGTGCGTGCCCTGCATGATCTGCACGTCGCTGGCGCGTGGCTGACGCACCCCGGGGCATGAACCGGGTGCAGACACAGCCCCCTGCTTTCCGGGGCCGCGTGCGAGCGCAGCGCCCCGAGCCGCCCGCACCGCGGCATAGGCCTTTACGATGACGGGCGCGCCGCACAGCGCGAGCACCGTGCGGATGTTGCCGAGCGCCTCGGCCACCAGCGCGCCGGCGTCGCCGTATGCGGCGGTCGCGCGCGACGACAGCCTGGCCGACGCGGCCGCGATGCCATAGCCGACGCTGCCCAGCACGGGCGCGAGCGCCAGGAGCACCAGTGTGAGCGACCAGCTCTTGGTGAATGCTGCGCCCGCGCGGCTGCAGTCCGTTGTGTTTTTCACAGGAATGGTGCTTGCTTGGCCTTGACAGGCTTGAAGGGATTCTGCATTGCAATTGAGGAGTATGTGCATGTGGCGTGACCACCATTCCAATGCAGAGTCCTGCACCTGACAGACGTCATGCTCTGCGCTATACTCGCCGCCAAGTGTCTGCCGACATGCATGCCATGCATAGGGCTGCATGTGTCTGTCTGGTGTCAGGAGGCATGGCTCAGCATGCACATGCCTTGGAGCAATCTTACAGCCTCTGGATTTTTGTAAAGATCAGCATGGCAGCACGGTGAAGGCCGCAAAACGGCCTGCTGCCGAGGCTGGCAGGCATGGCGGTCCGCGAAGGGAGCTTGACTGGGCATGCGTACCAATGATCATGCCGGCGATGAATGTGCCAACGTGCTGACGGTCCCCACGGTCCCCACCTGGTGGCGCAAGAAGAGGGTCTCGGAGCTGGCCATGCAAACAAAGAAGAGAAGAGAGAGAAGAAGAGAGTTGAATGCGCTCCAGGCTGCAGGCGCGCCTTCTCAGACATGGCCGTCTGGATGGCGGCGCAGTCCTCAGCGAGCGCGCCCAT
>JAABUX010003780.1_pt1 | contig 19771 bp, 19 predicted proteins | sample 5561851 | NCBI WGS metagenome assembly JAABUX01 (sample SAMN10711883, study PRJNA513361) | rock metagenome | isolation source: Antarctica rocks | place: Antarctica: Victoria Land, Richard Nunatak red sandstone | collected 2016-01-03 | reverse complement strand
CCGCGTTGACAACAAACACGCGCCTTGTTTGACTATCGACGGCCACGGCTACCGGGTCAACTCCAACCAGGATGGTGCGCAAGACCGTGCCGTTGCGTGCATCCAGCACGCTAACGGCGCCGGGAGCACGCACGGAAATGGCGCGGCTGGGGGTCCTGTTGACAACGTAGATGCGCCCTGCCATCTCATCAACCGCCAGCGCTGCGGAGCCGTGTTCCATGGTGACCGTACGGAGACCGGTGAGATTATGACTATCAAGGACGCTCATCGTACGGTCAGTGCCATCGGCCCCGTAGTTGGCGAGGAAGACGCGTTTCGTCATGCTATCGACTGCTATCGCCACGGCATAATTACCCGCATTAATGGTATGGAGGAGAGCACCGCTGCGCGCGTCAAGCACGCTGACGCTCCCGCTGTTGAGGTTGGCGACGAAGACGCGCCGCGCGCGGACCTCGATCGCTATCGCCTGCGGGCTACGCCCGACGGGGACAACGCGGAGGACGTGACCCGTGCGTGCGTCCAATACATGCACCACACCAGTGATAGATAACGTGCTGCCTGGGACGAATACATGCCCAGTGGGCGCATCCACCGCAAGCGTTTGGGCATTCAGCCCCACCGGCACGGTGCGCACGACGGCACCGCTTTGCAGGTCCAGTACCGTGACCTCATGCACAAGGCTTCCCGGGCTGAAACTGAGAACGAAAACATGCCCGGCTCGCTCGTCAATCCCCAGTGCCAGTGGATCTGGCCCCACGTGCGCCGTGTGCAGGACCGTGCCTGTGCGCGCATCGAGGATACGCATGAGTCCCGCTCCGGTGGTCGTACTGCCCAGCACGACGAGGCGCTGTGCCGAGCCATCTACCGCTACGTCCCCGACGCCTTGGCTCAAAACGACCGTGCGGAGGAGAGCGCCCGTACCGGTATCAAGGACACTTACCGTGGCGCTCTTGCAATTGGCGACGAAAGCACGATGGATCTGTGCGTCGACTGCTATTGCACAAGGCACTTGGCCAACGAGAACGGTTTGCACAACGTCGGCTGTGGGTTCCCACATCGCCACCAACCCGGCCAGCGCCGCCAACGCCCCTACTACCGTCAGGATGCGTCTCCGCAACGCGGCTTTCGTTCTCATCCGCACGCTGCGATTAGTAGCAGCCCCAGCACATCCGGCGCCCTTATCTCGATCTCCGGCTACCCATCGCCTCATACTATGCATGTCCGAACGGTCTCATCCGCTACACGCGGCAAATGCTGTGTCCCTGAGAGCAGCCGCTTGCATCCCTTTCGTTCTCGAAACGCCAGGGCCATCGAAAGACGCACTCCACGGCGGTCATGACATTGCCTGTGCAACGAGTCTCTTTGGCTCATCGCCGCTAGCGGCCGTATCGGTTGGTGGCATCGCGAGGATGCGGGTCAATTGCTCTATCGTGTGCGCCTGCTGCCGCGCGCGTTGCTCGCGCTGTCGCGCCTCACGGACCCTACGACGAAGGGCTGCAACAGCGGGCAGAACCGATACAACCGTGATGACTGCACTGAGTGGCGGGGACACCCCTTCGCGAGTGTGCCGACGCGGCGCGAGGATTAGTAGGCTGCATGACATAATAGCCAGGGCACGGGCCAGCGTTATTCGCGTCACGCGGTCTCCGGACTCTCCATTCCCAGTACAGCCGCACGGGACATCGGCGCGGCGTCGGACGACATGCGCGGCACTGTAGGCGAAAGAGGCGCCGAGGGATGTCCCAACCACGGGGCCAAGGGGATGCAGCCGACCGCTCAAGAGGCCGAAGGCTGCAAGCCCCTCGGCCCACGGTAGCGCAACACCAACTGCGCCTGCCAGACGCTTCGGCATGATGTTATAGGGCCGAGCGAGACGCCCAGCCTGCTCGTAGCGAACGAACTTGAGGGCGGCCGAGTAGACGAACAAAGACCCGAGCCATGCCCGGATAATCAGGGGTACAACCGTCATAAGCCTGTCTCCTCACACGTCACCGGCGACTATACCCAGATCCGGGTGGACCTGAATCCGCCGTTCGGCAAGCGCAAGCCAACGGCGCCAAACGCTGTGCCGGAGGCGAGACCGGACAGGTGGCCGGGCACCGCGAGACCGTCCTTGGCCGTGATCACGTCCAGTTTGGACGACAACTCCATCGTTTCGACCTTCCCCCCGCTCGGGTGAGTGAACGTGAGCCCGGCCGGCGTTACCTGCGTGATCGTGCCCTCTCGCCGGCCGATGTTGACAAAAACCCAGCCGCTGGACGCGAGAACGGTACCATCGGCCATAAGCGTCCCCTTGACATCGAGCCAATCACCCAGTTGGATCACATCCGGCGTCACATCGAACTCTTTCCAGACGACGGTGTCGGGCGAGATGCGCACCGCATAGGTCTTGCTCGTACCATATTGGAGAACAACTCCGTTAGTCGCCTTGGATACGACGGTCCCGAACGCCATATTCGGATCGGGGCCACTCACTGCATCCAGTGCCGCTTTGGGTGCGCGCGCTGTTGCCGCCTCCATCCGGGCGCTGGCCGCCTTGGTGATCCCCGGATACAAGAAGTTTGCCGTTGTCGCCGCTGCCCCAGCGGCAATCTTTAGGAAGGTCCGTCGCTCTAAGTTGCTCATGATTCTTACCCTTACGCTCCTCGATCTGATCTCACGCTGCCACTAACAAGGGCTCGTGCTGGCGGTCACGTTCTGGAGGACCCCCTTGGAGAGGGGGGCTAAGTGCATGAATGATGTCTTGGTGAGGTCGGCTATCCGGCAGAGAGAAGCCAGTGGCCCGAAGTCTACCCGAGGGGCGCCGGTAACGGCGCCGCAATTCTGGTAGAAGTAGAGGGTGTCGCCACAGTTCGGGCCCATATTATCGCCGGTCGGATTGCAGTTGTTGCAACACGTAAAGCCTTCACACGGCCAAGCGAAGCCTCGCTCATTCGTATAAGCGTTACCGCACGCGCCCGTTGACTTCCCGTCGTAGTTACAACCCGATTGGGTGTTGCAACTATTGCAGCACCCCTGATCGCAGTTGCACGTGTCGCCGCAACAGCAAAAAAACGAGACGGCCCCTGTACACGATGCCATTGTACACCTCCAGCTCACGTAGCCTTCGTAGCAGCGCCAGCCCACCGCTGACGCTATCGCCCATCCCCTCGCGCCGCTTGAACAGTGGTAGACCCATCTGCCTCGGCGCACTCTTATCGTCGCACGACACTGGGGGCGCGTCAATTCCCCGTAGCGGGGGTGGGGGAGGCATTCCCCCCCGTGACGGGGGGTACCATGCCCCGGTATCCGGTTCTTAGGCCCCATCGCCCTTCCCCTCCTTCTCCGGCGAGGTCTGCTCGCCGGGCCCCCTGATCGCTCCTGCGCGATGCAGGCGCCTGAAGGCGTGCCGCGAGGGGACCCCGACCTTGTGCAGCAGGGACTGCACGTACTTGCGCGCCGTGTCCTCGTGGATGGCGAGCCGGTCCCCGATGTCGGCGTTGGTGTACCCGTCGGCCAGCAACCTGGCCACCTCCCACTCGCGCGGTGTCAGCGGTGGGGACGGTTCCACCCCCGGCGTCAACGTCGCGCGTTCCTCGGGCGTGAGCATCAACCCCTCGACGCGCCCCCCGCCGCCGCTCCAGCGCTGTGCGCAGCGTCGCCAGGACGATGGGGCTGGCCACCAGCACGTCGTCGTCCACGACCAGCGCCAGCGCCCGCCGCACGGTTTTGGGGCCCAGATCCTCCCACGCCAGATAGCCCGCGATGCCTTGATCGTGGAGCGTGAGGAGCGTTGTATCGTCCAACGCCTCGGTCGCCCCGAGCAGGATGAGTTTGCTGTCCGGGCTCAGGGCATGCAGGTCGCGCACCAGCGGGACCGCCGGCCGGTCAACGAGGTCGGCGTCCACGAGCATCGCCGTGGGGTGGCATCCGGCCAGGACGCAGAGCGGCTGCGTCGGAGGGATGTCGCTGGCGATCCGCACGGTGGTCAGGGAGGCCAGGGTATCGCGCAGCGCATCCCATTGGCGATGCGCGGAGCGCACGAGCGCGAGCGTCAGAATAGGTTGCATGCTAACCGCCTTTCTGGCAGCGGGTGGGGCGACGCCGCCGCGTCGAAGGCCCCGCTGCCTGTCCCTTACTGTAGAGGTCCCGCGGGAAGCCGCTTAGAGACATGCGCGTTGTTTTTGCGCGCTATGTCCGCACGGTCTATAGTGGGGGCAGTCATCCGTATTGCCTTCGCGCTAGAACGGCCGGTGACCATGCACGGCGAGCACGAGACGCCAGACGGCACGTCCGCCGCCGCCGCCCAGACCGGCGACGGCGAGGCCGTCCTGCGCCTGGTGGCGCGCTACCGCGCCCGGCTCGAGGCCACCCTGCGGCGCGACGTGGGGGACCGCGCCCGCGCCGCCGACCTCGCCCAGGACGCCATCGACGCGGCGTACGATGACCTCGCTCAATTGCGCGATCCCGAGGGCTTCTATCCCTGGCGGCGCCGCATCGCCGCCAACCACCTGCTCAAGGACATCCGCCAGCAGCAGCGGCGGCACGCCGCACTCGACCGCTTGCGCCACCAGGCGCCGCGCGCCGCGGACCCTCTCGTGCGCGTGCTGATCCGTGAAGCCGCCGCGGAGGTGAGCCCCGCGCTCCGCGCGGTGTTGGTCTTGCACGACGACCGGGGCTACGCGATCCCCGAGATCGCCGCCCAGCTCGGCATCAGCGAGGGCGCCGCCAGGAAGCGCCTGCTGCGCGCCCACGAGGAGTTCCGCAGGCGCTATGCTGAGACGTAAAGAGTAGCTGAGCAAGGAGGACGGATAATGATGCAGACCGCCTCGCGCGACGATGATGAGGTGAATCGGCCAACGCCTCCTCCTGTCTCGCGCTTCTCACGCTTCGCGCCCGTGTCGCTTGCGGTCCTATTGTGTCCCCGACCTACCTACGTATCGCTCGGAATGGGTCAAAACTAACGCGGATTTTCCGCATCCGCCTCACAAACCGACGATGACACTGGTGCAGGATTAAGGAGCTTGCCTTGCAGCGTCGCTGTACACCCGACCGCAGTCGGCCCGTCGTTTGCCATGCGACCGCAGTCGCAGGCGGCCTCACAAGCCGACGATGACACTAGGCCAGCGCAGGCACGGCCGCCGCTGCCGCCTCGGCCTCACTGTGAGACGGCGGGAGCGGCGCGACATCCTTGAGGAAGAAGGCCGAGATGAGCGTGACTACGCAGAAGACGAGCACGGCCAGCAACCCGTTCTGAATGGCCACGTTCAAGGACAAGGTGAGGTCGTGGAAAATGACGCCGAGCAGGGTCCGCGTCTGCTGCTCGGCGTGCGCGATGGCGATCACTTGCTGAGGACCCGGCGGCGTATGAGCCGCCACGGCCTGCCGCGTGAATTGCAGCGCCTGCCGCGTCACCCCGTCGCGCGTGCTGCTGCTCACCAACACCTGGGGGTTGGTCACGGCTGTCACGCCCGCTGGGGTCAGCAGCCGGACGGCGTCCGCGGGCAGCCGCCGCGCGCTATCGTCGGCGATGGTGTGGTTGACCACGGTCCCCACGACGGCCACACCCAGGACCGCCCCGAGCTGGCCGAGGTAGCGGATGGCGCTGGTCCCGGCGCCGAGCCGGTTGGGGGGCAGTGAGTTCTGGGCCACGAGCGTCAGCACCGAGAAGAACGGCCCCATGCCAAGGCCGGCGATGACCATGGCCACCGACGCAAAGAGCAGACTCGTGGTGGGCGTCATGCGCGTCAAGAGGAACGTGCCGATCGTGAGCAGCACGGCGCCCACGATGATAATGGCGCGATACCCGTTGAGTCGATTGATCAACAGGGCGCCGGCCATTGCCCCCACGACGGAGCTGAGCGTGAGCGGCGTGATCAGTTCCCCCGCGTTGGTGGCCGACTCGCCGAGCACCCCCTGGAGGTAGAGGGGCAAGTAGATGACCAGCCCGATCAGAGCCATCAACGTCACCAGCGAGAGGGCGGCGGCGGGCGCAAAGATGCGATTCGTGAAGAGGTCGAGCGGCACGATGGGCTCGGCGACGACGCGCTCCGCCAGGATGAACGCCGCCAGCAGCACGACCGACGCCGCCAATACTCCCACGACCTGAGCGGAGCCCCAGGCATAGGTTGCGTTGCTGCCCCAGGTCAGCCCGAGGACGAGGCACGTCGTGGCGCCCGCGGCGAGCAGGGCGCCGAGGATGTCGATGTGCCGCACCGCGGCCCAGCCAGTGCGCGTCGTGGTGCGCGCGGACAGCGCGCGGGGCAGCCAGATCAGGAGGCCCACCAGGGCAATGACGCCGATGGGGATGTTGACGTAGAACACCCAACGCCAGCGCGCGTCGCTGGTGACCAAGCCGCCCACCAGAGGGCCGTGGTCGGTCAGCCAGCCGCCGAGCGTGGGGCCGACGAGGTTGGACACGCCGTAGACGGCGCCGAACAAGCCGCCCCATTTGGCGCGCTCGCGCGGGGGGAAGATGTCGGCCACGACCGTGAAGCTCAATCCGATGCCGATGCCCGCTCCCAGCCCCTGTAGGGCGCGGAAGGCGATCAACTGATTCATCGTCTGCGCGGCGCCGCAGGCCACCGAGCCGACGAGGAAGAGCAGGACGCCGACCACGACAAACCACTTACGGCCGAACTGGTCCGAGAGCGACCCCGCGACGGGGACCACGGTGGTCGAGGCCAGGGTATAGGCGATGACCGCCCAGGTGTAGCGGTCGAACCCATGGAGGCTGGCGATGATGCGCGGTAGGGCGGTGCCGACGACGGTCTGGTCCAGCGCCTCGAGCAGCAGGGTCAGGAGGAGGGCGCCGAGGACGCCAGCCAGGGCGACGCCGTTGAGGCGCCGCTCGGTGAACGCCTGCTCGTGCGCGGCCGCCCCACCGACGGCTGCGGTGGTTGTCGGGGCGGCCGTCGCGCCGGCGGTTGCGGTGGCTGTTGTGACCGTGGAGGTCAACTCTGCTTCTGTCATGGTCGGACCATTCCTTCCTTTCGGATTCATAGGACTTCCTTGACCGCGTCCTTAAGCGATGCAATTGGCGCGTCAATGCAGCAGAGACTCGGCCTCGTCTACACTGATCTTACCCTGAGCCAGAGCCTCGAGCACGCCCAAATTGTCCGGGTTGGAGGCAACTGGAGGCGCGGGCGCTTGCTCCTCGACAATCCCTGTGCTTTCCGCCTCCTGTCCCATCGTGTTGACCGAGGGGGCGTAGGAGCGGCGTACGGCCATGGCGCCGGCGGAGCCGGAGCGTATTCGCAGGTCGCCGCCGACGCTGAGCGACAGAGAGGATGAGCCGTCGCCCCAGGCGGCCCGAACCTCGCCGCGCCCATGTCCGTCGCCGTGGGTATGAGGCAAGCCCGAGACATCGCCATGCACGGCGGCTTGCAGGGTCAGGTTGGCCTCGTCGGGGAGCCTGATCGTGGTGTCGCCGTCCACGATCAGGCGGTACTCGTGTGCGGGCTGGAAGGCGATGGCGAGGGTGAGGTCGCCCTCCACATGCGCCGGCCCGAAGCCTTGCACGGCGCCGTCGAGGATGAGGTCGCCCGTCACGTGTCCCAGGGTGAAATGGCCCGTGACCCCCTCCAGACGAGCGTCTCCGTCGACGGAGCCTATCGATAGGTTGGCCACGGCGCGCGCCCGGACATCGCCGTCCACGTCGCCGACGGCGTAGGGGCCAGGCGCATCCTCCATGGTGAGATCGCCGTCGACGTGCGCGAGCGTGCACCTGGCGATGCCCGCGACGCGCAGGTCGCCGTCGATATGGTCGGCGATGACGGTCGCCCCAAACGGTAGGGTGAGCCGCAGATCGTCGTCGCACCCCTCGATGCGCAGCGTCGCGCGGTCCTGGTCTGGCGCCAGGTGGGGCAGTTCGTCGGCGGTCAGGACGACCACCGGGTTGTCGTGCCCCACGATGATGAGGTCGCCATCGCAGCGGTCCATGGTCACGGTGGGCGCGTGGCCCAGTTGGTAGCGCGCGGTCTTCATGGTGGGAATCCTCCGTTGCCTCTCTATTCTATATGCGGCATAGGCGGCGCATGCGCAAACGCTCCTTACCCCTGGCGGCTCAGCAGAGTCTCGGCCTCATCCACGCTGATCTCGCCGCGCGCCAGCGCCTCCAGGACGGCCAGCCGCGTGGTTGAGTCCGTCTCTCCATCTGGCGTCGGCGTCGACGTAGGCATGGCAGAGCCCCGCGGGGGCGTCGGCGTGGCGGGCGATGGGGGCGACGTGGGCGATGGGGGCGTCGGTGGCGCCGGTGGCGCCGGTGGCCGTGACGGATACGCCGGACGCGAAGGCGTGGACCCGGCAAAAGCCGTCTTGACCGCCGATACGGCGGATGTGGCCGCCGACGCCGCGATATCCGCGATGTCCGCGATGTCCCTCATGCCCATTGCAGCGGCCGCGGCCCATCCTGCCTCGCCCATCGCTGTTTCCATGGTGGAGAAGCCCATGCCTGGCTCGCCCATGGAGAACGAGGCCGTTTCGTCGACCGCGCCGCGCCGGAGGTTGACGCCTCCTTTGTCCGAGCGCAGCGTCGCCTCGACCTCCGGCGCGCCCTCGCCGATGCTGCCGACCATGCGCATGCCGCCGAAGCTCATGGGACCGGATCGCCCGACCTGCACCAGCGGGAAATCGGACCGCACCCGCCCGAAGCTGGTCTGCGCGTCAATGCGCGCGCGCGCCTGCGCGGGCAGGGTCAGCGCCACCGACCCCATGCCGCTCTCCAGCGTATAGGCGCCGGGCAGGAGGGCCGCTCGGCAATCGACGCTGCCCATCGAGGAGGTGAGGCGCGATGGTCCCAGCGCGCCACGACTGACGTGGATAGAGCCCATTGCCGTGGTGACGCGCGCGGCAAGGCCGCGCGGCGCGTCGATAGAGACGCTGCCGTGCCCGCTGTTGGCCTCGGCCACGCCTCCAACCTCGGTCAGCGAAATGCTGCCGTTGCCCGTCGTGGCGCGCATCTGACCCTCCGCGTCCGTCACCTCGACGTTGCCGTTGCCGCTGTGCAGGGTCGCCTCGCCGCGCGACCCGCTCAGCCGCACGCGGCCGTTCCCGCTCGACGCGTTGAGCACGCCCTCGAAGCCCTCGATCTCGATCGCGCCGTTCCCGCCGTGCGCCTGGAGGTCGCCCGCGCTCTCGCGCAGCGTCAGCGCGCCGTTTCCGCATTTAAGGCGCAGCCGGCCGCGCAGCCCCAGCGCGTCGATGCGGCCCGACCCATTGTGCAGGTTGACCTCCTCGACGCCGGTTGGGATGGTCAGCCGCACGTCCAGGCGCCGGTGGTGCGGGTGGCCGTGCGGCTGGCGCACCCACAGCGTGGCGCCATCGCGCTCGACGACCGGCTCGTCGCTCGTTCCCTCCCTGGAGGACCACTCGATGGCCCAGGCGGCGTCGGGCATAGCCCGCACCACGAGATCACCCTTGCGTATGTCCACGCGCAGGACGGCCGCGCCGGCCGCCAATCGTGCAAAGTCTTCCATGCCTGGATACCTCCGTTAGCCGTTAGCCGTTAGCCGTTAGCCGTTGTGCCCTTCCTGCTCCCCTCTCCCGCGCACGGGAGAGGGGTTGGGGGTGAGGGGCGCCTCTGCTAGGCCAGCGCATGGCGTCCGAGCTCGTTCGCCTGCTCGCGCGGCGCGGCGATCATGCTCTCGCCCAGGGCGATCAGCATGCGGCCGATGCCGCGGCGCATGGGGTGAGGTCCCTGTGCCAGGCGAGCCCGGCGCGCTTCCTCGGCCTGCTGACGTAACTCGTACTGGCGCCGGTGCAGCAGGTGCAACCTGTCCGCGTCGTTCTGGTAGTTGATCATGGTGATTCTCGATCCTGTTGTTGTTCTATGAAAGTGGGTTCGTCTTACTCCCCTCTCCCGCGGTCGGGAGAGCACGCTGAACCGTCGGCCCGCGGGTAGGGCCGAGGGGTCAGTCGTCACGGGTCGGGGGTGAGGGTTGCCCCGCGGTCGGGCGAAGGGGTGGAGTCCCGCGAAGCGGGAGGGGTGGTGAGGGTTGCCCCGCGCAGGCGCTCCAGTCCCTCGGGCGCGCTCAGCTCGCCGCGCGCGATAGCGTCCAGGATAGCGCGGCGATCCGGCGCGCCCGAGGGACCGGCCTGCGACCGCGCCGCTTGCCGGGGCGGCGGAGGCGCCGCGACGGCCGTCCCCATCGTCCCCATCGTCCCCATCGTCCCCATCGTCCCTGTCATCCCCTCCATGGCGTCGTCGCTCTGCAGCCGCCCGATGACCTCGTCGAGCTTGGCGCGCACCGTCGGGTACGACACACCCAGCCGCTTCTCCACGTCGCTCAGGTTGCCGCGGCTGGTCAGGAACGTGCGCAGGAAGGTGCTCTGCTCGTCCGTCAGTCGGCAAAAGTCGCACGGCCGGTAGTGCGCCTGTACACGCGTCCCGCAGCGCAGGCAGGCTACTTCGGTGATCTCCAGTGGCCCCTCGCAACTGGGGCACATCTCCAATATCTTGCGCATTGCGCCTCCATCCCTTCCTACCGTAAAATCAGGCGCCTTGCTTATACCTGGCGGCGGTCCTCCGAGCAGGCGCCTTCGCGCCTCCGCTCATGCGCCTACTGTAGCACGCATTCATCCCGTTGTCAATAGATTAATTAAAATCAGGACATAATCGGTAAAAATTAGTAGGAGTAGGGGCTGTCGGACGGAGATTGCCAGGGTAATGGAGGTAGATCGGTAGAAACGGGCAGGTTTGCGATACGAGGCGACGCGGCCAGACGATCGCCGTCCGCTCTGGTACGCTAAGGGCATGGATGTCGGCATCAACGCCCACTTACTCTCGCTCTCACAGGGCTATCGCAATGCCGGGGTTGGCCGCTATATCTACTACCTGCTGGGCGCGCTGGCCGCGCGCGACGACGGCACGCGCTACACCGTGTTCAGCCACGATACGCCGCCTCCCGGCGACCCCGCCTACGCCCCGCACATGCGCTACGTGACCACGCGCCTGGATACGGTCGAGCCCAAGCGCCGCATCGTCTACGAGCAGAGCGTGCTGCCGTGGTTGCTGCCCGGCCGCGTCGACCTCTTGCACGCGCCGGTCAACGTCGTGCCGCTGCTCGCGCCCGTCCCTACGGTGGTCACGATCCATGACCTGATCTTCATGGTGATGCCCGACCGCTACCTGCCGGCCAAGCGACGCTACCTGGAGACTTTCACCCGCCTGTCAGTGCGCCGCGCGCGGCACGTCATCGCCGTCTCGGAGCATACCCGCGCCGACGTAATCCGCCTGCTCGGCGTGCCGCCCGAGCGGGTCACGGCCGTTCCTAACGGCGTCGCCGCGCACCTGGCCCCGCCCGACCCCACCGCACTCGATCTTTTCCGGGCGTTGCACGGCCTGCCCGCGCGCTACCTGCTCTATATGGGCACGCTGGAGCCGCGCAAGGGTCTCGTCCCGCTGATCGAGGCCTACGCGCAGCTGCGACGGCGCGGCCTGGACTGGCCGCTGGTGCTGGCCGGCGGCAAGGGCTGGCTTTACGAGGAGATTTTTACGGCCGTCGAGACCCTGGGCCTGCGCGACCACGTGCGTTTCCCCGGCTACGTGGCGCACGAGGAGCAGGCGCTGTGGTACGGCGCCGCCACGGTCTTTGTCTACCCCTCGACCTACGAGGGCTTCGGTCTGCCCGTGCTGGAAGCGATGGCCTGCGGGACGCCGGTGCTGACCTCGACCGCCAGCTCACTGCCCGAGGCCGCCGGCGACGCGGCGCTGTTGGCCGACTGCGCCGACGAGGAGGCGCTGGCCGCGGCGCTGGACCGGCTGTGCGGCGACGAGAGCCTGCGCGCCGACCTGCGCCGCCGCGGCCTGGCCCGCGCCGCCCTGTTCCCCTGGTCGCGCACTGCCGCCCAGACGGTCCGCGTGTATGGACGAGTAATTAGTAATTAGTAATTAGTTTTTGGGGTCTCAATCGCCTGTGTAAGCCCCCGCCTCTTATGAGAACAAACTTTCTAACTACTAACTACTAACTACTAACTACTCGTTTTTGGTATGCTGCATTCGGTACGCGCCCGCCCGGTGTCGGCGGAGCGGTACTTCCAACGTGTACCCATTGGCGTCCCCAACCCATCAATCATGCCGTATGCATCCGCACCTTGGAGGCTTATGTGGCGTTGCTAGAGCAGAGAGAGGCCCCGCCCCAACGGGTTCCACAAGCTCCGTGGACCCCGCAGGCTCCGCAGGCTCCGCAGGCTCCGCAGGCTCCGCAGGCTCCACGCGCTGGACAGCGCCCAGCCGCGTTCCGCTGGGTCTTCCCGGCCCTCTCGCTCGGCGTCGATATCGTGGCCGTCAACCTGGCCTTCGTGCTGTCCTACTGGCTGCGCTACGTCGAGCGGCTCGGCGGGACGGGGCTGGGCTTCTTTCCCCTCTCCTACCACGCCTGGCTACCCTTCGAGGTCCTGGTCAGCGTCCTCTTGCCGCTCTCCTTCGCCCTGGCCAGCCTCTACCGCCAGCGCCTGAGCATGGAGTGGCTCGACGAGGTCTTCGTCGTGGCCCGCGCGGCTACCGTGGGCATGGCCCTCACCATCATCGTCACCTACCTCTTCAAGGAGATGATCGACCAGCACTCGCGCCTGGTACTGATCTTCACCTGGGGGCTGGTTATCGCCCTCTCCAGCCTGGGACGCGGCCTGGTGCGCCTGATCATGGCGCGCCTGCACCGGCACGGCTGGAACGTGCGGCGCGTGGTGGTGGCCGGGTCCACGCCCATCGGCCGCATGGTGATGCAGAACCTCGTCAGCCGCGCGGACCAGGGCTACCAGTTGGTAGGGTTCCTGCACGAGCAGGGCGTCACGCCGTCCAGCTTCGGACGCTTCCACAGCCTGGGATCGGTCTCCCACATCGCCGAGGTGGTGGCGCGCGACCGGGTGGACGAGGTGGTGATCGCGCTCTCCTCCAACGCGCACGACGACATCACGGCCATCCGCGACCACTGCATGCGCCAGCACGTGGCCTTCAAGATCGTGCCCGACCTCTACGAGATGAGCCTCTCGCGCGTGCGCATGGACACTATCGCGGGCATCCCGCTGATCGACGTGGTGGAGAGCCCGCTGCGCGGGGCCAACCTGCTGCTCAAGCGCGTGCTCGACGTGACGGTGGCGCTGCTGGGCCTGCTGGTCCTCGCGCCGCTGCTGGCGCTGGTGGCGCTGGCCATCCGCCTCGACTCGCCCGGCCCCATCGTCATTGCGCAGACGCGCGTGGGACGCGGCGGCCACCACTTCCCGTTCTTCAAGTTCCGCTCCATGTACCACGGAGCGGAGCGGGAGCACGCCCAGATGGAGGCCGCCGTGGCCGGCGCCCAGCCGGTGGTGATGGCCAAGCACAAGCGGGACCCGCGCCGCACCCGCGTGGGGCGCGTCATCCGCAAGCTGAGCATCGACGAGGCGCCGCAACTATTCAACGTGCTGCGCGGCGAGATGAGCCTGGTGGGTCCGCGCCCCGCCCTGCCAAGCGAGGTGCTCAAGTATGAGGCCTGGCACCACAATCGCTTCCAGGTGCAGCCGGGCATGACCGGGCTGTGGCAGGTCTCCGGCCGCAGCGACCTCGATTTCGACGAGATGATGATGATGGACATCTACTACATCGACAACTGGTCGCTGGCCCTGGACCTCAAACTCCTGCTGCGCACCCCCGCCGCCGTGCTGATGATGCGCGGCGCGTATTAAGGGCGCCTTGCCCTGAAGCGCGAGGCCCGCTACAATCGCCCACGTACCCCATTGACCGACGGGACACTGTTATGCGCGGACAATGCCGTCCCGTCGCATTGTCACGCTTCAACCTATCGCCCGTACATCGACACTGGAGGGAACGTAAAGCCATGGAACTAAAGCACTACTGGGGTGTCTTGGTGCGCCGCCGCAACGTCATCCGCAACGTCACCCTGCTGGCCATCCTACTGTCCGTGGTTAGCATCGGCTTCACCTACGTCACCAGTCAATGGAAGGGCAGAGCTACCATCTTGTTGCATATGCAGCGCGAGAAGCCGACCACGCAGCAACTCCTGTACGACACAACTGCGGCGGCCAACGCCAACACTGGGGAGGTGGTGACCGAGGTCCAGTTGTACACCGAGGGCCTGCCTTACCTCAAAGCCGTTAGCGCCGGCCTGAAGAAGATCGGCATCGACTACGACTACCGGGCGGTCAGTCAGAACCTTGGCGTGACCCGCGCCAGCGATGGCAACACCCTCATCGTCAACTGGAGCGGCGCAGATAAGGATAAGGTCACCAGGATCGTGGGCGTCGCCGGAGACCTGATCCTCAAGTATGTCCCGGTGTATCAGCACACGTTCGAGCCGAGCGCCCCCCTCGTCAAGGCTGACTATGTCAACCATCCTGATGCGGACCGCGAGGGCCTGACCAAGGTGGCAGGCAACGTGTTCTTGCGCATCGCCGTGGGCGTGGTCGCGGCCCTCGTGCTGGCCTTCCTCTTCGAATACCTGGACGATAAGGTCTACGACGAGAGCGATGTCGAGCACTGGCTGGGTGTTCCTGCCCTGGCCGTCATCCCCGGTGGGCGCGCCGCGCGGCCGCGGAGCGCGTAGGTGGCAATCACGAACATCGGACCACAACAGCAGGATGCAAGAGCGGAGGACTCGATGGCCTTAAGCGACGTTGGCACGACCGAGCAGACCCCGACGGTGAGCGAACCGATCACGACGCGGACGCGGATCCAGCCGCGGCGACAAGCGCAGGAACCGGACCGCGCTACCGCTACCAGAGCGTCCGCGTCGCACCTGCTGGTCTCTTCTCCGGAGTGCCCGTCCGCCGTGGTCGATGCCTATCACACGCTCTTCACCAACGTTGAGCTGGCCATGGGCTCCGCCAGCGACCGCGTCCTGGCCGTCGTCGCCGTCGATACCGCCGCGAACGCCGCGCTCGTCGCCGCCAACCTGGCCCTCGTCGGCGCCGAGAGCGGGGATCGTACGTTGCTGGTCGACGCCGACATGGAGGCTCCCGCTCTCGACGCGCTCTTCGGCGCCAACCCCGGTCCGGGGTTGGTGCAACTGTTGCGCGGAGAGCAGGATGATCTACGCGACCTGGCGCAGCCGACGACGCTGCCGACACTCGGCGTGATCGCGGCGGGCGGCGCTGCCGCCGGGACGCGCCATCACCGCCTGGACCGTCTGGGCGACCTCTCCGCCGCGGTGCTGCGGCTCAAGAACGCGGCCGACCGCGTCGTCATCGTTGCCGCGCCCGTGCTGTCCGCGCCCGACGCGCAGCGGCTGGCCGCGTACGTCGACGGTATGCTGCTGGTGATCACGCCCGGGCGCACCTCGCGCGAGAATGCGGCCCGCGCGCGCGCCCTGCTCGAGCGCGCCCAGGCGCCACTCATCGGCGTGGCCATCGTCCCCAAAGCCTGACCTGACCGGCAACGACCGATGAGGAGCGCGAGTGGCGCTGCCGCCCAAGCCCCGGCCGAGCATCATCATGTCGGCGTACAACGAGGAGCGTCGCCTCCCCGGCGCGCTGGCGCGGTTCGACGGCTACCTCCGACCGCGCGGTCGAGCGCGGTCGAGGTGATCGTGGTGGAGAACGGCAGCACCGCCCGCGCGGCGGGAGTGGTCGAGGAGCATCAACAAGGAGCCCGACGAGCGCTACCTCATGGAAAGTGATCCGCAACGGCCGCTCATGCTCCCCGTGCAGGAAAGGGCTGTGTCGTTCCTGACTACCTGCGGGGTCGGCCACGCGACACGCTCACGAGCTCGTGGAGGTAGTCGATTAGCACGACGACGGTGGGGAGTTGCGAGATGGGCTGCCAGGCGGGCGGCGGGGACGGGAGCTGCGCAGTCATAGCGCGAGCCGGCGCTGGCTCGGGGGTGCACCTCGAAATAGTGGAATCAGGCCTGCGGTCGCGGGTGTGGGGTGAGGGAGCGCACCCATGACCGCGCCTCCTTGGACCATAACGACAACGACCGGGTAACCCTGGCCCCCGCGCCGACGACTATTAGACGCTCGGACAAGAAGCGTAGCGGCGATGGTCAAACTAACCAAAAAGAGGCAGGAGGGGATGCGCGACGACGACGATGCCGCGCTGGTGCTGGCGGCGCGGGCGGGCGATCGGGATGCGTGCGCCGCGCTGATAGGGCGGCGTCGTCCCCTCCTGCTCGCGCTCTGCCGCCGTATGCTCGGCGACGCGGCGCTGGTCGAGGACGCGGCGCAAGAGGCGACGCTGCAAGCGCTGCTCAATCTCGACCGCCTGCAACGGCCGGAGCGGTTCGGCCCCTGGCTGGGCGGGATCGGCCTGAACGTCTGCCGGCGCCTGCTGCATGCCCGCGCCACGGACGCATGGTCGCTCGACGCGCTCTACGGCGGCCGTCATAGTGAGGAACCCGTCGATTGGGAGATGGGGCCGGCGGAGCTTGCCGAGCAGGCCGAGGTCGGACAGCGCGTCCGCCATGCCGTGGACGGCCTGCCGCGCGGCCAGCGCGCCGCCGTTGTCCTGTTTTACCTGTCCGGCCTGAGCCACGCCGAGACCGCGGCACAGTTGGGGATCGACATCGGCGCGGTCAAGACGCGCCTACATAAGGCGCGCGGCGCGCTGCGGCAGCGCCTGTCCGACGACTATCGCACAGCAAAAGGGGAAGGTGAAGATATGTCCGCGACAACCACGACCACGACCGCGGAGACCGGGCCGATAGAGGTGATCGTCGACAGCGTGCGCCGGAACCTCGCGAATGACACGCGCTGCGTCGTCCTCAAGGAGATACACGGCTCCCGCTACCTCGTCATCTGGATCGGCCACGATGTCTCGCACGCCCTGGCCGCCATGCTGCACGGGTCGGAGTTGCCACGTCCGCTCACGCACACACTGATGGGGCAGATGCTTGACGCGCTCGACGGACGGCCGCGCGAGGTCCGCGTCACGCGACTGGACGGCGACGTCTACTACGCCGCGCTGACCGTCGAGGGACCGAGCAGGACGGTGACGCTTGACGCTCGCCCCAGCGACGCCATCACCATGGCGCTGATTGGCGGCGTCCCCATCCTCGTCGAGGCCGCTGTGCTCGCCGCCGCCGGTGTCACGCCCGATAGGGTACTGCACGACGAAGCGATGGAGGACGTGCCACCTCCCGCGCCCGTCGCGCCGATACAACCGAGAATGCCCTTGCTGTAGACGAGTAATCAGACCCGATCAATGCACTTGTGATAACGTCGAGCCAACGACCACACGTTCGATGCATGGTTGCGCAACTCGCTACCCCGTTGCGCTAGTTTCCCCGACCCTGGCCCCCCTCTCCAGGCTATTGCGGAGCACGATGGTAGGGCATATAATCGTGTCAGTGGCGCGCGGATGCCACGCGTGGAGGGGAAAGCGTGGTGGTACGGGTGGCACGACTGGCATGGGTAGGGAGAAACGCGCCTCAGCGCCTGACCACGGTTGACAGGGCCTCCGCTCGACGCTGGCGCGCGCCCGCCTCCGCTGATGCGGAACAGGGACCGGGCGTCATGCCCGCCCCTGTAGACTGGCAGAGCCCCTATGAGCCGTTGGTCTGCGGCGTGACGGTGCCTTGACGCCGCCGGGACGCTGGTCGATGCCAATACAGCGGCACAGGAGATGCTGGGCATCCGCTTTGCCGCGTTCAACTCACCCCTCGACCGCGCCGTGGTGAGCGTGGAGCGGGACGATGGCACGCCGCTCCTGCCCGAGCAGTACCCCTCGCGGACGGCCCTGCGCACCGGCCAGCCCCAGCGCGACATCATCATGCGCATCACGCGACACGACGGCGGGCGTTGCTGGCTCCAGGTCGATGCGATCCCCATCCGGGACGCGGACGGGGCGGTCGCGCGCGTGGTAACGAGCTTCGTCGACGTGACCGCCCGCAAGCAAGCCGAGGACAATTTCCGCACCCTCTTCGCGGATAACCCCCAGCCCGCCTGGGTGTACGACCGCGAGACGCTGCGCTTCCTGGAGGCCAACGCGGCGGCGGTGGCGCACTACGGCTACAGCCGCGCGGAGTTCCTGGCCCTGCGCATCGTCGACATTCGGCCGCCTGAAGACGTGCCGCGGGTACTGGAGGATGTGCGGCGCGAGGAGCCGGTGCGTCTACCACAAGCGTGGCGGCACTGCCTGAAAGACGGACATATGATCGATGTCGAGATTACCTCGCGCCGCGTCAGCTTCGCCGGCCGCGCCGCGAGCCTGATCATGGTCCAGGACATTACGCAGCGCCGACAGGCCGAGGAGGCGCTGCGCCATAAAGTGTTGCACGATGCCCTGACGGGACTGCCCAACCGGGCGCTCTTCGCCGACTGCCTGGGCGTCGTACTGCAAGGCGTCGAGGACGAGGGGGCTGGGGCAGAGACCGGGGCAGAGACCGGGGCAGAGGCCGGGGCCGCGCTGCTCCTGCTCGACCTCGACCGCTTCAAGAGGGTCAACGACACGCTCGGTCACCACGCTGGCGACCTACTGCTGCAAGAGGTCGCCCGACGGCTCCAACTGGCGGTCCGCGGCGGCGATATGGTAGCGCGCCTGGCGGGCGACGAGTTCGTGATCCTCCTGCCAGGCAGCGGCGCGGAGGAGGCGAGCGCAATGGCGCGCCGCCTCCTGGCCGCGCTCGCCGCTCCTATCGTCCTTGACGGGGCGGAGGTCGTGGTCGGCGCCAGCATCGGGGTTGCCCTGGCGCCCATGCAAGGGAGGGATGAGAAGGCGTTGCTGCGCGCGGCCGACGCTGCGATGTACGCCGCCAAGCGGGCCGGGAGCAGCAACGCAGTGTCGCCGGGTTAACGAACACAAACCTGCTTTCTCCCGTGGTGTCTTGATCCTGGCCATTGACAGCATCCAATAGAGTAAGCAGCGCCGCTCGACGATCACGGCAAGGGATGGGTCGAGAGGGCCGTTGGGCGCCCAGACTAGAAGATGTCGTGCGTCCCGATGCGGAGCCAAATGATGTGGGGTTCGGTGCCCCTGACGGGGGCGCCATATCGAAACAAGGCGCGACCATCAGGCGCCCAGGTCATCTCGAACGTATTGTCCGCCCCTTGGTATCCTTTCACACGCAGGCCTGAGCGAAATCGTCCCGCCCGTAGGCCATCGACGAACTTCGCCACTGCCGTATCGAAAAGGTCCTTCTGGTCGTCGGTCAGGCGTTTGTAGTCGCGCCGGAACTCATCGGTCTGATCATAGGTTGGCATCGTCGTCGCGAAGCGCAGCGAGGGATCGGAGGAAATCGCCGTCGTCGAGCGACCGAGTTACACGTCCGGCTGCCAGGGATTCTTCGGCGGCGCGTATTTTCTCTTGCCACTCGTCCGTCCAGAAGTATGCCTGCGACGGGTCGTGCGCCTCACGGGGAAGGATGGGACGGACGTTATCTGGCGCAGTGTCTCGCGACGCATCAGCCTCGACAGAGGGCTTAACCTCCGACTGGAAAACACTCTTGCTGTCCACGAATCGCCACTCTTTCCGCACTACAGACCAGCCGTTGCCCATCGTCGGGATATCGGCACGTCAAGGGATGTTTCGCGGGACCGACAAACTTGCACGCGACGCTCTTGACAGTGTAGCGCACATGCGCCCTTTTATCCACGCTCGCCTGCATCAATGCGGTCGGCGAAGCGAGCATCCAGTTTGCACCTCTTTTTACAACTTTAGTGCGAAAAGTTTACAGCTTGACAACAGGATCGTAACACCAATGGCCTACGATGAGAGCATGGGCGCCTGATCCAGCACCGTGTGATCGGCATCACGCCGGATGGATCATGGTTGAGAGGAGGTGTCGAGCGCACTCTTGATGCACGGTAAGGACGTCGTCGCGGCGCCTGTCGAGCGCATCGCGGAGGTATGCTCACGTCTATG
>JAABUX010003779.1_pt1 | contig 19771 bp, 18 predicted proteins | sample 5561851 | NCBI WGS metagenome assembly JAABUX01 (sample SAMN10711883, study PRJNA513361) | rock metagenome | isolation source: Antarctica rocks | place: Antarctica: Victoria Land, Richard Nunatak red sandstone | collected 2016-01-03 | reverse complement strand
ACAGATCTTTCAAGAAATCCAGAATCAAGGCTTTAAAGGCTCAATTCGTGTCGTCTATCGCTTTGTAAGATCGCTCCGTCAGCAGTTTTCCTCGCTCCCTGCGCCTTCGGTCTTGGACCGGGTTTCTGTTCAAAAAGCCATCTGGCTCATTGCTCGCTCATATGAAAAACTGAAAGCAGATGAGCGCGCAGATCTTCAAGAGTTATGCCAAGCCAGCCAGGAACTGAGTGTCTTGCATACACTTGCCCAATCATTTGGGCGGATTGTTCGTAAACGGGAGGGGCATCAACTTCAAGACTGGATGAAGCAGGTCGCTGAAAGCAGCTTCCGCTCTGTGCAACGTTTCGCTCAAAGATTGCAGCAGGACAAAGAAGAAGTCCTTGCTGGTTTAACATTGGTCTATTCCAATGGGCAGGTTGAGGGCCAGGTGAACAAACTGAAGCTGCTCAAACGAACGATGTATGGTCGTGCTGGGTTTTTACTCCTTCGCCAGCGTGTTCTTCACGCACTGTGATTTTTTTGCATCTTTCTCTATTTCAAGGCAAGCAGGCACTGTTTCACCAAAGCTGTGTATGACCCTGATTACTGGCGGATTTCTGCGAGATAACGGCTCTAGGACACTTTAAGTGTGCCTGCTTGCTTTCCAGAACCACCAACGATCTGCGCACTTCTCGTTTCTCTCATCCGCATGTGCAAGAAGACACGCAGAGATCACTCCTCAGGGATGTAGGGAACCAGCCCTTGGCGGAAGGCGGCTTCTTGGAGTTCACGGGGAGCATGGCGCACATCAATGAGCAGCCCATTGATCTCCAGCATCCAGATCAGGGGATTCTTGTCGATCATCGAAGGAATCGACCAGTCGGGATTCATGGGATACATGCCCAACAGATCACGGATCTGCTTGGATTTGGCCTGCATCGTACTGGAACTCAGTCCGAAATGCTCCCAGATCTGACTGGCGGCAAGATGAGGCGTCTGAGAGGAATCAAAGAGAAAGTTGACCATGCCCAGCGCATGAATGATCCCGCATGCCCAGGTGGTGGCCTTCCCTCGTGCCAGAGGCGACGGGCGTTTGCGACACAGCGTCGCGGTCAGCTCACGGCAGAGTTGGGCGTACTCGCCATTCAAGTCCTGCTGACTGAAGGCATTGGTGAGCTGGGTAATTTCCTCGAAGCGTGCTTGCAGGTCTTTGGGCACCTGCAGCGATGGACTTCTTTTGGGCATCTCTCCCTCCTTTTCGTCTTCATTGTAGCGCATCGTGCTCACGGTGACCACTGCTCCCCCGCCCATCAGGCGATTCGTGTCTCTCTCAAGACCGTTGGGAGAGATCGGGGGCCGCTTGCGGCATAGGAGTCAGGAGAAGCTGAGCGTTGGGAGGTGGGTCGTTTCTGATCCTTGCCAAACGGGTTCCTGGCAGCAGGATGCAGCAGTACACGGCGTTGGAGCAGCGGAAATCCTGCTTGCCCATAGGAACTGCGTTTAATCCATTTCACTTTATTGACAAATCCCTCGACCATGCCATTGTTCCAAGACTCACTACATCCATTGGCAATAGCCTCTGCATCATCGGTCAGCCCGTCAACAAAGCTCATAAGTTCTGTGATGCCACTAGCCCGGACGGCGGTTTTCCACTGCTCCAATGGCTGAAGACCTTCTCGCTCGCGCAGGAGTTGCCCAAATGCTTGGGCAAGAGTGAATGCGGTCGAGATCGTAGCATCCAGCTTGCAGAGCTGATCAATGATCGCGATTTGCTCTGGTGTTCTGTTTTGGGCAGGACGAACGATCATAAGAGCAGCACTGCGAGCAGAAGGCACTTTCCCTTGCGTGATGCTCTGTTTGGAGACCCGTTTGGTCCCACTACGGCGAAATTGCTCGACGATCCGTTCAATAGTGCGCCGTGATCCTGTATATCCCTGAGCACTCACCTTCTCATACAGCTGAGCCGCAGTATGACAGCCTTCATTCCATCGCTCACTGAGGAAAGAGAGATACGGATCCGTCAGCGAATGGGTGCGACTTCTTCGTCTTGGGGTGGGAGGTTGCTCATGTGCCAAGATGCGATAGACACTGCGGCTACTCACGCCGACGATGTGCGCGATCTCCTCTTTTCTCTGGCCTGCGCGAAACAGTTTCCAGACGTTGTTGTGAAGAGTGATCTGTTTGGCATGACGGCGTCTGCGTTCCCGTTCGATGTGCTTGGCAGCAGGTGTCGAGACCGAGGGAGGAATCACTCCAGCAAGCTGGTGCGCTGCCGTTTTGAGCACCTGCTCATGGTGACGAAAGAAGACCTGAAGCACTTCAGCAAAATTCTGTTGCAAATGAAAGCGATCTGCGATCTGTCGAGCCTGAGGTGCGCCGGTAGAGGCGGCTTCTCGGAAAATCTTCCCGCGATCACGCGAGACGATCTTCACCTCTGGATGTTTTTTGAACCAAGCAGTACTTGTCTGCACTGAACGCTCCGGCAGCAAATCAGCCACTCGTCGCTGTTCGAGGTCTACCAGGATCGTGCCATAGCGTGATCCCTTCTTCCACGCCCACTCGTCTATTCCCGCAATTCGAACGGATGAGTCTTGTGGAAGGGGAAGTTGCAGGACTCGACGAATGATTGTTTTGGCCGTGGTAGGCATGCCAAGAGACGAGACAATCCGCGCAGCATCAGCTCCATTGGTGGTCACTCCGACCGATTGCAAAGCTTCAATTAACCGATCCGTCATCCGTGCGTAGCGTTGAACCAGCTTGGGGAAGCGTTCGGCAAAGATCTGTTGGGGACACGAAGTGTCAGGACAGATCCACTTGCGGACGAGCACCTTGAGGACGAGACATCGCCCACCAAAAGCAACGTCGTCAATGGTGCGTTGATAGCGGCTGTGAACTCGTGAACCAGCTGTTCCACAGTGTGGACAAGTAGCCGTGAAAGAGGTTGCATGAAGAGAGACGAGAACGGTTTGATCATGGAACTCGATGCTATCAAGGCTCAGCATTGAAGGAAATGCAAAAACAAGGGAAATATCTATAAAAACGCCTCCAGATGGCTCAAACAGGTTTCACTACAGTATATCACAGAAAAAACTCCCCTTTAAGCAAGCAGGCACACTTAATATGTCCAAGAACCGAGATAAAATGGCATACAATCCCTGTCAACTCGCTTGAAACCAAGGAAGGCAGTGAGAAATGTCTGACACATATCTTGGCGAAACTTGTTCCTGAGCAGATGGTCTCGAAACATGAAGGTGCTTGTGGAAAAGTAAGGCATTCGATATGCGGCAATCGCGCCAAGATATGGTTCTCCCGCAGACCCGATGATGCAGGATGTGGTATACTGGAAAGCATGAAACCTCTTCCTCAGACAAGACTTTGCCCTAATCCCAGAGAAGCCTATGACTATTCTTGCAAACCTTTCTGACCTCGTGATTGAGCAGGTCAGCGTGACCAACGACGTGCTGATCACCGCTCGTGCAGCTTCCCCAGCGGCTTTCTGCCCTTGTTGTGGAAGGATCTCTCAGCGTGTACATAGCCACTACCAGCGGACATTGCGCGATCTCCCGGCTAGTGGCCGTCCCGTTCATCTGGTTCTGCAGGTCCGTCGTTTCTTCTGTGAAGAGCATACCTGTGTTCGTACCATTTTTGCTGAACGCTTCCCTTCTCTCACGTTGCCTCGTGTCAAATTCACCCTGCGCTTGCAAGAATCGCTTCGCGAGATGGGCTTTGAGCTGGGCGGGGAGGCTGGGGCGCGCTTGGGCAAGAAACTGAGCTATCCCGGGAGTCCCGATACCATTTTACGCCTGATCAAACGAGCCGAGCTGCCTGCTGCCTCATCCCCACGCGTGGTGGGGCTGGATGACTGGTCATGGAAACGCCGACTGCGCTATGGAACGCTGATCTGCGATCTGGAAAGCCATCACCCCATCGACGTATTACCTGATCGGTCTGTCGAAACGGTTTCGGGCTGGTTTGAGAAGCATCCCAGCGTAGAAGTCGTGAGCCGGGATCGTTCTTCCGAATATGCAGCGGCCATCAAGAAAGGTGCCCCACAGGCAATTGAGGTGGCAGACCGGTGGCATTTGGGGAAGAATTTAACAGAGAGTATCGCGACACTGTTAGCTCGTTGTCGGGCTGAAATCCGACGTAGCTTGCCCGGGCAAGCTCGGCCTGTGCAAGAGCGAACAGAGATAGAACCTGCGCTGGAGGAAGAAAAGCGTCCTGCTCGCACGCATCGAGAGGAAGAGGCTCGCCTGGCTCGACGTGCTCAAAAACGGGACCGATACGAGCAAGTTCTTGAACTTCAGACTCAAGGGCTGACGGTGGCCGACATTGGCTCCCGGATTGGCATATCCGGGCGAACAGTGCAGCGCTGGTTGGCTCACGGCTCCTTTCCAGAAGCGAGGCAGCGGCGCAGACGACCCAGCCTGATCGATCCGTACGAGCGTTACGTCTTCCAGTGGTGGCAAACGGGAAACCGTAATGGCTTACAACTCTACAGAGAATTGACAGCCCAGGGATACAGAGGTTCACTCAAGGCCATGTATCGGTATCTCGCGAGGCTACAGGCCCCTCACAGACACGCATTCGAGTCGCCTCCATCGAAACCGCAAAGGCGTAAGAGCGTCCTGTCTTCGCCCGCCCCACTGGAAAACTTCTCTGCGCAGCGTGCCACCTGGCTGTTTGTACATCAACCAGAGGAGTTGGATGAGACGCAACAGGTCGAGTTGGCATTGATCAGGCAAGCTAGCCCCAGTGCAGAGACGGCTTACTGCCTGGCTCAAGCGTTCATGAAGATGATCCGAGAGCGGACTGGATACCAACTGGATGCCTGGCTCATCTCGGCAGAAGCGAGCCATTTGCCAGAGTTGCAGTCGTTTGCAAGAGGCATCCAACAAGACAAAGCGGCTGTGCTTGCGGGATTAACGCTACCTTGGAGTAATGGGCCTCTGGAAGGGCATGTGAATCGGTTAAAGCTCATCAAACGGAGTATGTATGGTCGAGCCAAACTTCCTCTGCTTCGACAACGCGTGCTTTGGAGTGCTTGAAGAAGGATTGAAGAAGAGGTCCTCTGCTTCTCGCGGAAACAGGGCACTTCTCGACAGGAGAACGAGATGAACGGGCTTTCGCTCAGAGAAGTCACACGAGAGAACTGGCGCGCCACGCTTGGCCTTGCCGTTTTTCCTGAACAGCAACGGTTCATTGCTGATTCTGTTCCTATTGCGGCTATCGCGCTGGCGAAAGCCTACATTCGCCCAGGAGGACTCATCTGGGTACCCTACGCTTTTTATGCTGGCACCGAGATGGTAGGATTTACCGAACTCGCGTATGAGCCAGAGAGCGTGGATAACTACTGGATCTTCCACTTCTTTATTGACCGTCACTCTCAGGGGCAAGGCTATGGAAAAGAAGCGCTTCGCCTCTTTCTTCAGTTCATCCAAGGCCATTATCCGCAGTGTCAAACGCTTCAACTCACCGTTCATCCAGAAAATGAACACGCACAGCGCCTCTACATCGGTGTTGGATTTCAACCAACGGGAGCCACCTTGAGTGATGAACCGGTTTATCAACTTTCCTTCAAGCCGTAACGGGCGAAAAAATGTTATGGCCCAGATTCGGGTGTGACTCAGATTTTTGCGCGAGACGGTGAGAAGCTTTTCGATCTGGTACAACGTGAGCAGGTCGCGCTCACAGTCTTTGGGCATGACACACAACAATGGCCAACGCTTAAAAAAGCACCTGCCTACTACGATGAACGATCCTCTGAGGCAGGAACTGTTACGCGCTTGCCCGTGCTGGGGATAACATCTTTTGTGAGCACCAGATGTTTATTTTTCGCAGTAGCCAGAAAGAGAAGCAACAGCAGCAAAGAGTAAATCGCAATGGTCCACCTGCTTCCTAGATATTGAAGCAGGTTGCCAGTGAGAAAGAAGCCAAATGAATAGGCTCCGAGTACCACCATGCGCGTGAAACTCAGTACTCTCCCTCTTATTCTATCTGGAATAACCTTTGCTGAATAGGAGGATGTAGTCACCTCATAGAGTGGATCTATGGCATAAAAGAGCATGGTAATTCCGGCCAGAAGAACATAATTGAGAGCGAATAGGTAAAAGCTGAAGGTCAAGAAACTCAGTAATAACACCATAAGAAGTGATTTTTTGAGTGATACATGACGATGTATTTTCGCTGCGGCTAACGATCCTAAAATTCCTCCGCCAGCGCCAATAGCGAAGAGAAGGCCAGTCAATGAGGACGGAGTATGGTGTTCTTTGGCAAGGATAATGATGAGTAAATAGAGCCCAGCAGAAAGAAGAGTTCTTCCTGCTGTAAGAATATTTAAGAAGCGAAGGAGTGGCTGATGCCAAAGCCAGACGAATGCCTCTTTGATTTCATAATGAATGGCTGTCCGGTCAGGCGGAGTTTCTGGGTCAAGAGATGTGGTGATAAAGAAAAGAGAAAAGACATTGATGCCATAGGAAAGCGCATCAACAAAGAAAGCCAGAGCGCCTCCTGTTGCTTGATATAACCATCCTCCGCAAGGAGGGCCTACAAGTAAAGCGATATTGCTTGCTGCGCCAGATTGTGCAGCGGCCGCTGGAAATTGTTCTTTGGATACAACCCTTGGGAAAGCGGCAAATCTGCCCAGATTAGCAAAAACAAAGAATGATCCCTCAATGGCACTTGCGACATAGAGCTGGGTGACAGAAAGAGTATGGCATGCGAGTGCAAGGGCAATACTGCCCATTGCTAAGCCGCTACCAAGATTTGCGAGAATCATAACGATTTTTCTGTTCCAGCGATCAATGAGTACTCCAGCAGGAATTGCCCAGAAAATATAGACCAAACCTCGTATAGCAGCAACCCCTCCAGCCTGCACGGAGGAGCCAGTTAAAGCCAGCACAACTAAAGGAAGTGTTATCCCTGAAACTTCTGTTCCCATCCAGGAGATGAGTTGCCCGCTCCACAGGAGCATGAAATTACGTTGTTTCCAAAGCGGTGTATTCATCCTAACAGGGCTCACCTCCTTTCCGGGCATCAAGAGTGCCTCTCTGTAGATTCTAATGCGCCCTTCTTTCTGAATGCAAGGGCTTTGGAAAAGAGACAAACTGCATTGTTGCTCATTCCGGTAGATCTCCTTGCGAGAATGAGGCACATGCATTATTCAGGGCATGTTCGCCGATCTGGGGGGGTGACTCAGGTTTTTGCAAACCGGCTGGGAGCACAAGAGAGGCCACGCTTCCAGGGATGATGTGGAGACGGTTTGCAAAAACCTGAGTCACCCCCCCCAGATTCTGCATCATCGGGCCTGCGGGAGAACCAAGATATGTGGCAGCGATTACTGATGGTCGAGAGAAGAGACCTTCCATTCAGCCTCGTGCTTGAGCCAACGTGAGCCTGTATGAGTGCTACGACCACGCAGTTTCTCATGCGAAGGATAAACGACACGTTCCTTCTTGAGCACGCCTTTTCGCACACTTCCACACTCAGGACATTCCACATGAAGAACCTCCGATTGCGTGAAGCGCTGGGTTTCCAAATCCAAAACCTGCCCTGACTCAGGACACTTGCTTGGTGGTAAGATGCTTGCGCTTTCTCCCACTGGATCGCGCTGAGGTGCTCGTTCTCCAATCCGTGATGAAGGAGAAGCAGTCTTTCTTTGCGTGGTCGTGACGGTTCCGTTCAACTCTTGTAATTGCTGATGCGTCGTGGCCTGTCCCTTTTCAACCCTTTGTTCCCCTGCTCGCGCTTCCATTTCCAAGCGCACCCGTTGACCTGGTTGGAGGGCATGAGCTTGGAGTGCTTCATGAGTCAAGGTCATCTGCTCCTCGGCGAAAAGGGCTGCAACCGTTTCCACCAGCCAATCTCTTAATATCCCAACACATCCTACACTCCATTCTGCAAACCACCGCCATTCTTTCACCAGGCTCTCCACGTCACACGTCAGGGGAACATGCGAAAGCAAGTAGTGCAGGGCTCCCACAAACTCGCTGCGCTCCTCTTTGTGCTCCATGTGATAGCGAGGGAAATGAATATCTCGTCCACGTCGTGCTGCTTGTCCATTGAGATTTCGGAACTCAAACAAGTCGTAGGAGCCGACCAGCACATGCAGAACCTGCGTGTGATTCGTCATACTTTTCAGCCATTCCAGTTGGTCCACAGGCCGAAGTGGTGTCTGCACCTGCATCACATTCTGGGCTTCATCCACCACCACCGCTTTCACTTGCAACCGTTCTAATGCATACTCGACCGCCTCTCGCAGATCGAGGGCCTCTGCGGCATCCATCGTCTTTCGGCCTGTTCTCGGAGTCAACGCAACTTGCATGAGCCGATCCTTGACGGCTGCGTGTTCTCGAAGAGCCGTGAGGACCTGGCGGTAGTAGTCTAGGCGTGCATAGGTCCCGTAATCACCAGGACGTGCCTCGACCCAGATCACCGGAACCACTGCCCGGTTCGACTCTTCGACCTGGAAGCGCGAGGCCAAATGGCGAGTGACCGTTGATTTGCCTACTCCACTGGGACCATACACCAGCAAATGTGAGTAGCCTGCATGTTCCTCGATAGCCTGAGTGACAAGACGATCCACGTCTTCCAAACGAGGATGCTTGACTCGAACTTCTTTGAATGCGTCCAACCGTGCGCGTGCTTCGTGTGATATCCGGGCCATTAGCGGTACTCCTCATAGCGTGGAATAGTCGTCAGATCGAGATCGTCCTCGTCCGTCTGTTCTTGTGTGGACGAGGAGACCATCGCCACAGGCTCAGCTTCCTTGTTGCCGACAAGAGCATCGCGCAGAGCACGTTCTTCGTAGTCGCGCTGCTGTTGCAAGAGGAGTCGCTCATCGGCTTCGAGTGTCTCTAAAAAGTGTGCCTGAAGTGGACCATTGATGCGTACTCGCGCCTTGCCATGTTGACGCTGATGTTCTCGCCATTCGTCGAGGATGAGGTGCCATTCCCGTTCGGAGCGTCCATGCACCTGAGCATAGTCATCTGCAATACATTCGAGCCATTGGCCTTGCACAAAGACATACACCACGCCCATATCATACGGCTCGTAGCGGACCAGCACAGACGAGCCTACAATCTCGCGGTTCTGGAAGGCGGCATTCCAGTAACGTAGTCCGTTCACGGTAATTCCTCGTGCTGCGTGGATTTTTGCTTGTCCTGTGTGGGTCGTTGGTCGTGTAAACATGAGAAACTCTTCTGAGTAGGGAACCAAGCGATGCAGCCGCGACCCAGCTCGTGCCATCCCTTGCGTAAAGGCATCACGAGGGCTTTGAAAGAGCGCAGGATGCTCCATCTGATCATAAATGTCGTAGGCCCATTCCGCAAATCGCTCTGAGAACCGTTCCAGAGTCCAGACCGCATGCTGCTTGGGATCAACCTCGCGCGTCATTTGGCGTGGCGTTTTCGTGGCCTGCGTGTTGCCCCGTAACTGGTTCAGGAGCATCGTGTTGGTCGTTCCAAACAGACGCTCAAGAACCGACCCAAAGCGGGGTTGTGCTGGTGGACGTTCCTTCTTCGTCACAGAGTACCGCGTGAGCAAGGTCTCGAAGTAGACACTGCCAAAGTCTGCTCCTCGATCCACCATCAGTTCTTGTGGAAGGCGCAGATGCCGCTGGACACAGACACGCAAGATCATCATCGCAGAGCGATAGCTGGGAGGATCATAGCTCAGATAGCAAGCCAGAATACGTCGGCTGTAGGCATCAGTGAGCAGCGTCAGCCAGGGCCTCTCAAGTGGTTTACCCGTCACCGAGGAGACCAGGAGAATATCCAACTCCGTGTGATCCAGGTGAGCCAGTGCAAAAGGACGCTCTCCATGACGCGGTGTCGTCTGATCCAGGTAGCCGAAGGCAGGTTGCTCTTGATAGGCGGCTCGGCGTCCCAGCCGTGTGGCCGTCACTTCTGAGGTGGCAAAGCGTGTCCGCTCTCGATAGAAGGTTCGCTCACTGACAGCAGGAAGATGGGTTCGCTCGCACTCCGAGACATAGAGTTGGTAGACCGCCGCCGCTCGTTTGGCCTGTGGGGTTGCATAATGCTCTTTCAAGTAGGTATGGAGCAACTGCATTGAGGCATCAGAAGCTCGCCGAGTTCGATTTCCACGGTCAGCGACCCGATCCAGAAGTCCAATATAGCCGCACCCATGCAGTTCTTCAGCTATTGTGTAGGCGTGGAGCCAGCGCTGAATGCTCCGCATTGGCGTGGTCACTTCTGTTCCCTGCACATAGAGAAGAATTTGTTCCAATCGCTGATTCGCTCGCTGTTGCGCTTTTGGGGAAGCTTTCGTGAGCACGGCTCGGATTTCAGGGGGCATAGGTGAGGGAGAGGTCTCAGAAAGTCGCTGCATTGCTCCTGTCTGTACTAACTGTTGGAACCTGGCAGATGGAAGCGAGAGCCTCTCACCAACCTCGGGATGCAGGTGGACAAGCGTCCCTGTATCCTCCACGAACCAGACCCGACCATCCCAGACAAAGGGAAGCGAGGGAGCCACATGCTCAGAACTGATAACCGATGGGAGATCATCAGTCCTGATGAGAGGTTCATGGAGAAAGAGGTGAACCTTGGCGTGATCCATGAGGGAAGTAGCGGAGAGATCGGTAAAGAGCCGACGTGTGCCAAGAAGTGCCCAGATAACATCAACAGGGACACCAGGGCATACCTCAAGAAGTTCGGTGAGACGAAGGTCCGGATGCTGTTCAAGCACGGAGCGTACCTGAGCTTCCTGCGACGCCTCAACGGTTGTTGGGTGCGCCCAGTAATCTTGTAAAAACTTGAGGTTCTGGATGAAAAGGGGATGGTACTCAGCTGATGAGCGCACCCGATAGGTAAGTCCAACCTGTTCTGCATACTGCTCACCAGGAGGACATCGCCACTGTCCTGTGCCATCGTGTTGGTAGCGTGCAGGCATGTCATTGGCAAGGGTGTCGAGGGCAGATGCTGGTTTCCATTCTTCCCATCCTGCTCGGTCATGGCGCACCACAAAAAAGTCTGGTGTGTGCCACTGGGTGGTGTTGCGACCAGATTTGGCACGATAGTGCAGTGGGATGCACATCGACTGATCGTAATACTCGAGCACATCATCGTCTCGCTCCATCGCATAGATCGCCCACAGTTCCACATGCTGGCTTTCAAATTGGATGGAGACGCCCATCTTGGGACTAGGATACCGTCCGGTCACATTGTTTGCACGCCCTCGTACCTTGCGTACAGGGGAAGATACCCGAAGAGTCGTAATGAGCGCTTCTGTTTCTGGTGTGAGGCCAAGGTGCTGACACCACTCGTGAAATGCTTCAGGTGTCAACATTCGGACGCATCCCCGACATGCATCTCTTGAGGAAGCCATTCTTCCATTGCATTGTCAAGCGAAATCACGTAGGCATCATTGCCAGGAGCGAGAGGTAAGCACAGTGGAGCTTCTTCAGTAACAAAACCTGCCGTTCCTCCGAAGGTGGTAAGGGTTGAAGCAATCTCCTTCAACCATTGCTCATTGCGAGGTCTTCCTGAGAGATGAGGCCACTGAACGGTCCTCCCTTGATCGATCACGAAAGGATCAAGCCCACTCTTTTCTCGGAAGTGGTGTCCCATCATCGCCCAGAGGTCGTTAGACTCTCCCTCTCGAACTGGAACAAGAGCTTTTGTGTGGTGATTGTTGCCGCACCACACAAGCAACTTTCCCTCTTCTGGTACGTTGACAAGGGCATCGATGAGATGCTGTGCCTGTTGCTCTTCACGCCAGTTGTCCTGTTGCCGCTGAGAAAGACCAGAAAGTTCCTGGCTGAAATCGGCCTCATACGCGATCAGCGTCCATCCCAAGTTCAGAGCAGTTTGGATAAACGCATGCATCTCTGGTTGTGCGAGATACCCCCCTGCATCACTTGGTACCTGTCCGGTCCGGTTGGCCTCTTCGACGACGGATGGAAAGAGAGCTTCCATTGCCAGATGACGTACTCCAAGCTGATGAGCAGTTGGTAAGATGCGTTGCCCAACCTGCCGTGTGCGAATACAGCGTAGCCACCCGACGTGACACTCGTTCATCATCACCACGCGCGAACGCTGATAGCCAATCTCGATGAGGTCCTCAACCGTGCGCCACGGATGGGCATGATGTTCTTCCATGACAGGCTCCTTTCATCATGTGTCTCTCTCGCTCGTCTTCCAGTTCATCCATCGTCTCTTTCTTTGTTCACTTACTTGTGTGGAGAGACCATTGCCAGTCTTTTGGGGAGCAGGAGATTCATCCTGATCGCCTGCATGAGAGTGGCACGAATGCGGCGATACCCATGCAGACGCTCCACATCTACGAGGCCGACAGGTGGAACATCTTCAACAGACCAGAGTTGACGCCGACCGGCGTGAGGAATGAACGGTCATTGATTCGTTGCCCCACTACACAGGACAATCCCTTCATCCCAAGACTGGTCAAAGGATGGCTCTGCTGTTTGGGGTGAGAGAAGCAATGGAACGTGTATCTCATCAAGAACGTGGCGTACCAAAGCGACCTCATCGGATAGAAAAGGCGCAGGAGCAATCCAAATATCCCAGGATTTCTGTTCGAGAGCGGCAAGCAGACTTGCTGCCATGAGTTCACGAACAGAGCGATGGGCACACAGAAAAAGGATGCGTTGTTGTTCCTCGCTCATAGAAAATCTCCTCATGAGGAGATGCAAGGTGTCAGTAACACGATCTTCGTCATCCCTCTCAAGCAAGTATACCGAAGTCCTGCGAAAAAAGCCAGTTTCTGCCGTATTACTTGGCGTCTTTGCCAGATAATCTGCCGAGATGCGAGGAGAAGGCAAAGAAAGAGTTCATCTTTGCAGAGAATGGAGGAAAGAAAAGGGCTTTGCCAAATAATATGGCACAGGTTGGTTGCTATGAAGCAAGCAAAATCGTGGCAAGTTATTTGACAACCGCGCCAAAAATTAAGTCAAATGACAAAGCTTTCTTTGGCAGATGCCCAACCTTCTTACAACTAGGCAATGGAGCACTTTCCTATTCAGTAATACGTCAAGAGTATCTCGGTAATCTTTGATATCTGTTTTCTTGTTCACAACCGCTACTTTGCGGCTGAATAGTCTGTAAGCAAATGACAAAAACGAATGTGCTCACTGTTAGAGGAGGTAGGAATCACATAGCGGATCTCTACGTCCTCCATCGTGACGACCACGCGATCAATGAGCAACTCTACCAGTTGCCGTTTCTGCTCAAAGCTGGCCTGAGAGAGGCCACGACTGACTCGCTGACAAAACTCAGTGATTGAACTCGTAAGACTTGCCACCTCCATCTGTTGCTGCACACTTGCTTCGATCCGACGCGCCTGGTTGTCCAGGGCTTCCAGTCGCTGCTCTAGGTCTTGGCGTCGTCGCTTGTACTCAGCAAGAGGAAGCACCCCAGCCATGTAGGCTTCTGTCAACCTCTCCAACTGTCCGCTCAGACTCATTTGCGCCTTACGACTTTGTGTCCTTCGTGCTTGCAGCTCTTGAGGGAGCCACTCGCCACTGTGCGCTCGTTGTAACGCCTGCTCAATGATTCCTGGATTGCTGAGCACCTCACAAACGTCTTGCCAAATGAGTTCGTCCAGTTGATCGGCTGGAATATGGCGACTAGGACAGGTTTGGTCGCGGCATGATTGGATCGCTCCCAGTTTTCCACGACAGAAGTAGTAGGCGTGCGTCTTCGAGGATCGCCCGTTGCACGAGAGACCACACTGCCCACAACTGAGCATGGCACGTAGCAAGTACTCATGGGAGGTATTATTGCGCTTAGCAAACGATTGGTTGTGTGCCAGTTTCGCTTGCACCATCTCGAACTGCTCCTTCGTAACAATAGCTGGAATCTGTCCCACCTCAATCCATTCCTCACATGGTATCTGCTGTGAGCTGTTGCGACAGCCAATGGGTTGCAGTGGTGAAAGGCGTTTGCGCTTGGACACTGCACGTTCTCGTCCTGCATACACGGTACCTGTGTAGGCTGGGTTGGTCAAAATCCCTCGCACCGTCATCAAACTCCACCGCGACTTGCCACTTGGATTGGGAATGCCTAACTGCATCACCTGCTTCACCACCCCAGCTAGGCTCTGTCCTTCCATTAGGTAGAGGGCGAACATCTCCGCCACACAAACGGCTTCAGCCTCCTCTCGTCGTACTCCTGTTGGATCACGAGGCCGATCAGGATTGAGCCGATAGCCATAAGGTGGACGACTCCACGGAAGCAGCGTCCCAGCTCGGAACTTTTGCTGCCGACCACGACGCATCCGATCAGCGATCAAGGTTCGTTCGTACTCTGCGACGGCCCCGCGGATTTGCAAGAGCAACTGATCATGCGGGTCCTGGCTCATCGGGCGCTCCACAAACGTAACAGAGCAGGCACTCTTCTCCAGTTCTTCCAACAAGAGCATTTGATGCACATACTTGCGTGCCAGCCGATCAGGGGCGGTGAGCAGCACCACATCAAACGCAGCACGCGCTATTTGATCACGCAAACGATCCAGCCCAGGACGCTTCAAGCTGGCTCCACTGTAGCCATCATCCCGAAAAATCTGCACCTCCTGCCACTGCCATCCCTGGGACTGACAATGCATCTGTAGCCGCTCCAATTGCTGCTCGATGGTTTGTGTCTGCACTTGCCGATGCCCCGACACTCGAACAGAGACTGCTCTTCTCATCTGATCCCTCCTGTCTGGCGAACTCCTCTTCTTGAGGAGTGCTCCATCGCAGAAGGCACTGGTAGGCTCTATCCCAGCGGTGCAGAGCTTCCATCTGCTCCACTGGCTGACGGCGGCAGGTCCATTGGCGTTGCTTCATTGCTCCCTCCACGATGTCGAAGCGTTGACTCATCTCTATCGCAAGGATACGACAAGCTGGCAACAGCATTGGCTTGAGAACGCCGTGCCAGTCGCCAATGGGAAAGATGGAGCCGAATGTAGCGGCTCAGACAGAATTTGTCATTTGTGATTGTACCATTTGGTGACACCTTACGTAGCTCTACCCCATATTGAGCGTAAAGCTCTCTCGACCAAGCGAACCTTTGCGAGTATTGCTGAAGAGATTGGGATTGACCCTGGAACCGTACGGCGCATCTGCCTCGATTACATCGCTCAGCGCGATCAAACTACCCAGTTTGAGACACCGGCCATCTTAGGAATTGATGAACTGCATGTACTGCACCAAGCTCGCGGGATCATGACAAATGTAGAGGCGAGGACGATTGTGGAATTGCTCCCTGACCGCAAGAAAGCCACGATCATCCAGTGTCTGAGACAAATGAAGCACCCTGAGTGCATTGCCACGGTGGTGATTGATTGCTGGCGACCCTATCGAGAGGCAGTCCAGGCAGTTGTACCTGATGCAACCATCGTCTGTGATAAATTTCATATCCTCAAATTAGCGACCACGGCACTAGAACAGTTCAGAAAAGAAATAAGCTCCTCGTTGTCCGATGGGCAACGCCGCACACTGAAAATGCATGACCGTTACCTCCTTCTCCGGCGTGTGCATGACCTCTCGCCTGAGGATCGCTTCATGCTGGAAAGCTGGACGAAGAACTATCCACTGCTTGGACAAGCACACCAATTGAAAGAGAACTTCTTTGCCATCTACGATCACTCGACCCGCGAACTAGCAGAGAATGCCTATTTTCGCTGGATGGAGAGCGTCCCTAAGGAGCTGCTGCATGTGTATCAGCCACTCATGCTCACGGTCGAAGAATGGGGAGATGCCATCTTTGCGCATTTTGAGACGGGCGTCACGGGTGGGTTCGTAGAATCTGCAAACAATATCGCTCGTTTTCTCAATCGACTTGGGCGAGGATATGGAATGGACGTATTGCGCGGAAAGCTCCTCTACGGATGGGAACCAGCACAAACATCTTGTGTAGGTCAGAGTCGAAAAGGAGTTCCCATACCCACACTGGTCTCATCACGCTGATGTATCAAGGAAACAGTTTTACCCACGATAGATTCACGATACCCGTTTTTCTTTGCCAATAACCCAACGCTTGCAAAAATTGAGGGACCCCTTGTAGGACCACTAGTTGCCATCGTGAGTTTCGTATGTTCTGTTGGCAACGTACCACTTGCAGCCGTCCTCTGGCGCAGTGGCATTAGCTTTGGAGGCGTAGTCAGCTTCATCTTTGCCGACCTCATTATCCTGCCCATTCTGGACATCTACCGCAAATACTATGGCTGGCGGGTCATGAGCTTCATTCTGGTCACCTTCTACATCACGATGGCCGCCGCGGGCTATGTCGTCGAGTTCCTGTTCGAGGCACTTCGCATCATCCCGCAAAACCGTCACATCGTTGCCATCACGGAGGGCATCCAGTGGAATTACACCACCGTCCTCAACATTCTTTTCCTCGTTCTAGCGACAGTCCTGGTGATACGCTTTCTCCGTACAGGTGGTGCGATGATGCTACGGATGATGGGGACACCAGAGCATGACATGACACATGAGCAAAAGAGCTGAAACTCGATGTGCTGTAAATAGATAATTTGTTCTTATAAAATGTCGATTTGAGTACAACCCATTCGTCATTCTCTTGAAAGCGACAAATGGTCGCTTGATAAAACACAGGAGGACTTACAACATGCGTTATGTAGCACTGATTTATGGCAACGAAGTGGCGGCTGCCACAATGAGCAAGGCTGAACAGGAAGCAGAGATGGTCGCATACAATGCTTTTAGCAAAACGGAAGCCGCGTATTTGCAGCCTGGAAGCGAGGCCCTTCATCCAACGAGCGCGGCCACCACTGTTCGTGTGCGCGAGGGAAAGACATTGACAACCGATGGTCCCTTCGCTGAAACAAAAGAACAGCTAGGCGGCTTGTATATGTTACAATGTAAAGACTTGGATGAGGCTATCGAGATTGCTGCCAAGATTCCAGGAGCAAAGGTTGGCTCGATTGAAATCCGCCCCATCGTTGAGTGGGGATAGAGGTAGGTTATCGCGCTTGCTACGTTGTCGCATATCGACAACGTAGCAAGCGTAGTGGATAAGCATGGAAGCAGATATCCAACACATTCACCAACGGATAGAAGACATCTTTCGCCAGGATGCCGGACGAGTACGTGCAGCACTCATCAGTAGCCTCAAAGACTTTGAACTTGCTGAGGATGTGCTGCAAGAAGCATTCATGATCGCCCTGGAATATTGGCAATATGATGGTGTACCAACCAATCCGGCAGCTTGGCTGCTAACGACAGCACGTCACAAGGCGATAGATCGTTTGCGACGCGTAGCGGTATTAGCGAGTAAACAAGAACAACTGCAAGTCCTGGCAACGATTGAGCAACAACCGTTTGCGGCTCCCTCACCTGAGACATTCCCCGATGACCGTCTCAAACTCATCTTTACCTGCTGTCATCCTGCTTTGAACATGGAAGCACGCGTTGCGTTAACGCTCCACACGTTGGGTGGCATGACAACATCAGAGATTGCCCATGCATTTCTCGTAACTGAAACAACAATGGCGCAACGACTGGTACGAGCAAAACGTAAAATTCGGAATGCTGGCATTCCCTATAGCGTTCCAACATTGGACCATCTTTCCGAACGACTCGACGGCGTTTTGGCGGTTCTCTACCTCATATTCAACGCTGGCTATACAGCAAGTTTAGGCGACAAGCTCATACGCCAGGACCTATGTGCGGAAGCAATACGCCTTACACGTGCTCTTGTGACGCTTTTAGCAGCAGAACTCATACACTCTCAGAAGCCAGAGGTTTTAGGACTGCTTGCGCTTATGCTACTCCATGACTCACGTCGGAACGCTAGAGTAAGTCCTGCTGGTGAGATGATTACACTAGAAGAGCAGGACCGTTCTTTGTGGGATAAGGCGCAAATCGAAGAAGGCACAGCACTTCTTGATAAAGCGTTAGCATGTCATTGTCCTGGTTCATATCAAATTCAAGCGGCTATCGCTGCCTTGCATGCCCAAGCACCAAGTGCAGAAAAAACGGATTGGTGCCAGATTTCTCTCCTCTATGCAGAACTGGTCAAACGGAATCCCTCATCGCTCGTTATCAAATTGAATTGGGTCGTCGCAGTTGCGATGACAAGTACTCCACAACATGGGTTGGACGCACTCGCCAAGTTGCATGCCGAAAAAGACCTGCAAACATACTACCTGTTTCACGCAGCACGCGCCGACCTACTTCGTTGCGCGGGTGACTGGCATGCAGCTTCACATGCCTATCAACAAGCATTAACACTGACACATAATGCTGTTGAGCAAGCCTTTCTACAACGCCGCATCACAGAGATTAACACCACACACGCATTCTGAACGCGAATATTGGAACTCTCTCATGTTTCTCCAATGTATACTCAAGGAAAAGCGTTTATCATAACATACATAGAACAAAACGACGTTCTGTAGGGACCGATGTATCACGTCCTGGTCGGCGGTCGATTCGGTACAAGGACGCGATGAATCGGTCCCTACTGGTCCAACCATCTTCATTTGACGGTTTTGGATAACCCAGAAGGAGGTAGGACTAGGATCCTTGCGAAAACCGCTCACAAGGGTGTAAAACCGCTCCACAAGCCGTTTGGACTTCCCCGAAAGGAAGAGGGAACCGTGAAGAGAAATACATGCTATGCCTTTCAAATATCCTTTTACCGTCTTCAAAGGATCCTTTTTCGTAGCATTTCTCAAATAAATGTACACTGTGAGCGATTTTCGCAAGGATCCTAGTCCTACCTCTATTCGACGCTCCGCGACGCATTGCCTGGGCACTTGGAAGAACTGCTCACCTCGGCCCAGCGTGTCCAACACCAGTTGCACACCCTGCTGGAACTCGAGCAGCAGTTCGACGACCCCGCTGCCCCTATCTCGACTGCCGACCGCGTTGCCTTTCGCGCCGTCTCCGAACGGTTCCACAACCGCAAGCATCTCGAACACCTGGAAGCCGTATTCGCGGTGGTTCGCCGAAAGCGACTCGCTGGACGCATCCAGGCGATCCAGGCCGCCCTTGACCTTGCCGCCGGACTCTTGGCCGAAGAGGACTCGCTCTCACAGGAGTTCCTCCAGGCGGTGCAGCAGGCACAGACCAACGCGCCCAAAGAAGAGGACGTTCCGCTCGTCGCGAGTGAGCAAGTGCTAGATGCACAAAATGAGCCACAGGCGCAAGACATCGACGATCCCGATACTCCTTTAGAGAAAGAGGAGATGGATGAGCCGCAGCCACCCCAGCAGGTGTATCCACTGCTCTCAAAAGAGGAAGAACGGGTGCTGAACCTGACCGAACCGCTGACGCCGCTTGTGACCTCAGTGGAGCAGTCGAGGGTGTTGCTGCGTGACTTCGAGGCCCGTTTACCAGACTTGCGTGCCCAGCTGGTGGCAAGCAATGGCTGGTTTGATATTTTTTATGTGAGCAAACGTCGCCTCAAAAAAGAAGTAGGGACGTTTTTGCGGGCCTTGCGCCGAGAGCAGAAGCGCAAGGTTGCGGTCCCGAAAAGTGTGGAGCAACAGGTGTATCCTGACGTGGCACGGTTCTTTCGTCAGGTGGAAGGGGAGCCGACGATCCCGCGAGAATTGGTGCCGTACATCTTCGACTTCACCGAGTACGGTCCCTACGCGAAGTACCGATGGCGCGAGAACAAACGCACCTATACGGTCTCTCTTGGCTTGGACAGCGATTATCCACCTCTACCATTTTGATACAGTAAGTTAAGAGCAATATGTATAGAACGCTCACAACTTTCACACGTGCCACAACGGAGATCGTTGTGGCACGTGTGCGTCTTATCCCTCCTTCTACAGTGTTACCCCGTTGTCGTTTGACCCATAACCT
>JAABUX010003778.1_pt1 | contig 19776 bp, 24 predicted proteins | sample 5561851 | NCBI WGS metagenome assembly JAABUX01 (sample SAMN10711883, study PRJNA513361) | rock metagenome | isolation source: Antarctica rocks | place: Antarctica: Victoria Land, Richard Nunatak red sandstone | collected 2016-01-03 | reverse complement strand
ACAACCAGTCGCTCGAAATTCTCGAGAAAAGTCTTGATATGGAGCATCCAGAAAGTCTGAGGCTGATGCAAAACGTTGCGATTGTCTATCGTGACCAAGGACGACATGGCAAAGCAGAGAAGCTTTATCTGCAAGCACCAGCAGGTGATCAGAAGATATTAGGACAAGAATACCCAGACACTCTAAATGCGATGGACAGTCTTGCTAGGGTATACCTCCAACAGGGGCGCTATGTTGAAGCACAGAAGCTGTTTGAACAGTCATTGATTGCGCTCCAGAAGACTCTCGGCGTCGAGCATCCGAGTACTCTCCGGACTATGCAAAATGTTGCGGTTATCTAAGGACGGTATGACGAAGCGGAAATTTTTTATCTCCAGGCGTTAGCAGGAGATCAGAAGATGGCCGGGCAAGAACATCTAGATACTCTAAACGTAATGGGCAATCTAGCTAGCCTAGACCTCAAATTAGGACGGTACGATGAGGCAGAATCATTATATAGTCGCACGCTCACCCTGCTGGAAATAACAATTGGCCCTGCACATTCGACAGCTCTGCATGCAGTGATTTCTTTATACAGACATCAGGGGAACCTTTGGAATTCAGAGCAGATGTTTAAGCGGGCATTGCGTGGATACCAGAAAGCATGGGGGTCTGAGCATGTATCTACAATCGCCGCAGTCAATAATCTGGGCAACCTTTATGCCGATTAGGGTAAGCTGGTAGAGGCGGAAGTGATCTACCGACGGGCCCTGGAAGGCTACGAGAAAATATGGGGGCCTGAGCATATATCTATACTTGACACGATCAATAACCTGTGTAGTCTCTATATTAGTCATGGCAAGCTAACAGAGGCGGAAGAGATATTCCGACAAAAATTGAAAAGTGCAAAGGCCTAAGCGCACGTATACACATGTTTGGTATAGTTGATTCATTAAGTAATATCTCTACTGAACAGGGCAAGCTGGCTGTCTAGGTAGGTCCACGATTGTCAAGTGAGGCCGATCAGGACCCGAGACCTCAACTCGAAGGAAGTCTTTCGAGAAAGCCTTGCCATGGGTTGAGATTCCCATAGCCCCTTTTCCGTTCTCGATCAGGGCTGGAAGCCCTTCGAAACCCTCCAGCTGTTCGTGAAAGCTGCTGAGAGCAAGTCGTTCAGACTCACTGCGAGCTTGATGCGGGACAATCGACACGCTTACGCCCGTTTGCGACGTCTTGCGAAAGACTAAATCTGTCGGGAATCGAGTGCTGAGGTTACTTTTGACAGGAAATGATACGCCAGAAATTGCCTCCAGCACGGAGCTTTCCCTAGACGACTGGTCGCCGCATAAGATAATCTATGGCAATGAGACATAATACCTTGCGAACGCAGGCAGTGGACGGAGTCCAGCAAATTTTGTTGATCCCCGAAAGATAGTCCGTGTAGGGCATCTGTCTGGAATGATTTCAATACGATTTTTAAATTTCTAAGGTAGGCGTGATAAAGGTAAATTGAAGGAGAACGAAAGAAGAGGGGAGAACAGAAAGGTTATAAGGAAATTTGTGGAAGCACCGGCAATAAAGATGCAGCCCTGTGACGAAGCGCAGCGTTATGGTGGATTGATTGTGAGTTATATCCTATGGCTTTTGGCGCAGAGTGGACTGGGAACGGCAATGGACCCTTGGCGGACGAGAACTTCAGATTAATCTCGTTTTAATCAATATAGGAGATCATGTGGATTTTAAAGTTATCGGCTATAATTCAAGTTGACAGTATTGCTAGCTTAGTCGCCGCTACTCTTATCTTAATACCCGCGGCCCTTCTTCTTCCTCCTGTTCTATAGTAATGTGAGCTCGATTAGACAAGCACCGCCCATCTAGGTTTATTACTGTTGACTAGGATACTACTTGCGGGGCCTTTCCCTCCCTTGTTTGACATCCCTTTTATCAACGATTTGTAGGTATTAGAGGGGGAGGTAGAAAATTTATCGAATGCAGCTAAGCTTATTACACGAGCAGCTTGAATTGTGAGCGGTTTTCACCCTTTAACCTTTTCCTTGATAGTCTAGTAAATAGTATTTAAAACACTCTTATTATAGCTAGCCTCTATTCTCTATCTTCGATGATATTAATATCATAGTCCTTATAACCCCTTTCCAATGCTATAAGCGGGAGCTGTTTATAATATAGATCTGAATCTAAATAAGAGAAGTAAAGTATTAGAAGATTATAGACTAATTAAAAAGGATCAAAGTAATAGACGAGATAAATAATAATAGCACCTAAAGTAATCAAAGCAATTAAAGTAACTAAAGCAATTGAGAAAAGAAAAGCAAGAAAACTAAGAAAGCGGTAAAAGTATAGAGGACGAGCGAAGACAAAGAGCCTATAGTAGAGTGTTAAGATACTCAGGATATTTTATTAGAAAAGATTAGGCCGACTACACTTTTATTGCTATGAGCCGAGACTTTTACTTGTACGAAATTTAAACCCCGTCATCGTAGCAGACCCTTGTGATAGGGATGAAGTACGCTTATACTACTCTAAAGACTTAGAAATCTGCGGCCCAGATTTCCAAAGAGGCAATAATTGGTTATTGAAAATACTCATCCAACGCCTTAGCAACAGCCCATATAATCTTTCGCTTCGGCTCCGCCAATGTCTGATCAGAAAAGAAATCACCACACCATATCCTTGTAACCTCATTAACAAAGAATTTCCGATTAGGCGAGACGCCAATGTCCAAACGAACAGCAACATCTAACGATTCGTAATATATCTTCCAGTCACTACGAGCTCGGAGACCTTCGTGTACTTCCATTGCGAAGACAGGTAGGCTATCCAGGGTTAGCGGCGCGAAATAAGCGGCTAGATGTTGGGACCAAAAATAGTCGTCGAGAGCGAAGGCGGCGAATCCTGGGGTTACTCGGGGCTTGGTGAAGATTGAATGGAGGTGTTTACTGTGACGGCCTCGTGTTCCACGGGGGTCGCTGACCGTGGTGAGGAAGACTCGGAATTCGCCTACTTCCCTCAGAAGGGGTACTCGTTCCTGATAGAACCAGCGATCGATTCCTAGCGCTGGCTTGGTGCGGGTGCCGTCTGGTTGCGAATCCTGATCGACGTCTATGTCCCTTTCAAACACGTGCATTGAGCATGAGCTATTGTTGCGTTTGGCCACGTACTGCTGTTCATACATAAGAGGGCAGCCGTCGTGGGGGAAGTGATGACTTTCATTTCCAATGAGACAAGTCTTTGGCCGATAGTGTATACCGGCAGCGAGGTCATTCAGGGCCGCGAGATCTCCAAGTTTCTGGTAAGTATGCTCGAGCTCGGTCAACGATGGGAAAACAGTGAGCGAGCTTGGACTGCTATGTACTTGAGTCGCTAAAACAGCGTAGCTTCGCCTGACTTTTGCGTCTAGTGGACCTGGGTTCAGTAAGAATACAGACGAATGGTCTCCTGGTCGAAAAGGCTTGGCTTGCTTCACGCCTCTGGAATTTGGATACTCTAAAAGGTGTGCTTGTTCATGTATCCATGACCAATTCTCGAAAGAGACTTCGCGTCTAAGCTCTTGCAGAAGATACCAGGTCGCGAGATCTTGATGAATCACGGGGACTGGAGGCTCACTTGATGCGTCGTAATTGGCGTAACCGATTCCGTATTTCTTCTTCATTTCAGCCATATTTGCTTTGCCATACATTTGATGCGTGTTGTAACCGTCCGGCGGCTCATCAGCAGGACAGCGGATAGCTATACTCGGGTAGTCTTTGACGTTCTGCCGGGGTGTTGGGGGTGCCGCTACACAAATAAAAGTAGGAATGGATTTGAATTTACTTGCTGGAAACGTCGGTACCGGAACCAAGTTGACCTTTATTCGCTGCCTTGCATTGATGGAGATGGGTGCATTTGCTGGTAGTGCTAATAGCCCCGTGTTTGATACTTGCTCTATCCTCGGTCCGAGGTCAAGCTCTTGACTGTTACCTTCCTTTGCGGTCATGAACCCTGAAACGCATTCTATGGGTTGCGAATTTACGTCTTCCCGTGCGTCTTGAGGCGGTTGCCTACCTGGTGTTTTGTTCCGCTTGGAATTAGTGATAGCATTGTCCCTGATAACTCTTTGTTGGTAGGCAAACATCCATCTCAGAATTTGGTTGAATTGATCGTCATCCTGCAGCCACGGTGGAAGGCTGGAATCTGTTTTCTGAATCTCGGCTGCGACGGTCTGCAAGGCTTTTGTACACAGTTTTTGAGTCTCTGTTCGAACCTCTAGCGCAGGCCAAGATAGGTTGGCGTTTGAGAGTTTTCGCCGTAATTGAGAAAGTTCAGTAGCGACTTCGTTCTAGAGAGACGGGAAAGAAGAGAGATGCATAAGCATTGTAACATCGGAAAAGTTGGACGGAGGAAGAGAAGGGAAGGAAAGACCAACCTTCATTTTCCCCCACCATACGTCACCCTCTGGAATGCGCAAGTACTTTAGCACCTCATTAGGTGACTTCGAAACCTGGAACGGGCCGCCTTGGCGACGACCTCGGGGCATTTTTCGCTGTTGGTGGGTGAGCTAGTTGAGATAGGGTAATCGTTGAGTGGACGTTGTCTGGCTCGCTTCATTAGTTGAGTGATCGGAAGCGGCACGGCCCGGACTACATGAACTGATGATAGGCAGAAGAACCCTTAATCAAATCAAAGCCATTGTTGCTAGATCAGGCTCAGTGAAAAAGAGGGATTGGGAACTATGAATCGGTAAGTGACATGTTCAAATTAGGGGGACATGGCCTCTGAAGTAGTCTAATTCGTGAGCCATGGTCCAATTCAGCGCTTGGTTCAAACTGATCTGCAAAGATGGCTTGCAGGCCAGTATGAGCCACAAGCCATTTCCGAGCGAGAAGGAAGAAGCTTGTCCAAGGGCCCCATGTGGGTTAGTCTATAAAGCAAGATAGTAGGATAAACTTACTTGGCCAATTATTGAAACAGCGTATCTAGGTCGATGTATGGGAATTGGGGCTTTATCAAGTGCGCGGGAGGTCGAGCGGTGGGTCGAGCGGTGTGTTCGGCGGTAGGTCGGGCGGTAGGTTACGCGGCGGGCGGAGGGTTGAGCGGAGGGTTGAGCGGTGGGTTGAGCGGTAATCTGCAGTCGAATCACCAGAAGGATGTGATGGGACAAGGATTAAACGACGTCTCTACTTCTGGGTGGTCGGCTCTTTGGAGTCTGCTTGCCCCTTATCACCCTGTGTGCCTGTGTGCCTATAAGGCCTCATTCTCGTTGCCATCTTTCGACACGGAGTATGCCTCAACCAGTCCGCCCGGAGTTCGAAATGCGAGACCTGGAGAGTGCAGCCTTATGCTCAGCAGAACCTAGTTCCACCTGGTCAGGCTTCGAGAACATCCAGATCAGCGAGGAAATTGAGACTTCTTGCAGCTCACTGGGAGCGGGTAGACAGGTAATGTGCTCCAGGTTCTTAGCTTTGAAAGCCCTTGCTAACATCTTGTAACCTTTCACAGACACCAGAAACGCTTCCGGGTCAGTCCAGCGAATCACGTCCCTACTTCAGCGACGGGCCATGGACTCTTGTTCGCTTCTTCACAGACAAAATCCTACCAGAGGGGTTTGACTTAGATCGGTTCCTTTCAGACTCGGGCATCATGATCAATACGGTCCCCCACATTGTGGAACACAAGTATGCTGGGTCTTATGAACTCGTCGTTGCAACACCATGTGTCGACTTGCTCTCGGAGAAATTTCAGGATTTCGAATTAGTCGTCGATTACGATCCATTTGAGCCAGCTGAAGAGGACATACGTATCCACGGGATCTGGGAGGCCAAGAAAAGAGCTCGAATTAACACACTCCACAACGCTGCGGAAGTGACCCGCAACGGATGGGGACATGGACCGGCAGAATGTTATCAAAGAGCTATCGGAAAGGCTGGCCTTGGGACAGAGCTTGAGAGAGCAATCCTGAATTGGGACATTCAAGTGAGCTATCCACACATCCACTTTCCGACATACCTGCTGATAACGCCCAGTATTCCAACCCTCGGATCCTTAAGAATTTCACGCAAAACCTCTTGTACTTTTGTCTGAGATGTTGTGACCGGTATGACTCCCTTTCCGCCCTCGACATCCTCGAGCGGGACCAGAACGACTGGCTGCAACCTTTTCGGAACGGTCACACAGACTTATCCGGGCTATTGATGGCGGCAAACTTCCCCATTGGGATCCGAAAGGGATTGGAGCGGCAGACGATTTCATTATTCCGGAGCTTTCTTGAATCTTCCGGTGGTAAGGTAGATTGTCGACAGCACGATTTCGGAATGGATTACACGACAAGCCAAAATGCGTCTCTCTGCGCTAGTTTTCTGGGCATCCTCTTTTCACGTCAATTTGGACGTTTCGACCCGGAAGAAATGCAGGGCGCGCTCTCCAAGTCGAAACTTTTCGCGAAACTATCAAAGCCAAACATACCAGATACACTCGAATGGGGCCTTCATATGATGGCATCAGTGCCTGTCGGTTTTCCAGACAACTACATGGTACAGTGCTATCAAAGCTGAGGCTGGCGTACACTAATAATGGCCCAGAATCTTCCGTCGCAACTGCTGTGCGGTTTCGGTGCACGACAAGTCGATCAGATTCGTTTCCACTTGTAATCACCATCCCACGCATAGTGAAGAACCAATGCTGACAGAAGATAGTGAGTACACCTACCGCCAACTTCCATCCCTTCGGAAAGAAGAGAACAACATACTCGTGCTGCTTACTTGGAGCTCTACGTATCATGGTCAGACCCTCGAAGTGCTGAGCGATTGGATAAAATCAGAAGGGAGCTTGAATCTGTATCAACGGCTGATTGAAGGCCTTTGGCTTGAACAAACACCTGAAGAGTTTGCGCTGACACTAGCTGCTTTGTTGTGCCGCGAGCGACTGCTTCCATATACTGTGGACGACACCGCTCAGCCCATTGGGGGTAGCTACTTGGCAGACTTTGATGTTATTTTGAACGGTCAAGATATCAGCAACAGACGGGCGGTCTTTGAACAAATGACCTTGTCACTCCTGCGCGTGCTATGCACTCTTAATACCAGCGAAGAAACAGTTCGATTTCTTGTGGAGGTCCTTGACAAAGAAGCATCACCACTGGAACCGCTAGATGGTATTGCAGACCAGTATTGCGCCAGAAAAGTTCATGGGCACAACCACGATAGAGCTTTCGAGGAAGCTAGAGAAGGTCTCTTGAAATGCGTGGAGGCAATGTTGAAGAGGGACAGGAATGCTGATGCCGAATGGACGGTGATACCGAGATTACCTCTGCAGCTGGTTAGCGCAGTATAACTGACTGGGAATTTCCTTGCATGAGTAGATATTTGTGTCATTGGCGCAGAGAACTATTTTAATCAACCTATTGAAGTTATCATTCTTCGAAAGGCCGAATAAGTAACGTCCTTTAGTTGGCTAGACCGACACCCAATTATTAATCACTTCACAGTCGTCGTCCTCCTGATCCTCATCATCGCTGTCTTCCTTATCATCATTCTCGTCATCTGTATAATCCTCGCTCCCAAATCCACTCTCATCGCTCTCCAAAAAAGTGTTATCCTCCAAATGCCGAAAGCCATCCCCGCCACCCTCACTGCTATCATTCCCACTCTCGGTATCGGTATCTTCATCATCACGTTTACCAAGTTCGATCTTCATGGCCTTCCCGTATTCTTGTTGTTTCAGCAGTTCCTCGATGTGGGAATGCACAATCGTTTGCTGCCCTAAAACCTCAAGGCTAGAATGTCCCTACACGCTTTTTATATAAGTCTGGACGTTGGTGCTGATGCTTGTAAGCTTCCAGACTGGCCTAGAGGACTGCATAAATCGGCTAGGTCTATGTACTCTTACCACCAAAACGAACTTACGTCGCACGTTCCAGCGTTCCAGAGGAGGGCCCCTCATATCATAGTTAGCGACATCAAGCCGGCCACATTTGGGTATAGCGAAGGATCACATTGGCAGGATTTCCTTAGAGGACAAGAGCGATTCAATTATGGTGATTTTCAACAGGAAATCCGCAACGGTGGAGTAGGGTTTGCCGTGCGTTTGGACTCGTAATATTGACGACGAGCCTTAGAAGGAGAAGGGTGTGACGGAATCATTATTCAGCAAGACGATTTTCGGTACTTTGTATTTGATTTCAGAATGAACTTGCTCTGCTATCGCCGGCGAGGCGCTTTTTTCTAAATGGTTGATTCCTTCGTTGATTCGTCGTTGATTCGTCGTTGATTCGTCGTTGATTCGTCGTTGAATCATCGTCGATTCGTCGCTGACTCGTCATTGTTTAAAAGCATCTACTTTTTTACTAGACTTGGATTTACCAGTATATCGCTTATTTAGCATGGAGCTTTTCATATTGGCTTATGCGAAAGATATCGGAGGGCATTCCTCAGCTTTCCTAGTTACCGCTATTTATGCTGCAGCATGTGAGCTGCTCAGTCCTCCCTGGATAAATACGCTGGGAAAGGCTTCCGACGTTGCAACCCTTAGGCAATATCTCGTGTCAGAAGCGAACAAGCAAGAAGCATTGGCGGGTTACCGAGATGTAAGCACTTGCCAGGGGACTTGGTCGAGAACTCTCGATGTGGCGAGCCGAACTCTGAGCACGACGGGGATGTGACGAGAAACAAGGCTATGGTAATTTGTAAACAGTCGCAATAATGTAAGATCTTCGAATGCGCACGTAATAATTACGACAAAGCAATCAAGCGTTTAGCAGTAGGGACAAGGCACGAGAGGAGCAATAATACTTGAATCGGCCGGCCTGTGCTATAAATCACGCATGTAAAGCATCCGATCAAACAACCAAGCCACGCTAGGTCAAAGAACATCGTTTGTCGCCGGAGAAAGCTAATGAGGGTGTAGCATTGGTAATGTCTCCTGGAGGAGAAATATACGAAGACCTGGATCCAAGGGAAAAGCTCGTGAAAGCGACTCCGAATTCTATAAGAGATTACGGGAGGTATGCTTGCAGTATTGGGGCAGGTGGAAGAGATGGATTTCTTTCTACGATATCACTGATGCACGGGAGGTCACGGTGGAGTGTGCGGGGCTTGTTAGAAGTGAGTGACTTGCCTATCTTCAATTTCGCCCGAATCTTAGAGACCTCGACGGCTGCCGTTCTTTATCCACGGGCATTAGCTAGGACATACACCTTTTTCTTTCTTCATCTCCGGATCACGCACGCTTATCCATAACGAAATACCCTCAGGGTGTCTCTTGTAACCCTCGATATCGACTACTTCTTTCTCCTCGAACCCCATGTGCTGGAACAATTGCCGACCCGTGGGCGCTGCAGATACGCCAATCCCAGTGTGGTCCACTTCTGCAAGCGTCATACACCATTTTGTAAGCTTCGAGGCGTGGCCACGGTGCCAGTAGGCTGGATGTACAACCATCGTAGTAACCTCGAGACGACCACTGAGTCATCTATAGTCAAATCAAGAGAAAGATAGTATTACATCGCACGAATGTTGGCGTGCCTTGTACCTTTCCTCAGGACCCTTCAGATATCTGTCTAGATTTTCTCCTGCTTCAATATCCTTGTCGCGTTGGCAGTCTCGAGGATATTCATGTGAAACGTCGACATCTGATCTTTTTAGTACCCTAGTGTACTAATATCCACAAAAGCAGGTCGACGCTAATCTCACCTTCAGGCTGGAAAGCTCCATACCTCGCACTCTGTGGTTGCAACCTCAAGCTAGCCACACCGACGATCAACGAGCTTGATGCCAACTCCTCAGGGGGCAATTGCTCGTCCAAAGTAGGATAGACAATACTGAGCGCGTCATAAGCAAGGCTCACTTCATCTTTCCTATATTCGTCCTCGATCACAAGCACAGCAGTCTCTGGATCGAGGATGGCCTGCTGATATTCTCTCCCATAACTGGCTAACGTGTCGCGAGGGTATCTATTGAAGCCGGGTCTCTCATACTGAAAGAAGGGCGAGTGCCAGAAGCCAGCGGCTGCAACGACCGAATACCATACCTCTTTCGCGTCAAGGTCGTCATCAAGGAGCTGCGGCCTGGTCTCATAATGCCGATTGGTGTATGGAATAATCCGAGAGGGAAGGAGCATTTTGTAGAGGGCTCATTCGATATCCTTGACGCTGAAACCGCGATTCGTATGGACGTCCATTTCGAGTCTTTCCAGGTACTTGTGAAAGCCGACAACACCAGGTCCAAAGAGGAGGTCTCAATGACGGATATCTCGACTGAGGAGTGGAATAAGTTCGAGGACGTCATGAGGATTGAATGGGAATGAAATTTCAATACTCGGCAAGGGGAGCACTCGTTGGGGGAGTACTTCCCACGTCCAAGAGGACGGATGGTAGTAGGTTGTGGGTGGGATGTCACGGACTGAGCGAGTAGGGATTCCTGAATATACGCAAGTGTCCATTGTAATATTTCCCATCTCTGGTGACTTTGATCCGTGTTTGTTTCCCCTTGCTTTGGAAGATAAAATCATATTCACGGATAAGTCATGTGTTTTGCTTGCAGCGAAGCCTTGCTGATACCTTCGTTCACAGGGTTCCCAACTGGAAGTCATAAGAAGTATTGACGCTCCTTCCGGTCTCTGGAAGTTTCGATGGTCACAAATATCATCCGAGATCACTAAAGCTTACGAAGACGGCGAATTAATTCGGAAGACTTCAAGAGGAAGAGTGATATTAGTGTTAGATTGATTGCTAGGAGCCTTCCACTGAATGCTCAATCCAAGGATGACCCAGACTTCAAGATAACTCACGAAGACTGCAGTGGATGGAAGGGGTCAGCAATCTCCACGGCTTCCACAGATGCTCCTAGGCACCGCTGTGCCTCGTGCACACAACGAGACACTGTCTGTGTCCTTCCTCATAGCCGTGTGGCTGTTCAATATACATGATTTCCTTGAGAACCAAATTCAGGAAGGCCGTAACGACGTCCGTTTATTTACGGTCCAGGTCAAAGTAGGCCATAATCGCGAACAACGTCTTGAAGGACATCGATTTAACGACATACGCAAAAGTCTCGTCAAAGTTCACTCCATAGATCTGTCCAAAACCTCGGAGGACCCATCTAGCCTTATAGAGTGTCGATCCGTCAGGCTTTGGTTTTCCTTTTGTACCCGGTAATACTGGGGCATCCACTGGACGTTGAACCAGCTTCCACGTCTCATTCGCCTTTAGATGTAACGCACCCCACGGTCCATTCCTCCAGTCCATTGGTGGGACTAAGGGGAGGCCATGGCCTCCTTGTAGGTAACGGGCTCCCATCTATCGAATTGTTCAAAACCGGCCGAATTTGCCCTGTGAGCCTTGATGTGTTCGATGGCGGCCATGAAGTCGTAGTGTGGGTCCAATTCAGGGTAGGTAGGGTTATCACGGTCGATAGTGGCCAGTCGACAGTACTGACGTTCGGCTATGAGGGACACCCCAACTCTGAGTATCGGCCCATCTCTCGTTCTCAACGGTCTTCTGAGAGGGTTTGTGGCTGCGCTTCCGACGTGGTTTATACGTCGCATCGGTATATGGATCTGGGTGGTTATTAGGCCCAAGATCGGGTACCTCTTCCTCATGGTCTTCGTGGACACCGCCTTCTGGAATACTGTTCCCCACATCTTCTGAATTATCCACGACGATTTCGTTGATTTCGTGATTTTCGTCGGTTTGAATAACCCTTTTATCAATGTTTGGTGCGTTCCGAGATAGTACTCCTACCTCCTCACCGTCTTCTAATTGGTTAGCGTCTTGATGAAGTGATTGTAGATGGGAGGAGATGTCTCCCCCGCCATCTATATCGTCGCCGTCAAGCAGGCATTCTAGTCAATTAGCTTCCTCCCTGACGTGTGAAAAGACCAGATAATCACCTAACGGACCCCGAAGACCGTTTTTCTGAAATTCGTACTGAATATGCTGCTCGCGCATCTTGCGGGCTAGTTGCCGTCTAGCTTCGCTTCTTTTACCGGGAGGTAGGCGGGGACCGCAATTTATTGTGAATACCATCGCTGATTTTGATTTGGAGAGTAGGGAACTTGTCGAAAGGTTGCTATAATAGCTTATATAAGATCTCATCTCACATAAATACGATCATCGCGGGGGCGGCTCGAATGAGGTGATGCAGATCGATATGGGCATTGTTCAACACGAAGGAGCGTATTTCAACCGGTTACGAAATGAGTATAGTGCGACAGCGTATGTACCACCTTTTTGCTACAGTATTAACAGAAGATCCCAGAGAAGTTACGACGTGGTTAACGCTAAAATATTCCACAAATATATCAGCATCCGCAAGCTACGTCGCATCTGGCTTAACACTGAACACTAAGTCTTAGTTCGATGTTTCGTAACAGCGAAATGTCTTTGTCCATTCGCTTAGACGCGGTGGCCGTGCTAGATAGGTCGGACGGCGTTGCTTGGATAATCTATACTCCTCTCGTTATCCTTCAAAATGGAAATTGACAGCGTTCAGAGTCCAGAAAAACGACCCTGATCCTCTCCAGTAGCGTATTGTTTGTCCTATATTGAGAACCATTATTTAAGCGCTTCGAGTCATTAGCGGCTTCACTTGATTATTACCTGCGAATATTTGGCTCGCTTACTAGGTCTTCCTATTGGACTGAGTAGCTGATCTGACTTTCTCTTTCTGTTGTCTTCACACCCACAAACCCTGTACTGCAAGCAGGACAATCGGAAGTTAAGGGTAAGCCACATCAGCGCCCTGCGAAAAGAGATTTCCGCAGTTGACCCGCATACTAACTTCGAAGAGCAATTGTATAGAATTACACTGCCGACTACAATGCTGTACCGGTGGCTCTAGGAGAATCTTTATTACGCTTTCATTAGCAGGGTACCCCGCTTTTGAACCGTCCGTGAACACCACCTCATTGCGCTGTTCATGACCCTGATCACCACCCGGTACCGTCTTGGACAGGTAAATCCGTAGTCTACCCGGACATGCTGCCATCGGCCGTGCACGATATCCTACCACTATAATTCCCGAGGAAGTTTCTCTCTTACCTTCTACTTCAGTGACGGACCTGGGTCCTCATTTTTCCGAGTTCTTATTCTTCTAAGTCCTCGACTACATGCTGATATTCTGGGACAACGCTCCTTCGCTCTTGATGGACTCGTACTTACACGCTACTTCTGTACCAAGTTACACGACTCTTTCGTTGGAGTCAAGATGGAATGGCATTACGGTCTATATCAGGATCAGGATTTGTCACCGAACGGCTATGGCAATTTTACCTTCTTAGCCTCTACACAAGTAGAAGTTGATCCAAAGTACAATCTACCAACACAGCCTTCGTTCTCGAGTCCGCAACCGCTACAGCCTCTTGTCACTTTGCCGCAATGGCCAAGCAAGATCACGGGTCAATAACCATTTCACGAAATAAATCTATTTTACCGCTGCCCAAGAGAAAATCCGTTCCTACGCTCGCTCCAACGCCAGCCCCGAGCAAACCAACACATTCGACATCTACTTCGAAAAGAAAATTGACAGACCGCGACCGGCGGCGAATATGCGAATATCGTAACGAGCATCCCAGTGTCAAGCAGTTGGTGTTGGGGGTGAGCTTGGCATCAGGAGTTTGAAGCGCGCTTGCTGACAAGAAATCTCAGCTAAATTCGGCGTCGAAAGGAGGTTAGTCGGCTGAAAAGTCTCCTCCTCAAGGGCACTCCAAGACTAACGTAGTCTACCCCCAAACGAATCAGCACCCCACCCCGAAATGCAACCCAAGTACGAAATATCAACGAATTTCCATAGAATAAGCTATTTACACCTAGAAATCAAGCTACACGTGTTGGACATACCCTGGCATTATGCTCCAGCGAGCTACGTATACTACATTTTGGTGGCGCGCGGCCAGAAGCTTGCGTAATAACCCCGCTTGAAATAGCTTTATTAGCTACTCGAGCTCTTTTAACTCGATCTTGCCCTTCCTCTATAGTTAGAACCCTCCTATTAGCTATATATAAGCGAGGAGTTTCTCTTTTACACTTCTAACGCGCGCTTATAGCCCGTAGATCCTTGATTTCGCTAGCTAAAAAGGCGACGTTATATATAGCTATTTAAAACCCTTTGACTACCTACTTCAGCGCCCGATTCATTAGACTTAGGGGGCTCCTCAAACGCTATTTTAGTAAACCCTTAATTATAGTATATTCCTAAGCTAATTAAGCCACGGTATAAGATATCTTAGGGGTTTAGCGGGCTGCTATAGCCGTCTCTAATATAGGGGTAGGCGTTCGTAGCTTAAATTGGAGACGCGTGTTAAGGTTTCCCCACTTCGGTATGGCAGCTACGCTGCGCGTGGATACTGTGGAACACGGGAAGTAATCGAGCGATCGGGCGCTCGAGCAAGGGATGATCGGATGATCGAGTGCTCGAGCGGGCGAGCGCTTTATCTTGGCGTGGATTCCTACATAGTCACAGTCCTTTCAGTAGTTTTAGGAGCTTCGTGCTCAGCTCAGCTTAACCACCTTGGTTACATGTTATAATTCATTAAGAGATCCACAGCGATCGAGGTCTACCCTTGTGTCATTGCTTGCTACCCCTTCTGCCCAACACTGGATTGTACCAACGCTATAGGACTTACTTAAGATTATATAGCACTAATCTAGCTATAGTAAATCCGCTGTAGATATTTAATAAATTTAGGGCTACTACGCAAGCGGGTTTAATAGTCTCTAAAAGGTTAAGCTTATTAATATAGTTATATCTAAGCTATATATAGCATTCCACCTAATATCTATACGCGCGTTTCAGCGGCGAAAAGCAGCTAACGTCTAATAGCTATAGTAAATACGACGAATATAGTAGCATATATAATATTATAATCGCGTTATCTATATAGAATTAATTAAATTCAGGGGTCGTATAGCTTTTATAGCTGTCTAAAATTAGTAGCTAATATTACCTAACCGTACGTGCCTTTATATATTTATTAGATATAGTCCGGAGCTAAATTAGACTAATCTTATTAGTAGTCTACTTATTTTCACTAATAGTAATCGTCTACTACGGTAGTAGGACCTTATACCACGTGGCCTAATGTATTTTACCCGTGAAGATAATTATTAGGGGTAAGGCCTAGCTACTAGCGTTAATAGCTTCTATAGCTATTACCTATTCTTAATTCCCTAGCTATATAACTAATGCTTTCCTAGCTCTTTATAACCCTATTACTACTTTAGCGGTGCCTATAACCTCTATTTAGAACCCCGTTTCGTTGAAATTATAGACGTCTTCGTCTGGGATATTATATTTCGCCCGCATATTCTCTACGAGCCGAAACTAGTTACTTATAGCTTTAAGGTCCTCGTATAAGGCCCGTTTGTTATAGGTGGGCAGTACATTACAGAAACGCAGCTTGATTAACTACATAACGGATGGTTACTAAGGGCTCCAGCCCACGGCTGTGAAAACTCTGTCGCCAAGACTATTTACTACTGGGCCAAACTAGGCCTAGTTCGATGAACGTGCAGATCATGTTCAATGAACCTGCGCGCTAGGGAGCCAACTTGCTAACCAACCTGGATCCAACTTAGATCCGTGGTCAACCCATGACACCGTTAGTAGTCGTACTTACGTATATATTTTAATTAGAGCTACTTATAGCGATTAATGAATTTACAAACCTAATTTTCACCTACGGTAGGTGACGCGTTGGCTGGAGATCTAGCGCGCGCTAAAAGAAGAATATTAGCTATTTTACGTACAGCAGAAATCTAGGGTGGAAATCCCCGTTCGCCTATAGATACAACCCATTAGAAAAGAGCTTTATCTTCCGTAGGGAAGAGCTTCTAATTTACTATTCGGGATTATTGATATGTTAGCTACCCATGAATAAATAAGGGACGTCGTAGGCGCGGGCTGCGGCGCGTATACTTGGGGAATTATTATTATAGATAGCTTCAATGATTTGTTTAACAGACGCGTCAGAGTGGGGCGCTGATTCGTTTGAGGGTAGACTACGTTAATTCTGTCGCCCAAAGTACTGTAAGTAAAGTTTTAGGAAACAAGAAAAAGTATCTTCTTCCGGAAGAGGAAGTCGATCGCCTATAAGAAGCTCGAAGTATACAACCCCTGATTATGAACGGACGCTGTCACAGTAGGCGAAAAATTGTGTGAGCCAACGGCTCCCACTAGACGACATTACTATTCGGGATCAAGCAAGGATATTCGCAAATGCTATTGGGAGTGCTGAACACTATAATCAAGTCAACGATCCTAGGAATTCTCAAAATGAGCCCAGCCCAACGGCGGGATTGGTGGGAGAATTCTATACAGCTGCAAAAGGATTCCCTGCTTTGTTTTATTGACTCCGAAGGTGGGAATTATTCTTCTGTCTGTCGCAGAATAGATCAACACATGCAAATGGCGGACAAGGCGCACCTTAAGGACCTGATCACACCTCGAAACCTTTTCGATCATCTCTGGTTGAATTTGCCGGCGTCCTGTTGCCGTCATCCCGCCCAACCCTGCAGGCGCTACAGCAAATGAGTCGAGACATCCCGTTCGCGGAATCTTTTGCGCCTCCACCTCACGCGCTTCCAGAAGGGTTTAGATTCGACCTGAGCTGCCTCCTCACCAACGGTGGGTATTCGACACTTTCGTCTGGAAAGCGATTTGATCATCAAGTATTGCAGCGAGGCTCGACTCTCGACGAGGCATAGGCAGCCGCGTTGGTGGATGCGCTTTGCCGCAGCCTCGCTCTAGTCCAAGGTCCTCCAAGTACGGGCAAGAGCTTTGCCGGTATCATATTGAAGAATTGCAACAAGCCCTGTCTGGGCCCAATCATTTGCGTGTGCTACGCGAACCACTCTCGTCCACGACGGTATCTAACATATCGTCCGTGTTGAATCGAGGTTGCTTGAGCCTCCCAGTCTACGCCAGGTTTCGCAACAACAGAGCAAGATGAAAAACCAGAGAAACACAGAGAGTGGGAGCTCCGAAGTGAAATCGACGCGAATCCTTTGGAGATAGAAGGTCTGCTGTCGGACTTCAAAAGAGCCGGACTCATGGAAGAGTATCAAGATATACTTGGAGGTGAATCAACCCCATCACCACGATGAACTATTCGTTGGCAAAGAAGACGCTTTTAGTCTGTGCACCTCGACTTGGGTAAAATTGCCAGCAAATGGCTCCATCCAAAGCCCAGCGCGAACGACCACCGAGGACGCAAAGCCCGCCACTTTTGACCACTTGTTCTCGCTAGCCTGCAAGAGATCAGCAGGGAAGAGGAAAGCGATCATAATGAGTTATAGGCCACCGATGCGGCTGTGGAGTGAGGCAAAGCGACGAGGCTTCAGGTTCGAAGGCAACGGCTTCAGATATCAGGCATAAAAGTCTCAGTCGGTCTTAGCCATGACTACGTCAGTGAGGGCGGTGTGAAAGGAAGCTATCTTATTGTTTCGGCAATTCGACCAGACAGTTGGATGCCGTTAATGTCCATGTTACGCACGATACAAGGGAGGGTAACCAGTGGAGAAGACGAGCGACGAGCGTGGTCTCTATCGCTGGCAAGTCCTGGCTCTCCTGTTGGTCAGCCATGCATGACGCGTGCTTCCCAGCTCCTGATTCAGGAACTGAAAAAATAAGGCAGCTCCCGATACGGGACATGAAGAGCTTTCGGTTCGGATATTGCAAACCTGACAGCAGCAATTGACTTCCCTGCATGATTTGTTGTACCTCTCTGCCTGTCTCCTACGCCGATTACGCTACTTATTGTTCCCATCCGATACTGTCAAATACGCATCTTCCTCCCAAAAGAGGTGACATGATGGACGACAATAGATTGTATAAAGATCAGGTGTCAATAAGGTCAGCCTTACGGCTGCTGGAATCTTCCCTGTTCACCAAGTCTTCTAGCCCAATATTTCTCAGAGCAGATATCCCATATTCCTGCAATATCGATGTTGACTGGCCACGTATAGCTCTTCTCTGGCTCATCGGAGGTAGCTGCTGTTGTCAGGATCGCATCCCGTCATGCTGACGTGGCTTACTCGTGTCCATAGGCGTAATCATTGTCCCATTCGAATCAGCACTTCATGCAGTACGGCCGTCTCTCGTCGAGGGAGGTCTAGCAGGTTTCGAATCGAAGAAGCTTGTACCTTGGGAAAATACTTATCTCGCCCAAGCTTATCTCCATGGTGCCTTCATCCCAGCCTTTATAATATCTTAGCATAAGCGCTGTCGGGCTAGATTCATGTCCTCAGCGATCCACCGGACCTTTGATAATATGACCGCGCCCAATGATCGTCTTGAAAGGCAAGCGACCTTCGTTTGAGTCGAAGCTGTTTGGCTTCTGATCGCCCTTACCATGCTTCACTGTGAGCCAGGTACGGGAATCGAGACGAAAAATGATCTTCGGATAATTTGAGATTCCTCGATGGTTATGCAAATATTCTTGCAAGAGAAGTGTCAAAGTTAGTGAAGTTATCTGTTGTGTTGTCGACTATAAGGAAATGGAACCGTAGGCCACCACCGTGTGTTGACAGCGAGTTGACACTAGCCATCCCTAGGCAAAGTTGCTCGGCACAACGGAATGTTGCAACTCTCAACCATATATTCCACCAAGGCCAAACATCTCAGAAACCAATGAAACCATATTTTCCACTCAGAGAAAAACGGGCACGACACGCCACAAAGACTGCGCCTCGCTACCAGCCCATCTCGCGCATTTGCCTCCTGCTACTGGCCCGATCCTGCCGCCCATGCCCAGTCACCCCGAGGACGAAGTAATGCCGGAGCGCTCCATGGTGAAGAGGGTTTCTTTTCCCAGCATTCTACCCTTCTTCCTACCCAAGATTGAGCTCGATGACGACCTTTTGAAATATAGTGACCCTGGTCTCGAGCTAGAGTATAGGGGACTCCTCGAAGATTTTTCCTTAACACACCTTGCATGGGCCATTCAGAAGCAGGTGGATCCCCAACGCATCAGGACATATCTCGACCAGTACGGCGCCTCCGAAACCAGGTCAGCTCTTTGCAAGTGGATCCCTATCTTCGACAACGGGGTGAAATACCCAATCCTCTTCTTCGCAGCAGAAGCCAACTCGCCAGAGTTTGTAAGGATGCTATGCAAGGCAGGAGCGGATCCGAAGCTCCGTTGTATCTCGTTTGCCTCCCGCTCGTGTCTTACCGTGTTATCCTACACTGTGTTGAGTGCGGAGTATACGCTGTCGGACACAACAGACACTGTACTGGCCTTACTTGCAATGGGCGCATGTCCAAGCCAAGTTCCCAGCGACCTTTGGTATGATTATTTGGCCGTTCCCAAGAGAGACTCACCGAATGAATATGAGAATTACTTCGTGGGGAAGGATGACGGCGATCCCGAGTGGTGTACAACAGAAGTCCGACATGCTCTGTGTCGTACACTCAATCTCATGCAGCGGTACGCTTTGTGGAAAGCCGGCAAAACTCTTCGTCCGACATCCCGACAGCTCCAACTTGCAGGGGCATGGGGCATGTTGCCACTATTTGAGGTACCATTTCATATCATAGGTCAGCAGCAGTCCACGCAGTTGTTACAGAAGAGCATCTTGAGTCATCGGCTCTACCCAACGCGTCTCAGGCCTTGGACCCAGTCCTAGCCCTTTCCCTGCCAGGGGGTGCCCGTGTGAGGAGATAGGAGGGTGCCCGTGTCCGTCCTCCTAGCCGCTCTCAGCTGATGACTGCGTGAGGGGACTTGAACCCCTAAGAGGTAGAGGACGCGTCTTAACGATTCGTCTCCCATCAGCCCGTTTTAACGATATGGCCCCGGCATCTCTTTCTA